>Ga0210390_10003842_pt1 | contig 12820 bp, 13 predicted proteins | sample IncBWH11OmetaG_FD_161050 | JGI IMG/M metagenome (GOLD analysis project Ga0210390, IMG submission 161050) | Forest soil microbial communities from Barre Woods Harvard Forest LTER site, Petersham, Massachusetts, United States - Inc-BW-H-11-O ...
TCCTTCCTCCGAGACCTAAGGAGTTCCCGATGCACACCTACAAGGCTGCACCCGATGTCGACGTCGTGACGTCGACCGCCGAGATCCCCGGCTTCGGCAAGCTCGCCATCAATGCGTTCGTGATCCACGCCGAGGAGCCCGTCCTGGTCGACACCGGGGCAGTGCGGGAAAGCGACGAGTTCATGGCCGCGCTGCGCACCGTGATCGATCCCTCGGACCTGCGCTGGATCTGGCTGACTCACACCGACTTCGACCACATCGGTTCGCTGCGCCGACTCCTCGAGGAGAACGAACGGCTGCGGGTGGTGACGACCTTCCTGGGCGTCGGCATCATGGGGCTCACGGGAGAGCCGCTTCCCATGGACCGCGTATACCTGGCCAACCCGGGCCAGGTGGTGAACGTCGGCGACCGGACGCTGACAGCGGTGAAGCCGCCGGCGTTCGACAACCCGATCACGGTGGGGCTACGCGACGACCGGTCGGGCATCTTGTTCAGCTCGGACTGTTTCGGCGCTCTCTTGGACGAGGTGCCCGAGTGCGCGGAGGACCTGTCGGACGAGGCGCTGCACCAGGGCCAGGTGTTCTGGGCGACCGTGGACTCCTCGTGGCTGCACAAGGTGGACCGGGCGGTGTTCGCCGCGGACCTGGACCGCATCCGCGGCTTGGAGCCGACCATGGTGCTCAGCAGCCACCTGCCTCCAGCGCGCGGTTCGTCGACGGAGCGGCTGCTGGGCGCGCTCGCCGCGGTCCCCGATGCGCCGGCGTTCGTCGGACCGGACCAGGCCGCGCTCGAGCAGATGCTGGCCGGGATGGCGGGGGCGACCGCCTAACTGTTCTGCCCGACCCGCTGCGGGGCCGGCTCAGCCCATGTTGTCGACGTCCTCGGGGGCCTCGCGCCCGGTGAGCTGGCGGTAGAAGCCAGGCCCGGCCGTGATCACCCACGTCTCGGCGATCCTGCCGTCGACGACGCGGTTGAACATCATCTCGTCGACGCTGACGCGTGTCCCCGTGGGTGGGACGTCGAAGTAGGGACCGCGGTGGACCGCCGACGTGGTGCAGTGGCATGCCACCATGTCGTCCGACGCCACCATGCGAAGAATCTCGGTGTGCTTGTCGGGGAAGGCGATCCGGTGCGCCGCCATCGTCTTGCGTTCGTCTGCGAGCAGGGCAACCTCGCCGCTGGGTAGGTGCTCGCGCCAGTCGTCAGTCAGACAGGCAGCGAATTCCTCTTCGTCGCCGCGGTCGTAGGCCGCCCAGGCTCGTCGCAACAAGGCACAATTTTCCTCGTTCACGAGTGCCCCCTTCGAACGAATACCAGCCTTGCAGACGCACACAACGGGGTGACGAATGGGCGCGGGCCGGGACGCGAACCTCCACCTCATCCGAACCGCCCATCCCGAGTGAGGGACCGGTAGGGTCGCTCCGGATCGCACCGGGGCGAGTCGGGGAGGGACAGCATGAGCTGGACAGGATTGCAAGGACGCAACTGGGTTCTGCCGCGATGATCTTTGCCATCTCGAAGACGCTCAACGACCGGTGACGACCTTCATCAGGCGGTACGACACGTCAGGCCCGGGCGTTCGCCTCGCCGTCAAGGACCTGATCGACATGGAAGGCGAGCCGACGACCGCTGGGTGCCGGGCCGTGGCCGAGCGCGCCCGTCCCGCGAAGCGCGACGCCGCCTGCCTGGCCGGTGCCCGGGCCGCAGGAGCGCGGATCGTGGGCCGGACGAACCTGCACGAGCTCGCACTCGGCGTGACGGGCATCAACCCGTGGTACGGCACGCCGGTGAACCCGCTCGATCCCACCCGTGTGCCCGGAGGCTCTTCGAGTGGGTCTGCCGTCGCGGTCGCGACCGGTGAGGCAGACGTCGCCTATGGGAGCGACACGGGCGGTTCGGTGCGCATCCCCTCGGCGTGTTGCGGCACCGCGGGGTTGAAGACGACCTGGGGCCGCATCCCGCTCGACGGTGTCTGGCCGCTTTCGCCGAGTTTCGACACCGTCGGTCCGATGGCACGCGACGTCGAGGGCCTCGTTGTCGGCATGCAACTCCTCGAACCCGGCTTCGCACCGGTCGCCCTCGGTGCCGGCGACGACCTCGAGGTCGCCCGTCTGCCTGTCGACGCGCACCCGGCTATCAACGAGGCCCTGGACCGAGCGCTGAGTACGGTCGGTTGGCGGTGCCGTGAGCTCGCCGCACCCGGCTGGGACGCCGCGCTGACCCAGGCCGGCTGGCTCCTCGTCGTCGAGGCGTGGCAAACCGACCGGGCGCTCGTCTCTGACGATCCGGATGGCATCGGCGAAGACGTCCGCACGCGACTGCAATTCGGAGGTTCGTTCGACGACGCGGCCGTGCGGGCGGCCTGGGAGACACAGCGAGAGTGGCAGGCCACGCTGGAACGCGTCTTCACCGAGGTCGACTTCCTCGTCACGCCCACCCTGACCATCTTCCCGCCGCCACTCGAGGAAGGTGATGACCTGCTGGTCGCCCGCTGCACCCTGCCCGTGAACCTGGCCGGTGTGCCGGCACTGTCCCTGCCCGTGCCGACGAATGGGGAGTTTCCCGCGAGCCTGCAGCTGATCGGGCCCGCGGGGAGCGAAGAACGGCTCCTGGGCGCCGGCACGGTTTTGGAGGCTGCGATCGACAGCTGGTGAAGTCTGCGGCGTTCCCCTGGACATTATGAAGAGAGTGCGTCGGGGGCTGGTACGGATGGCAGGGTTCCGAGTGCTCGAGGCCGCCACGGTGCGTCCGAGTCGATGCCGGCTGGCCGCCGCCGCCATCATCGTCCTGACCGCGGGAGCCGTCTCGGTCGGCGCCGCCCCTGCGGGCGCGGCGGTGATCAGCACGACCGCCACGGCTGGTGCGAGCCCGCAAACGGTCACCTACGGGAACCAGGTCACGTACTCCATGGACGTGACCTCGTCGACGGGGCCCAACCCCACCGGGACGTCGCCGGACGTGACCTTCTCGGCGGGCAATACCCTCCTGTGCGAGGCCACGATCAGCAGCGGGACGGCCTCGTGCAGCTCGACCAATGCACCCGGGGGCAGCGACACGATTCAAGCCGCCTACTTCGGAAACGCGACATGGGCCAGCGCGACGGCCACGACGACGCTCACCGTCAACGTGACTCCCCCTGCTGCACCCGCCGGCGCGACCTCGACAACCAGCGCGACGGGCGTCGGCACCTCGTTCACTGCGGACCTGGGGGATCTCCACGTGCAGGCAAACGGAGCCGGTGCCGTGACGTTGGCGACGTACGGCTCGGATCCGACGTCGAGTCCTCCTGTCGGTGCGACGAACGTCTACGACGACGTCGCGATCGGCCGGGGGTCGAGCCTGGACAACATCACCATCGCCGTCTGCGACTACGGATCAGGACGATCACTCCAATGGTATGACGCCGCGACCTCGAGCTGGGACGAGCTGTCCGTCCAGTCGAGAAACATCGCCTGCCTGTTCGCCACCGTGAGCGGGACGACCTCGCCGACACTGACGCAGCTTGTCGGGACGCCGATCGCGGTGTCTGTCCTGACGCCGCCGAGTGCGGCGCAGGGCTATTGGCTCGTGGCCCGCGACGGCGGCATCTTCTCCTACGACCGGCCCTTCTTCGGATCCACCGGCGGCATCGCCCTCAACAAGCCGATCGTGGGGATGGCGACGACCAATGACGAGAAGGGGTACTGGATGGTCGCCGCCGACGGCGGGGTCTTCGCGTTCGGCGATGCACCGTATCTGGGCTCGCTGCCTTCGCGTGGCGTCAACGTCTCGAACATCGTCGCGATGGTGAGTGATCCCTCGACCGACGGCTACTACCTGATCGGGTCCGACGGCTCGGTGTGGAACTTCAACGCCCCACAGCTCGGTGACCTCCCGTTCTTCGGTTTCCACGTCAGCGACATCGTCGGTGCCGCGCTGACGCCCTCCGACAACGGCATGTACCTGGTGGGAGCGGACGGAAAGGTCTACGTCCTGGTGGGCGACGGCCACTTCCAGGGCGACGCGTCCGGCATCCGCCTGAATGCGCCGATCGTCGCCATGGCCGTCGACCCCGTGACCGGTGGCTACTGGCTCCTGGGGAGGGACGGCGGCGTATTCAGCTACGGGGCCCCGTTCTATGGATCGACCGGCGCTCTGAAACTGAACCAGCCGGTGATCACGATGGCAGCGACCGGCGACGGCGGCGGGTACTGGTTCACGGCACTCGACGGCGGCGTCTTCTCCTACGGGGACGCCCAGTTCTGGGGATCGACCGGTGCGATCCGGCTGAACCAGCCCGTCCTCGGCATGTCAGGCTCTTGATCCAGCGGCCTTGGCGGACGCGTGGTTGCGCACCAGCCCGCGCCCGATCTCGGCCAGGTGCTTGCGTACTGCGGCGGGCGAAACGACCTCGACGGCATCGGCGAATCCTGCCAGCTGGCGCGCCATCATCAACTCAGACTGGGCCCGCACCTCCACGGTCACGCGTCCGGAAGCCTCCGGCGAACCGGCGCCCACGCGATTCCCGAACATCCAGCGCAGCACATCGAGCGTCACCTCGTCCGTGCGCAAGATGACCGTGACCGGCGTGCGCTGCGCGTCGACCCCCGTCACGATCGAACGCCAGGCTTCGGAGAGGTCGAAATCGTCGGGTCGTTCCACGGGCTGATCCGTCTCCGCGACCGATCGCACGCGGCTGACCCGGAAGGTCCGCTGGCCGGCGGTGGTGCCGGCGACGAGGTACCACGTGCCGTTCTTGACGACCAGGCCGAGTGGATGGACGGTGCGCAACGACACCTGTCCGTCGCGGCGCCGATAGCCCAGCTCCACCTGGACGCCCTCGATGACGGCGCGCTGGAGGGCTTCCAGATGCAGCGGCGTCGCGGGCTCTTCGTGATCCCAGCTCGCAGCGTCACGCATGACGGCGCCCGCCGCGGCCTCGGCCTGGGTGCGGAAGGTAGCGGGCAACGCGCGCACGAGCTTGCGCAACGCCGCCCGCACTTCCGTCGTGGCCGACGAAGGTCCCGCGACGAGGAACAGCGCACGGGTCTCGTCCGCGGTGAGGCCGCTGAGATCGGTCCGTGCCCCGCCCACGAGCTCCCACCCGCCGCCGCGACCGGGTTGTGAGTACACGGGGATGCCGGCCATGGCGAGACCCTCGAGGTCCCGCCGGGCGGTGCGCTCGCTGACCTCGAGCTCCCGAGCCAGCTCGGCGGCCGTGACGCGGCCCCTGGACTGCAGGACGAGGAGGGCGGCTACGAGTCGATCGGCGCGCACACCTCCAGTTTGGCGCCAAAAGAGGCCAAGAGATGGCCAGGTTTCCGCACGTCGTCGACAATGGCCCGCGACGGACCGCTCCTGGCCGGCCCCAAACGCGGCCCCGTAAGGTGGCCGTGGTGGATGTGCAGGTCTGGTCCGACTTCGCGTGCCCGTGGTGCGCGTTGGGGCTCGCCCGTCTCGACGCCGCCAAGCGCGAGTTCGAACACGGCGACGAGGTGCGGGTGGTGCATCGCTCCTTCGAGCTGCATCCCCGGGCGCCGGCCAGCCGGGAGCAGAGCATGGTCGACGCGACCGCCGCCAAGTACGGCACGACGGCCGAGCGGGTGCGCGCACGCTACGAGCAACTGGCGAAACTTGGGCGGGAGGCCGGCCTGACCTTCAACTTCGACCGGGTACGGCTCGCAAGCACGTTCGACGCGCACCGCCTGGCACAGTCCGCACGTGGCACCGACAGCGAGGACGCGCTGTTGCGGTCACTGTTCCGGGCGTACTTCAGCGACGGATTGCTGCTGTCCGACCACGGCGTCCTGCGTGAGATCGCCGCTGCGGCCGGCCTCGACGACGCCATCACCGAGGAGGTGCTCGCGGGCGACCTCTATGCCCGCGAGGTCCGGCTGGACGAGGCTTCCGCGCAAGAGCAGGACGTGACCGGAGTACCGTTCTTCCTGATCAACGGGGCCTGGCCGATCCCCGGTGCCCAGGACGTGGACACCCTGGTCATCGTGCTCCGCCGCTCCTGGTCCCGGTCAGGACATTGACGCCAGGATCTCGTCGATCATCTCCACCGTGGTGTCCGGGTGCAGGAAGGCGAAACGTGCGACGGTCTCGCCCTCCCAACTGGTCGGAGTGACGAACCCGATCTGATCGTGGAGGAGGCGAGCGGACCAGGCGTCGTAGTCCAGCTTCGCCCATCCGAGCCGGCGGAAGAGAACGATGGACAACCCCGGCTCGCGGACCAGCTCGACGTGGGGCGTGGCGGCAATGCGTCCGGCCGCCCGTTGCGCGATCGCAAGCCCCTCCTCGACCGCCTCGCAGTACGCGTCGAGACCGTTCACGGCCATGGAGAACCACAGGGGCAGACCGCGGGCCCGTCTCGTGAGGTGGAAGGCGTAATCGCTCGGGTTCCATTCCTCGGGGTTCTCGCTGTGCAGCACCTCCAGATACTGCGCGTCCTGTGTGTGCACCGCCTTGGCCAAATTGGGTTGCCGGTAGACCAACCCGGCGCAGTCGAACGGCGCGAAGAGCCACTTGTGGGGATCGACGATGAACGAGTCGGCGCGGTCGAATCCGGCGAACTGTGCCCGTGTCGATGGCGCGAAGAGGGCCGCCGCGCCGCCGTAGGCGCCGTCGATGTGGAACCAGAGCGAATGCTCCGCCGCGACATCGGCCACACCGTCGAGATCGTCCACGATCCCCGCGTTGGTGGTCCCCGCGGTCGCGACCACCCCGATGACGTCAGCGCGGCGCGGGTCGTCTCCCAGCGCGGCCGCGAGCGCGTGGCCCGTCAGCCGATGCTCCAACGTCGGCACGGTCAGCGCGCCGACGCCGAGCACGTGGAGCGCCTTGCCCACCGACGAATGGGCCTCCTCGCTGATGGCGACGAGCGGGCGCTCCGGCGCCGCCGCCCCGCGGCGGAACGCCGCCGTGTCGCGGGCCACCATGAGTGCGGACAAGTTGCCGGCAGAGCCACCCGCCACGAAACAGCCGCCGGCTCCCTCGGGAAAGCCGGCCCGTTGTGCCAGCACCCCGAGCGCCTGGTTCTCGGCGACCACGACGCCGGCCGCCTCGAGCCACGACGTGCCGTGCAGGGACGAGCAGGAGATGAACATGTCGAAGAGCAACGAGGCCTTGGTCGGTGCCGCCGGGATGAAGGACAGGAACCGCGGGCTGTCGCAGGAGACGACCGCAGTGGAGAGCTTGTCGACGAAGAGCTTGAGCACGTCGGCGGCCTCGTTGCCTTCGGGCCGCATGAGCCCCGCCAGCTCCTCGTCGAGTGATTCGACCAGGCCGCCGAAGTCGAGAGCGACGGGGTCCAGGGATAGCCGCTCCCGGCACGCGGCGACGACCAGGTCGGTCATCGCCTCGTCGTAGTGGAACATCGGGTTCCTCATCAGGCGGGAGAGGGGTCGGGACCCGGACCGCGATGGTGCGCCGCCCGCCATGCCTCCTCCGCCCGGCTGGCCACCTCGTGCAACGTCGCTCCCGTCTTTGCAGCAGCGAGCGCGACGTCGTCGAACTCCGCCTTGGCGCGGCCGCTCGTCACCTTCATGCGGATGGTGACCCCGTCGATGACGACCGTCGTCATCTCGCGGGCGACCGGCCAACGCTCGACGGGCATGGCGCGGACGCCCATCGTGCCGGTGGCCCGTGCGATCTCGCGCCGGAGCACCTCGACCCGAGTGGTCTCAGCCAGGACGTGAAGCACATGGCCCGGCCGGCCTTTCTTCATGGTCACCGAGCTCACCCAGGCGTCCAGGGCTCCGGCCTCGAGTGCCGCCCCGACTGCGTACCCGAGCTGCTCTCCGGTGACGTCGTCGAGATTCGTCTCGAGCACGAGCGCCGGCTGGCCCGACCCCACGTCCTGCTGCAACTTGCGGCCGACCACGACCTGCGTGCAGTTGGGCAGGTCTTGTAGCTCCCCCGACCCACCGCCGAAGCCCGACGACGTGATCGTCATGTCGGGCATGGGGCCAAACGAGGTGCAGAGCGCGGCCAGGATCGCCGCACCGGTCGGCGTCGTGAGCTCCAAGCTGACATCGCGACCGTACGTCGGCACGCCCTCGAGCAAGCGCACCGTTGCCGGGGCCGGGTTCGGCAGCCGTCCGTGGGCGCTGCGCACGGTCCCCGAGCCGGTGGCCACCGCCGACGCGGTGACGGTGTCGATGCCGAGCACCTCGAGAGCGGCCGCCGTCCCCACGATGTCGATGATGGCGTCGTGTCCACCGACTTCGTGGAAGTGGACTTGGTCGAGCGGGCGACGGTGGAGCGCGGACTCGACGCTCGCCAGCGCGCGGAAGACGCGGAGAGCCCGCTCGGTCACTCTCGGAGGGAGTCCGGCGTCCTCGATCAGGGCACTGATGGAACCGTGGGTGCGCACGACGACGTCGTCGCCCCTGACGATGGCCCGGGTGCAGGCGATACCCCCCCGCAGCGCCTCCACGAAGCTGAGGTCCCAGCCGGGCAGGGCGAGCCGGTCGAGGAGCGTGCGGATCTCGTCGACGTCCGCCCCGGCGTCGACGAGGGAACCCAGCGCCATGTCGCCGGCGATGCCGGCGAAGCAGTGGAACCACGCCAGCGATTCCATCCCTGTGTCCGTCGCACTCACGGGAGGAGCCGGGCGATTGCGCAGGCCGCGCCATATCCGTTGTCGATGCCCACGACGGTGATGCCCGAGGAGCAGGCCGACAACATGCTGAGTAACGCGGTCACCCCTTCCAGGGCCGCCCCGTATCCCGTGCTGGTCGGTACCGCGACGACCGGCGCCGGCGTGAGGCCGCCGACGACGCTGGCCAACGCTCCCTCCATCCCGGCGATCACGACCACCGCGTCGGCGGCGCTCAGCGAATCCATTTCGGCCAGGAGGCGGTGCAGGCCCGCGACGCCGCAGTCGCAGAGCAGCGTCGGTGCGAAGCCGAGCGCCTCGAGGACCGCACGGCATTCCGCCGCCACCGGCAGGTCGGACGTGCCTGCCGTGATCACGATCACCCGGCCGTCCCGGGAGGAGGCAGGGCGGAAGACAAGCGTGGCGAGGCCGCCCTGCTCTGTGGCCGCGCCGGGTCCGAATCCGGCTGAGACCCCCGCCGCCGACGCCGCCTTGACCTGGTCTCCGGTTGCACGGGTGAGAAGCACGGGCGAATCCGTCCCGGCCAAGAGCTCCGCCACCACGGCGGCGCATTGCTCGGGCGTCTTGCCCGGTCCGTAGACGGCCTCGGGCAAGCCGAGCCGGAGATCGCGATGGTGATCCACCCGGGCGAAGCCCAGGTCGGCGTAGGGAAGGCGGCGGAGCTGGCGCACGGCGTCGTCGGGCGCGCAACGGCCCGCAGCGACCTCTTCGACGAGCGCGCGGAGTGAGGAGGCGTCCATGACCTGCTCTATCCTGCCCAACCGTGAACCCGCCTGCGACATCGCTCGCCTACTTCGGCCCGGAGGCCACATTCACACAGGAGGCGTTGTTGGCCGAGCCCGATCTGGCAGCGGCCGACCTGAGGCCGTTGCCCTCGATCACCTCGGTGCTCGATGCCGTCGCTCGCGGCGAGGTCGACGGCGGGTTCGTGCCGATCGAGAACGCAATCGAGGGCACCGTGAGCGCGACGATCGACGGCCTGATCCACGACGTGGACCTGTACATCCAGCGTGAGGTGGTCATGGACATCCACCTGCACCTCATGGCTCCCGCTGGAACCACGGTGGCCGATGTCCGCGCGGTCTCGTCCTATCCGCACGCCCTGGCGCAGTGCCAGAAATTCCTCGCCAAGACGCTGCCCGACGCCGAGCAGCGAGCGGCGAACTCCACGGCCGATGCGGCACGCCTGCTGGGCGAATCCCGGTCGCCCGACGGCGCGGCCATCGCGCCGCGGCTCGCGGCCGAGCGCTACGGATTGTCGATCCTGGTCGAGGACGTGGAGGACCATCCGGACAACCAGACCAGGTTCGTCCTGGTTGCCCGGTCGCGTGTGCCGAAGCCCACCGGCCACGACAAGACGAGCGTCGTCTGTTTTCAGCGGGCGGACCATCCCGGAAGCCTGCACGGGATCCTCGGGCAGTTCGCCGCGCGCAACATAAACCTGACGAAGCTCGAGTCGCGCCCGACCAAGCAGGCGCTCGGTGACTACTGCTTCGTCATCGACCTCTCCGGGCACGTCGGCGACGAGGTGGTTGCCGACTGTCTCCGCGACCTGCATGCCGGCCTGGCCGGAGTGAAGTTCCTCGGCTCGTACCCGGCGGCGGGCGAGCACGGTCCCGAGCATCGCCGCCAGGCCGACGCGGCCTGGCAGGCCGCCGCCGACTGGCTCAACGGATTGCGGTCCGCCATCGAATAGGCGGGCCGTGAGCGACCCGGCGCCGGCGAGACCCCTCGCAGAGGCACTGGTACTCTGCGCCTGGGAGGTCACATGGCGTTGCCGGTCATCGACGTCGACCAGCATCTCTTCGAGTCCAGGACGACCTGGTCCGAATTCATCGATCCTGCGCATCGGGCCGATGCGTTGTCGATCACCGACGACCCGGCCGGTTGGCCGTGGTTGACGTGGCGGGGCGAACAGCTCACGCCGCTCGAGGTGCCGATTCCCGAGCGCTCGTCACTGATCGGCGACGACCGCCTCCGCCGCCTGCGGGGCGACCGAGCACCTGCGTCGTTCGAAGAGCTGGTCCCCGACGCGTACAGATCGGCGCGGGCGCGCCTGGCCTCGCTCGATGAGTTCGGGTTGGACGCGGCCGTCATGTTCCCCAATTACGGGCTCCTGTGGGAACAGCGACTGGCGTCCGACCGTGCCGCGCAGCGGGCGAACGCGCGCGCCTACAACCGCTACGTGGCCGGCGTGTGCGCCGACGGCGATGACCGCCTCTTCGGCGTGGCCCATCTGATGCTCCACGACCCCGCGTGGGCGGTCGAAGAGATCGCCCGGATGCGGTCCGAAGGCCTGCGCCTGGCCATGGTCGCCCCGGCCCCCGTGGATGGCAAGCCGCTGTCACACGCCGACTTCGATCCGGTCTGGTCGGCCTTCAGCGATCATGGTGTGGCCCCGGTTTTCCATGTCTCGGAGTTCGAGAGCCCCTTGCACCCGGCATGGCGACAGGGCGAGCCCGAGGACGGCGAGCGGCTCTTCGATTCCATCTTTCTTTACCTTGCTCCAGCCGTAGCGCTGGCCGATCTGATCCTGAACGGGACCCTCGAGCGCTTTCCGGATCTCCGCCTCGGCGTCGTCGAGCTCACCGCCAGCTGGGTGCCGCACTTCCTTCTCCATATCGACGGCGCGTCGGACTTCTATGCACTCAGGCACGGCGAGCCGTACCGCCGCCTCGCGCAGCGGCCATCCGCGTACTTTCTCCGCCAGGTGCGGGTGGCGGCGCTCCCTTACGAAATGCCGAATCGCCTCGTTCCACGGGTCGGGGACGACACGTACATGATCGGGAGCGATTGGCCCCACGCAGAGGGAGTGGCCGACCCGCTGGCGGCGGCCGAGCGTGCCGTCAAAGGCCTGACCGGCACGGCGCGGACCAACATCTTGGGAGCCAATGCCTCCTGGCTCCTCGGGCTGTGACGATCGACCTCGAGGCGGCGGCCGCCGAGCGGGAACGGCTTCGCACCGAGTACCTCGTGGCAGCGGCCGAGCGGCCGAAGTCCACCGCGCAAGGGGTGCACCACCTGGCGCTCCTCTGCTCCGACGTCGAGCGGACCATTCACTTCTACCAAGAACTTCTCGGGTTTCCGCTCGTCGAACTTTTTGAGAACCGGGACTACAAGGGTTCCACGCACCTCTTCTTCGACCTCGGGCACGACAACACCTTGGCGTTCTTCGACTTCCCCGATCTCGGACTCGGCCCGTACGCCGAAGTGTTGGGCGGCTTCCACCACCTCGCGATATCGGTGAGCCGAGAGCAGTGGGACGCCGCCCGAAAGCGACTGGACGACGCTGGCGTCGCGACGCAGATCGAGAGCGAAGTCTCCTTGTACTTCTCGGATCCAGATGGTGTGCGGCTCGAGCTCATCGCCGAAGACCTCGGGTCGCTCTACGGCACACCGCTGCACTGATGCCCGTCACAGGCCTGGCCAATCTGGCCGTGAAGGTCGCCGACCTCGAGGCGGCGTGTGCCTGGTACGAGAAGGCGGGCGCGACCGTAACTGCGCCGGTGGCGTGGGAGAACGGGCGCCGTGCCGACGTGCAATTGGGGACGTTGGCGTTGACTCTCTTCACACAGGCGATTTACGAAGATGCGTGCGCGCTGCCGGACGATTGCTTTCTGCACCCGGCCCTGTTCGTTGACGACCTCGACGCGGAACTGGCGGGCCACGACGTGCTGTGGGGACCCCGAATCGTCAGCGGATCGTTCGGAACGCGGCGGATTGCCTTCGTCGAAGCCCCCGGTGGCATCCGCCTCGAATTCATGGAGCAGATCGAGCCCCCGTCCGACTGAACGGCGTATTGCCGCCATGGAGGACCCGTCTGCATGCGTCGCGCGGTTGAGATTCCGCCGATGACTCTGAAACGGAGTCAGGTCGTCTCGAGGACCTCGTCGAACTCGAGCCGATCCACCGGGACCTCGGGTTCAGGGGCCTTCGCTCCGTTGATCGTCCGCAGCGATGGCAGCGTCGTCAGGGCGACCGCGGCGGTCACCAGGAGGACCGCAGCTGCGATGGCGAACGCGAGCGTGTAGCCGTCGGTGAGCGCCGTAGCCGTGCGGCCAGCGGTTGCAGCGTGGTCGGAGAGCGCGCTCGTCGTCCGCTTGGCTGCGATCGTTGCGAGGGCGGCCAGGCCGATGGAGGCACCGACCGTCCGGGACGTGTTGAGCAGGCCCGAGGCGAGTCCGGCGTCACGTGGCGGTACGCCAGCCGTTCCAGCT
>Ga0210390_10003846_pt1 | contig 12811 bp, 8 predicted proteins | sample IncBWH11OmetaG_FD_161050 | JGI IMG/M metagenome (GOLD analysis project Ga0210390, IMG submission 161050) | Forest soil microbial communities from Barre Woods Harvard Forest LTER site, Petersham, Massachusetts, United States - Inc-BW-H-11-O ...
ACGCGTACAGCCCGATCAGCGCGAGCAGGCCGATGGTGAGCGCGAGGTAGGTGAGCAGCTCGGGCAGCCGCGCGCGCAGTGTCGCCCGGTGCGCGATCGCGCCGCGTGTGGCGAGGATCGCGATCGCGCCGGCGGGGATCAGCGCGAGGTTCTGGACCCACACGGGCATCGCCGTGTCGAACCAGCCGTAGTCGCCGACGGCGCGCGCGAACCACAGCTGGCGGATCGTCGAGACGCCGGGGAAGTAGGCGTGCATCCCGGGCAGCCGCGGCAGATACAGCTGCCAGGCGTACGTGAGCGCGTCGAGCGGCGATTGGCCGTCGAGATCGTGGAGCGTGTTCGAGGCGAGTCCGAGCGTGGCGCGGTGCTGGAGCAGGTTGCTGAGAACGTAGACGAGCACCGGGCTGAGCGCCAGCGCCAACACGAGCGCGAGCACGCGCGGCGGGCGCCGGCGCCGCGCCGCCTCGGGCGCGCACGCGAGCGCACGCGCGCGCGCACGGCGGATGCCCAGGACGAGCAGGCCGAGGACGATGCCGGGCGCCAGGCCGATGAAGTTGAGCTTCGTCAGCAGGCCGAGCGCGGTGAGCGCGCCGAGCGCGAGGCCGAGCTTCAGCGTGAGGCCGCGCCTGAACGCGCGCGCCAGGCAGTAGAAGACCGCGGCGCTGACGGCGAACAGCATCGCGTCGGGCGTCACGCCGCCGGAGGTGAACCCGAGCAGCGGCGTGAGCGCCGCCGCCAGGCCGCCGACGGTCCACGCCCACGGGGCGCCCGGGAGGGCCTCGCGGATGAACAGGAACGTGAAAAGCGCCGTGATCCCGGCCATCAGCGCGCTGAGCAGCCGCATCAGCTGCAGGCGCTCCAGCAGCGTGCCGCCGGCGCCCAGGTAGTAGGGGATCGTCTCCAGCGCGTAGTAGCCGGGGGGCTCGGAGGCCGCCACGCCGGCGCCTGACTCCGATCCCACCGCGCTCAGGCGCAGCGAGAGGTCTCGACGCAGCTCCGCCAGCTCGGCGGGTGTGGAGATGGTCTGCACTTCCGGATGCCACTGCACCTGCTGCTGATGCAGGCCCTCGAGCGCGGCTTCCTCCTCGGGGAACACGCCGGCCTGCCCGGGCACGGGCAGTCGTCCGGCTTCGGCGAGCAGCTGGGTGTAGGCGAAGTGCGACGGCTCGTCCGGCACCTGAAACGGCGGTGTCACGAGCGACCAGCAGACGGCGCTCAGCACGGCGACGAGCGCGCACGCCCACGCGGCCGCCGGGACCGCGCGCAGGCGCGCGCCGCGCCTGCCGACCGACGCTCGCATCGGCGCGCCGATCGCGCCCGGACTCCTCGCGGCACGCAGAACCAAGCCGATGGCGATTGCGGCCGCAGCGATCATGAGAGCAATGACCAGGTAGGCGATCCAGTCGCCCGACGGGGCGCGCGCGAGGCCCATGCGCCGCGCCACCGATGCGATCAGCGAGAACCACGAGCTCGGCCCGGGGCGCAGGTACTCCATCCGCAGCCTGATCGCCTGACGCCCGCCTGCCGTAGAGATGGCGCCGTTGACCTGGATCGGTTCGCTGACCGCCCCCAGCGTCACGCAGACGGTGGCGTCGGTGGTGGTCTGCGCCACGCGCCGCACCGGTACGGTGACCGTTTCGGTGGCCCCCCAACCCGCCGGTCGCTCGCCTTCGCTGATGACATGTGAGCCCGTCAGCACCTGTGCGCTCACCTTCGGCCCGGCGTTCGCGGACAGCGAGACGCGGATGGCGTCGGTGCCCCGCGGCAGCGTTCCGGCGCGTTGGCAGCCGAGCTTGCCACCGTGGTGGAGGAACGTCACGCCGAATCTGGCCGGAAGGCGATTGCCGCCGGCCACGATCGGCGGAGAGCGCGACAGCACGATCCCCAGCGCCAGCAGCATCCCCGCGAGCCCGACGGCCAGGGCGAGTCCAACCCGGACATCGTTCGCTTCAGCCATAGAAGCGGGCCGCGACCTGGAGCTGGCTGAAGATGTCGTGGGCCAGGAACAGCACGACGATCAGGGCGCCGGCGGCCGGCCCCGCTCGCCGGCCGGCCCCGCGGGCCGCGAGCGCGAGCCACAGGCCGGCCAGCGGCAGCAGCGGCAGCAGGTAGCGCGGCTGGAAGTAGCCGCCGCCCTGCAGTTCTCTGCCGTCGTACGCGTACAGCCCGATCAGCGCGAGCAGGCCGATGGTGAGCGCGAGGTAGGTGAGCAGCTCGGGCAGCCGCGCGCGCAGTGTCGCCCGGTGCGCGATCGCGCCGCGTGTGGCGAGGATCGCGATCGCACCGGCCGGGATCAGCGCGAGGTTCTGGACCCACACGGGCATCGCCGTGTCGAACCAGCCGTAGTCGCCGACGGCGCGCGCGAACCACAGCTGGCGGATCGTCGAGACGCCCGGGAAGTAGTCGTGCATACCCGGCAGCCGCGGCAGATACAGCTGCCAGGCGTAAGACAGCGCTTCGGTCGCCGATTGGCCGCCCAGCTGGTGTGCGACGGACGAGACGAATCCCAGCGTGTGGCGGTGCGCGAGCAGATTGCCGACGGCGTATGCGAGCACCGGACTGAGCGCCAGCGCCAGCGTGAGAGCGAGTGTGCGACACACGCGCCCGCGCGAGTCGCCGCCGCCTCCGCGGCGGAGGAGCCCGGCGGCGAGCAGGCCCAGCGCGATGCCCGGCGCCAGGCCGACGAAGCTGAGCATCGTCACCAGGCCGAGGGCGGTGAGCGCGCCGAGCGCGAGAGCGAGCCTGCGTGTGAGCCCGCGCCTGAACGCGCGCGCGAGGCAGTAGAAGATCGCCGCGCTGACGGCGCACAGCATGGAGTCGGGCGCGACCGCACCGGAGGTGAATCCCAGGAGCGGCGTGAGCGCCGCCGCGAGGCCCCCGGCGGTCCAGGCCCACGGGGCGGACGGCAGGGCCTCGCGCACGAATAGGAACACGAACAGCGCTGTGATGCCGGCCATCAGCACGCTGAGCAGGCGCATCAGCTGCAGGCGCTCGAGCAGCGTGCCGCCCGCGCCGAGGTGGTAGGGGATCGTCGCGAGCGCGTAATAGCCGGGGGGCTGGGAGGCGGCGTCGCCGGCGTCCCCCGGCCCCACGCGGCTCAGCGGCTGCGCCAGGTCTTCGGCCAGCTGTCGCCGCTCGGCGGGCGTGGATATCGTCTGGACTTCCGGATGCCACTGCACCCGCAGCTGGTGCAGGCCGCGCAGCGCGGCTTCCTCCTCGGCGGAGAAGATGCCGTCGCCCGACGAGGGAAGCGCTCCGGTTTCGGCGAGCAGCTGGGTGTACGCGAAGTGCGACGGCTCGTCGGGGGCCTGGAAGGGCGGGACGATGAGCGACCAGGAGAGGGCGCTCAGGACGGCGACCAGCGCGCATGCCCATGCGGCCCGCGGCACGCCCGGGCGCAGGACGAGGCCCGTGGTGATGGCGGCCGCCGCGATCATCACAGCGATCGCCAGGTAGGCGATCCAGGCTCCCGTCGGCGCCCGCCCTATGCCCATGTGCCGCGCGATCGACGGGATCAGCGAGAACCACGAGCTGGGCCCCGGGCGCAGGTATTCGAGTCGTGGTGTGGCCGTCTGGCGCCCGGTCGCGCTCGGGCTGAGCACCCCGTTTACCTGAACGGGTCCGAGCGCCGCTCCAAGCTCTACGCAGACGGAGGCGTCGGCGATCGTCTGGCGCACGCGCCGCACCGGGACGGTGACCGACTCCGTGGTCCCCCATCCGGCCGCGCGCTCGCCCTCGCTGAGGACTCGCGAGCCCGCCAGCACCCTGATGGCGACCGTCGGGCCGGCGTTCGCGAGCAGCGACACGCGGATCGCGTCGGTGCCGCGCGGCAGTGTCTGGCGACGCTGGCAGGCGAGCTGTTCGCCGCTGTACAGGTTGGTCGCGACGAGCTTGTCCGAGACGCCGTTCGTGCCGGCGAGGACCTGCGGCGAGCGCGAGAGCACGAGCCCCAGGCTCAGCGCGAGCGCCGCGAGTCCCACCGCCAGCGCGAGGCGCACTTCAGTCGCGTCGCAGCCCGAGGATGCTGAGCAGGAAGGAGGAGAAGATGACCTGGACGCCGAGCACGAGCAGCGTCGCGGCGAGGATCGCCAGGCGTTCTTGCGAGAGGCTGCCCAGGCCGCGGCCGATCCAGTCGAGCACGAGCACGGTCAACATCGCGATGCCGGCGAGCGCGATCGCGGCCCCGAGCAGGAGGCCGTGCTCCAGTCGCAGGCGCTCGCGCGCCCGATCGAACCAGGCGTCGCGCTCGCCCAGGAAGTAGGTGGCGTACGCGTGCGCGCAGAGGCCGAGGCTGACGACCTGGGCGCCGACGATCAGCAGCAGCGACCCGGCGATCAGGGTGTGCAGGTCCCATTGGCGCGCGAGCACGGGCAGGTGGGCGAGCACGGTCAGCGAGATCAGGCCGCCGAGCGCGGCGATCAGCGCGCCCGGGAGGATGAACAGGTGGTTGGGGGAGTGCAGCAGCAGGAAGCGCAGGTGGCGCCAGCCGTCGCGGAAGCTCGAGAGCTTGGACTGGCCGCCGCGAGGGTGGTACTCGATCGAGATCTCGCGGATCTCCAGGCGCTCCTTGGCGGCGCGCACGACCATCTCCGAGGCGAACTCCATGCCGGTGGTGCGCAGCCGCAGCAGCTCCAGGCGATCGCGCCGGAATGCGCGCATCCCGCAGTGGGCGTCGCGCACGCCGGTGTGGAAGAGCACGTTCAACAGGCCCGAGAGCAACGGGTTGCCGATGTAGCGGTGCAGCCACGGCATCGCCCCGGGGTGGATGTTCTCCATGCGATCCCCGATGACCATGTCCGCCCCGTCCCGCAGTTGCGCCAGGAACTGCGGGATCTCGTTGAAGTCGTAGGTCAGGTCGGCGTCGGCCATGACCACGTACGTGCCCGTCGCGGCCGCGAACCCGGCGATGTAGGCGCTGCCGTATCCGCGACGCGGCTCGTGCACGACGCGCGCGCCCGCGCGGCCCGCGATCTGCGCGCTGCCGTCCTCGGAGCCGTTGTCGGCCACGATCACCTCGCCGACGACGTCCGCGCGCTCGATCGCCCCCCACGCCGAGCGCACGCACTGCTCGATGTTCTCGGCCTCGTTCAGGCAGGGGATGACCACCGATACGTGCACCGGCGCGGCCACCGGATCCACGGCCGTGGCGCGAAGGCTTTTGGGGGCGGTGGCGGCCATCTGCTGGGAGAGTCTCTACCGCGATTGCGAGAACGGGTCAAACGGGCGTGCGGCGCCGGCCGCCGCGCCCCGGTCTCGCCGCGCCGGCGCCGGTGTGCCATGTCTCCCTCTCGGGCTCGATTCAGCCGTAGAAGCGGGCCACGACCTGCAGCTGGGCGAAGATGTCGTGGGCCAGGAGCAGCGCGACGATGAGCGCTCCCGCGGCCGGCCCCCAGCGACGGCCGGCCCCGCGCGCGGCGAGCGCGAGGCACGCGCCGGCCAGGGGAAGCAGCGGCAGCAGGTAGCGCGGCTGGAAGTAGGTCGCCCCTTCGCTGACCCGCGCGTCGAACGCGTATATCCCGACCAGCGCCATCAGCCCGACGCCCATGGCCAGATAGGTGAGCAGCTCCGGCAGACGCCTCCGCAGCGCCGCCCGGCGCGCGAGCGCGGCCCCCAGGGCGAGGGCGCCGATCAGCGTCGCCGGCACGAGCGCCGCGCTGTCCACCCACAGGGGGAAGGACGTGTCGAGCCAGCCGTAGTCCCCCACGACCCGCGCGAACCACAGCTGCCGGAGCGTCGAGATCCCCGGGAAGAAGCTGGACATGCCCGGCAGCCGCGGAAGATACGTCTGCCAGACGTAGGAGATCAGCTCGAGCGGCGAGTGTGCGCCCAGCGCGTGGATGGTGCTCGACGCTATACCGAGCGCTGGCTGATGCCCCAGCAGGGCGACGAGCACGCACACGAGCGCGGGGCTCAGCGCCAGCGCCGGCACGGCAGCGGCGCGTGCGAGGTCGCGCTTGGCCCGCGCGCCGCCGCTGGCCGAGAGGACGACGCCGGCCGCCAGGCCGGGCGCCAGGCCGAGGAAGCTGAGCTTGGTCAGCAGGCCGACGGCGACGAGCAGGCCGAGGACGATCGCCAGCCTGGGGGTGAGACCGCGCCTGAACATGCGCGCCAGGAGATAGAAGACGACGGCGCAGACCGCGCACAGCATAGCGTCGGGCGTCAGCGTGCCCGACGTGAACCCCAGCAGCGGCGTGAGCGCGGCTCCGAGGCCCCCGACGGCCCATGCCCAGGGGACCGCGGGCAGGCTCTCGCGGACGAACAGGAACGTGAACAACGCGCTCACGCCGGCCATGAGCGCACCCAGCAGCCGCATCAGCTCCAGGCGCACGAGCAGCGTTCCGCCGCTGCCCAGGTAGTAGGGGATCGCCTCGAGCGCGTAGTAGAGGGGCGGCTCGGACGCCGCGTCGCCGGCGTTCCCGGAGCCCACGCCGCTGACGCGCCGCGATAGGTCTTCGCTCAGTTCCTGCGCCTGGGAGGGCGTGGAGATCGTGCGGTCCTCCGGGCTGAACTGCACTTCCTGCTGGTGCAGGCCGCGCAGGGCGAGTTCCTCCTGCGGCGAGTAGAGCCCGCTGCTGGAGACGGGCAGCTCGCCGGTTTCGGCGAGCAGTTGCGTGTAGGCGAAGTGGGCCGGCTCGTCCGGGGCCTGGAAGGGCGGCGTCACGAGCGACCAGCAGACCGCGCTGAGCACGGCCGCCAGCGCGCACAGCCATGCCGCCCGCGGTATCCGTGCCAGGCGCCCGGCGCCGATGTCCCGCGACGGGCCCGCGGCGCCGCGATCGTCGCTCAGCTGCCCCAGGAGAACGCTCACGGCGAGCGTCGCGACAGCGAGCATGAGCGCGATCACGAGGTATGCCGACCACGCGCCGGAGGGCGCGTGCTCGATGCCGATGTCGGCGGCGATCGATGCGATCAGCGAGAGCCACGAGCTCGTGCCCGGGCGCAGGTATTCCGCGCGCAGCCGGGGCACGGTCCGGCCCGAACCGGTCGGGGTGAGGACGCCGTCGACCTGGATCGGTTCCACGGTGGCTCCGATCGTCGTGCAGAGGGTCGCGGCGCCGATCGTTCGCGCCACTCGCCCCACCGGTACGGTGACCGTGTCCGTGGTGCCCCAGCCGGGCGCGCGCTCGCCCGCGGTGACGGTGCGTGGGCCCGCGAGCACCCTCACGCGCACGCTGGGGCCGACGTTCGCCGCCAGCGAGACGCGGATGGCGTCGGTGCCCTGGGGCACCGTCCCGGCCGGCTGGCAGCCGATGCGCCCGGCGCGATGGAGATGCGTGGCGACCAGCGCGTCCGAGACGCCATCGGAGCCGGCGACGGCGGTCGGCGAGCGCGTCAACACGATCCCCAGCGCGACGAGCGTCACCGCGAGCGCGACGGCGAGCGCCAGCCGCGCGCGCCGGCCCGGGCTGAGCATCAGTTGCGTCGCGGGGTGGTCATCGGCTGCCCGGTCTCTACCGCGATCGCGAGCGCCCGTCAAACGGCGCCCGGCGGTGAGCGCCGCGCGCCGCGCTCACCGCCTCGCGCGCGCGGGCCGTGTCTCCCTCTCCACCGTCACGAGCTATGCGGGCACGTCCCCCAGAACCGCCGCGAGCGGCTGGGGTCTGACCCCCAGGGCTTCGGCGTCGGCGGTGCCGCGGGCCGTCGTCATCGAGCTCTCGAGCAGCTCCGCCTCGTCCCAGGTGGCGAAGGCGCGCGGCCCCGCGATCCGCTCGAGCGCGCGCAGCACGCGCGAGACGAGCGGCGTGGGCACGTGCACGAGCGGGCGCGCACGGCCGAGCGAGCGCAGCAGCGTGCGCACGATCTCGGCGTGGGTGAGCACCTGCGGCCCCGCGAGCTCGTAGCGCACGCACGCGCCCGCGCGCGAGCCCATGTCGGCCGCGTCCGCACGCAGGGCCGCGCCCACGCACGCGGCGACGTCCTCGGCCCAGATCGGCTGGAAGCTCGCGCGGGCGCGGCCGCAGACCGGCAGCGCGGGCGCCAGCGACATGCGCTCGAGCAGGCTCAGCCAGGGGTCGCCGGGCGCGTACACGATCGACGGGGCGAACACGATCGAGCGCACGCCCGACTCGCGCACGGCCTGCTCGGCCAGCGCCTTCGCGCGCAGCAGGCGCGCGCGGTGATGGCTGGAGGCGCCCAGGGCGGAGAAGTACACGAACCGCTCGACGCCTTGGCGGTGCGCCGCCTCGACCATGCGCCAGGTGGCGATGCCGTTGAGCTCCTCGATCGACCCGCGCGGCTGGTCGCGGATCGAGGCGGCGAGGTGCACCACCGTGTGCACGCCGCGCAGCGCGTTTCGGAACGACGGCGGGTCGGTGAGGTCGCCGAGCGCGATCTGCACGCGCACGCGCCGCGCGCCGAGGCGGCGCGGGTCGCGCACCAGGCAGCGCACGTCGGTGCCTTCCGCCAGCAGCCGGGGCAGCAGCGCGGAGCCCACCAGGCCGGTCGCGCCCGTAAGCAGCAGCATGATTCGTACAATATGCGTCTCCCGAGCAGAACCCCCGCAAACCGACCCAGAGAAAGAAGCGAATGGCCTACGTGATCGCCGAGCCGTGCATCGGCACCAAGGACAACTCCTGCGTCGAGGTGTGCCCCGTGGACTGCATCCACCCGACGCCCGACGAGCCCGGATACGACGCCGCCGAGATGCTCTACATCGACCCCGAGGAGTGCATCGACTGCGACGCGTGCGTCGAGGCCTGCCCCGTCGACGCGTGCTTCGCCGAGGACCAGCTTCCGGAGGAGTGGCAGAAGTACACGCAGATCAACGCCGACTACTTCGCCAACGCCAAGTAGGCCCCGGAGGCGCGGCGCCGCCTCGATTCAGCGGGGTCAACCGTAGTAGCGGGCGATGACCTGCAGCTGGCTGAAGATGTCGTGGGCGATGAACAGGACGACGATCGCGGCGCCCACGGCCGGGCCCCAGCGGCGGCCCGCGCCGCGCGCGGCCAGCGCCAGCGCCGCGCCGAGCGGCGCGAGCAGCGGCAGCAGGTAGCGCACCTGCCCGAATTCGGCGTCGGTCGCCGGGAAATGCTGGTATGAGGCGAGACCGATGAGCGCCATCAGGCCGAAGGCCATGATCGCGTAGGTGGCCAGCTCGAGGGCGCGGCTGCGCAGCGCGGCACGGCCGCGATACAGCGAGCGCAGGCAGAGCGCCGCGATCAGGGTCGCGGGCACGAGGGCGAGGTTGTCGACCCAGCCGGGCAGCGGGGTGTCGAGCCAGCCGTACAGCCCGACGTACTGGTGGAACCAGATCTCGCGCGCGGTGAACAGCCCCGGGAAGTCCGAGACGGCGCCGGGCAGCGCGGGCAGGTAGAGCTGCCAGACGTAGTTGAGCTCCGCGAGGAGCGAGCCGCCGGGGGAGGCCTGCGAGACCAGCCCGAGCACGGGGTGGTCGGAGAGGGCGTTGACGAGCGCGTAGAGCACGATCGGGCTCAGCGCGAGCCCGCCCGCCAGCGCCAGCCGCCGCCAGGCCGAGTGCCCGATCGCACGCGCCTGGCGGACGGTGAGGACGACGAGGCCGAGGAGGACGCCGGGGGCGAGGCCGATGAAGTTCAGCTTGCTCATGAAGCCGATGGCGGTCACGGCGCCGATCGCGATCGCGTCGCGCGTGCCGAGCCCGCGCCGGAACGCCCGCGCCAGGCAGTAAAACAGCGCCGCCGAGACCGCGAACAGCAGCGCGTCGGGGTTGACGGCGCCCGACATGAAGGCGAGCAGCGGCGCCAGCGCGATCGACAGCCCGCCGACGCTCCACGCCCACGGCGCCGCCGGCAGCGCCTCGCGCACGAACAGGTAGGCGAACAGCGCGGTGAAGCCGGCGAGCAGCGCGGAGAACAGCCTCATCAGCGCCACCCGGTCGAGCACGCTGGCGCCGCTCGCGAGGCTGTATGGAATCGCCTCCAGCGCGTAGTACAGCGGCGGCTGCGATGTCGCCACGCCGGCGGCGGGACTGCCCGTTTCGTGAGCGTCGGAGGCGAGGGCCCGTTCGAGCGCTTCCTGTTCTCCCTGCGTCTGGATCGCGTGGATCTGGGGGCGCAGACGCAGTCGTTCGGAGTCCAGCGCGTACAGCGCGGCGGACTCTTCCTTGGACAGGTCTTCCGAGCTCGACGACGGCGGGCGCCCCGTTTCGGCGAGCTGCTTGACGTAGGCGAAGTGGTCCGGTTCGTCGGGCACCTCGAACGGAGGTGTCACCAGCGACCAGGAGATGGCGTTCAGGCACGCGATCGCCGCGCACGTCAGCGCCATCCGGGGAATGCGCGCGAGCGCCGCGCTCATCGCAGCTCTTTGAAGGCGGCGCGCGAGGCGAGGGCGGCCGCGGCTGCCAGCAGCGCCAGCGCCGCGAACGCGCTCCATGGCCCGGGCGCCGCGTGGCCGAAGCCCATGTGGCGCAGGATCGACGGGATCAGCGACACCCACGAACTGGAGCTCGGGCGCAGATATTCCACCCACATGCGCGCTGGAAGCTCGCGAGCGCCGGCGCGCAGCCCATCGGCCGCGGACGCTCCGCTGCCCTGGACGTAGACGGTTTCGTCGCGAAGCTGGAACGACACGCAGAGCGTCACATCGGAGACCGCGTGCGCCAGCGCTCCGACGGGGACGGTGACCGATCCACCGGACCAGCCCGCTGACGAGCGGCCGCCCGTCAGCCGCCGTCCGTCGCTCCGCACCGCTAGGCTCACCCGCGGTCCGGTGACGGCTGCCAGCCACACGCGGATCGCGGACACCGCGCGCGGCAGCCGTTCGCCTGGCTGGCAGTAGCTGGCGCCTGTCTGGGTGCTCGCGATCGGTTCTTCCGAGACGCCTCGCGGCACGCTCGTGCCGGCCACGCTCACCGGCGATCGGGTCAGCGTCAGCGCGATCGCGAGCGCCAGCAGCGTGAGGCTCGCCACGAGCGCGGCCCTGGCGGGCGAGCCCCGCCCACGGGCCCTCATGGCGCTCACTACCGGCGTGTGTAGGTCACCACGAAAGCCCCCTGCCCGGTCGCCGAGGTGCTGGCGTTGGGCCGGTTGAGGGTTCCGAGGACGGACATGCCCACGAATTCTCGCGCGACGCGCAGGCGCGGCGGCATCGAGTACAGCTGGAACTGGTAGCGCTGGCTCACGCCCGGTTTGGGGCAGATCGAATACTGGTGCTTGTCGGCGCTGTTGGCTCCCACGTAGGCTCCCGGCGGCAGCCGCCCGGGGGTGAGCCGGTGCAGCGCGGGGTTGATCCCAGCGACGGCCCATTCGACGGAGGCGGAGTAGCTGCCGGCTTCAGCCGCGGGCGTGAGGCCGATCACCAGCAGCACGAGTTCCCGAGCCCCGGCCGGCACGGCGCCCCATTCCACCGGCGGTGGGATGTTCTTGCCGTCGCAGGTGAAGAGTGCCGGGAGCGTGGTCCCCTTGATCGCGGAGCTGTGGACTTCGATCTGCGCAGGGGCGTCCGCGCCGCTATCAGCGCTCCCGCAGCCTGCCAGCGCCAGCGCCAGCAGCGGCAGAGCACAAGCGGTCACCCTCCGTGAACGATGCACAGATTCACCTCTGGAAGAGCTTCGGCAGGCAGGTCACAGGCAGGGAACCTACTTTCTCCTCACGGCGAAGCCAAGCGTTTTGCCAGATTGTTTCTCAATGCGCGGGCTCGCGCAGCGTGACAGGCGGTTGACCGGATCTGGCTCCGCGGGTGACATGAGGCCATCGGTGGGCTGGAGACAATCGCTCGGATGCCTTGACTTCATGGGCACTCGTTGTGATGATGGGTTGTGGCTGCTGGCTGCCGTCTGTGGGTTGATGTGGTGACCGGCAGCTTCTTGGGTGGCCTGTCTTGTTGCTTGTGTGTTGGTTTTGCGGGTGGCTTGGCGGGTTGCTTGTGTTGCGATTGAAAGGATGTGTTTGTATGAGACGGTTCAAGCCGTTGGCTTTGGTGTTGTTTGCCGTGTTCGCGTTGGGTGCGGTTGTGGCCGCGAGCGCGTTTGCGGCGCGGGGCGAAAAGACGCCTGAAATCACTCCGATTGGATTATTCACGGACAACTCGGCGCCAGGTACAGAACCTGCGCTGATAGGCAAAGGCATATTCAAAGCCACAGGTGAAGTAAAGTGCAAAGACGCGCCTTCGACGGGTGGGTTCCAGACGTCGTTATTAGGCACGTTCAAAGTATTATTCTTAGGGTGCTTAGTAAGCGAAGTGCTATTACTCTTATGTACAGGGTTAAGCGCCACGCAGACTAGCGCCGTCGAAACGGTGGGGACGTTCCATCTGCGCTATCTCAACTCGGAAAAGAAAGTGGCGGTTATAGCGTACTTAATCCAACCGGTTCACTTCACATGCGTGAACGGCTCAACCAAAATATTAATCGAAGTGCGTGGTTGCGCTGCGGGACCAGTAGGCCCGATCAATACCCCCGTAAAATTACCTAATTTCCTGCAGAACACACTCAAAAAAGTGGCAGGGACGACACGGAACGAAGTCACGAGGATCGAGAACGAGGCGGGCAACGGTGAAGAAACGTGTGCGCTTGAATCACACGAAGGCACCGGCTCATATGCAGCGTCTGCTGAGGAAATCACTGATAACATCTACCCGTTATCGGCTACGGCGGAAATCATAACGTAGCTAGGTAGTAGTGTTTTGAGTTGTTGTGGTGCGCGGGGCTGGTGTTTGTGCTGGCCTCGCGTGCCGTGACTGACTGCGCGTTGGCGTGGTTTGTGGTGTGTGTTGTTGTGTTGTTGGCGTTGGTTTGGAGGTGTGATGGTTGGTCGTGGGTTGGTTGGTCGTGTTGGTGTGGTGTGTGTGTTGTGTGTTGTGTGTGTGGTGGTGGCTGGTTGTGGTGGGTCTGGTA
>Ga0210390_10003847_pt1 | contig 12810 bp, 10 predicted proteins | sample IncBWH11OmetaG_FD_161050 | JGI IMG/M metagenome (GOLD analysis project Ga0210390, IMG submission 161050) | Forest soil microbial communities from Barre Woods Harvard Forest LTER site, Petersham, Massachusetts, United States - Inc-BW-H-11-O ...
CCAACCCGCGGTTGCTACGCCGACGCTTGAGTGCGAAGCACGTTTATACCGGTAGTGCACTTGAGCCCGAGCTTACATACTATTCGACGAAAAAGAAGTAGATAGCCAACATTCAGTATGCTTGGGTTCAGAAATCATCAGCACCCCCGGAAGACTGGGTAGCAAACAGACCGCGCGGTTTTGTCAGGCAGTTCCTCGAGGAGATATCCACCCGACCTGCGTGAGCGCGCGGTGCGAATGGTTGCCGCGAGCAGCGATCCAGCACGAGTCGGGAGTGAGCGGCGATCGGCGAGGTTGCCCCGCTGTTGCTAGCTGCCGGCACCCCCACGGCCCCTCACCTGCGGATTCACACCATCAATACGAATCGATTAACCGCACTGATCCCTCCAGTGTCGTCGGGTATCGTTCGTCGTCCCGCTCCATGCGATCGACGCGGTGACTTTGATCGGCGAACATCACCGCAAAGGTTCTGAAGCGGGCGCACCCACACCACGAAACCCGCCAGCGCGCTTCTCATTCCCACCCCGCCTCCCCCTGCTCACCGCGGAACCGCCGCCGCCCGTACGGCGCCAGGCACCCCCATCGTCGGGCGACGACGCCGCAAACGCGGGCGCACCAAAGCCGCCGACCTCCGGTACCGAATCGAGGCCGAACGCGGGAGAATAGGGGTAGAGCCGATCGCAGAATGCATACTATTAGGCATAAGTTAAGCCCTGTGGCAGACTGATAGTCTTCTAGTCAGATACAAAGCATTGAGTAAACGTGGGATGCTCGGCCCAGAGCAGGCCGCGGAGCGGTGGAACGACCTCGACGCACAGCGCCGTTCCCCGGCGGGTGCGCACAGCCGGTGGGACCACCCTCTTTATCGAAGGGACGGTGTCGGAATTGCCTGGGCGTGCAGAGATCGCCCCGCTGCGCGGCGACTGCGACTAGACGGGTGAGGCGATGACTGAGGCCAGCGAACGGCGAGCCGACACCACACGCCAACGACTCATCGCCGCCGCATCGCGCCAGTTCGCCCGCCGCTCGTACAGCATGGTCAGCCTCGATGACATCCTGGCAGAGGCTGAACTCACCAAAGGGGCAATGTATTTTCACTTCCCGTCTAAGCAAGCACTGGCCTTGGCGATCGTCGACGACCTCTCCGAGATGAGCCGTGCAGCGGTCACCGAGTTGCTTGCCCGCAAGATGTCGGGACTCGAAACACTAATCGATCTGGTCTACTTCCGTGCCGTGCAGGACACCCAAAACGAGGTGGCCCGAGCCGGCGTCCGACTGCTCGATACCCTGGACAACACGACCCTCCTGCCCTCCGCACTGTGGCAATCATGGATCGAGTTCGTCGCCACGCTCATCCAAAAAGCAGTCACCGAGGGCGACGTCGTCGACCACCACGATCCTGAAGACATCGCCAAAATGTTGGTGGCGCTGTGGGTGGGTATCCGCCGAGTCAGCGATCTCGACCAACCCGAGCTCTACCTCGATAACCTCCAGAAAGCATCGGTGCTGGTACTACCCAGCTTCGCCAATCCCGACCGAATCGACTACTTCACCCAATTCATCAAACGACGTCACACATTCGCGTGAAACAGGTTTTCGCTACAGTCGCTGTGACAATGCCCTCACACCACCGCTGCCGCCTCGGCGGCGGGACACGTCTCCCGCATTGCGGAGGTCTAGGGACGATGGTGCCCCCAGCCCGGTCTGAAACCACCCGCCAAAAGTTCCTTGATGCCGCGATAGATCTGTTCAGCGAGGTCGGCTACGCGGCCGCAGGACTAGGTGAGATCATCGAGCGTGCGGGCATGACCAAAGGCGCAACAGCGCAGCCTCCCGTTCCTGGAGCAGCCTGTTGGACTCGATGACAATCCAGGCCAGACGCGCAGGCGCCGAAGGCGACCTCTGGGAAGGCGTCGATCCCAACGTGGTCACCGAAGCAATCCTCACCACCATGCTGGGCGCGCAACTCCTCTCTAAGACAGCAGACGGCATCGATCACATTCAAGCGACCAACCCGATCCCTGGAACTTTTCCTGCCGGCCATCCTGACCGACACATCGCTGCCCTACTTCCGGAGTTTCTCGCCCGCGAGTCCCTGCGCCACGCACCCGACCACAGGCTCACCTGACCGGGCCCACAAACCGCACTATCGCTCGTCCATCCACAGCCGCTCGGTCAAATTCTCAAATGTCACCGTGTCTCGTGCTCGCTGCTGGCGCGGTGTAAAAAATCGATGGCGCCGCCGTTCTACGCACCGTTGTGGTGTTAGATTACCGCCTCCGCCAATGCATCCCTGTCGGCGAGGAAAGGCATGGGCAGATAACGCGAGGCCAGCAACGACTCCATGGCGTCGCTCGGGATCGGTCGCGAAAACAAGAACCCCTGCGCTCGTTGGCATCCATGCTGCACCAGAGTCATTGCGGCAGAGGGAGTTTCGACGCCCTCTGCCACCAGTTGCAGACTGAATGCTTCAGCCAGGCCGATGATCGCGCGGATAATCGCGAGATCGTTGGCATTGGACCCGAGGTCACGCACAAATCCCGCATCGATCTTGAGCGTATCGACTGGAAGTGACTTCAGATGCGATAGGACAGCGTAACCGGTGCCGAAGTCGTCGATAGCGATCTGGACCCCGACCTCCTTCAACTCCGCGAGGGTTCGCCGTGTGCTTTCAATGTCGTGAACGACTGCGCGCTCGGTGATTTCGAGGCACAGCGATCCAGCATCGATGCCGAACTCGTCGATGGTCTCGGCGACAGTCTGGACGAAACCCCGGCTTGCCAGCTGAAGTGGCGACACATTGACGCGCAACGCTGCATCCCGCCCCAGCCCCCGCGAGCGCCACCCGCTGAAGTCGGCGCAGGCGTTTCGTAGCACCCATCGGCCAAGTTCATCGGCGAGGTTGATCGATTCGGCTACGCCGATAAAAGATTCCGGTAGCAGCAGCCCTCGTGTCGGGTGCCGCCAGCGGACGAGCGCCTCAGCGGCCACGATAGCGCCGGTCCGCAGGTCAACCTCGGGAAGGTAGTGCAGCAACAGTGCTTCGCGATCGATGTCGCCTTGCAGATGGAGTTGAATCTCGTTTCGGAACAGTCTTTTGAGTGAAAGGTCATCCGACACGACGACCTGGTTGCCGCCCCCGCGCTTGGCCGCTAGGACGGCTACATCGGCGCGGCGCAGTAAGTCGGCGCTGTCATCACGCCCCGGCACGCCGGCCGCTACACCGATGCTGACCGTCCGGGTGATGGTGTGGCCGCTGATAGCCACTCGATCGCACACCATCGTCAGAAGCTGATTAGCGAGCGACATTGCTGAGTCGAGCCGCATAGCGTGATCCGGAACGACGACGAACTCGTCTCCGCCGAGCCGGGCGACCATGCTTCGACTTCCGGCGCACTCACGAAGCCGATCGGCAAACAGCTTGATGAACCAATCGCCGGCGCTATGGCCGAGACAATCGTTGATTGCCTTCAGGCGGTCGAGGTCGATGTACAAAATCGCGACGGGTCCGGGCGATCTTGCGGTGAGCCTGTCGGAAAGGTGGCCGACGAGCGCTCGACGATTGCGCAGACCGGTCAGATCGTCGTGCTCAGCGAGATAGCGAAGCTTGTCTTCGGCGGCGATGCGGGCTTGGAGTTGCGCAAACAGCGAGGCGATCGCCTCAAGCATGCTGATCTCGTCTGGCTCCCACTTCCTGCTGCGGAATTTCCCGAAGCCGAGCAGGCCGGTGGTCATGCCCCCCGCCATCAAAGGCGCCACAGCCACCGAAGGAGATGTGATCAGGCGGGGTTCCTCCGCCCTGGTCAGGTAGCCGTAGTAGGGAAGTTTTGCTCCCATGACCGTCGGTTCGTTGAGGGATTCGCACCGTCCGAAGACGGGGTTGTCGCTGGTGAAATCGGCAACCGCCAGCGGATCGGGGTCTGGACGATACGGTCGCGGCGGCCATTCCGCGACCACCTTTGACACCCTGGCGTGATGGTCGTTGTGGCGTAAGAAGCACACGTCCACGTCAAGCTGGTCTACGAGCTTGGCCAGCACCTGCTCGCTTACCTGGGCAGCGGTCAATGCGGTCGCTTCCATCAGTTGGGTGGCGACCGAGGTGACGAGATCCAGGCTGCTCGACACGATTTTCCTCCGATCTGGTCCCGGCGCGCGGGGCCCCGACCGTCGCGTCTAGTGATGCAGTTATGGCGTTCGCGCTATCAGCACGTTTTCGAACAACGGCGTTGACATCGTCGCCAGCGAACACGTCATTCGAATCTCGGCTAAGGAACGGCCAGTATATAGAGCGACTAGTGTCGGCGGAGGGAATCGATGTGACCGGTGGATTAACGGCTGGAATGTGCGCTCGAGCTGAAGCGTGATCGACTGCCACGCTGGGCATAGGCTTGGTGCAAGTTCTAAGTCAGGGGGTTCATCGCTGAGATGCGTGGCCGACAAACCAATGAGATGACCTTAAGGTCCGGCGCGGCAGCGGTTCTCGACGCCGCAGACCCGGCTGACCACGCGGTCTTGGAGCGGCTGCGTGCCGATCCCGCCATCGAGTTCATCGACGAAAGCGAGCGACAACTCGAGGAGTTGCGCAAGCTCCTGCCACCACCCGAGCCGGAGGTCGTCGCCGAACCGTGCCGGTGGGCGTACTACCCGTGGCGGCGGACCGTGGTGGCGGTGTTGGGTCCGCGGGCGTTTCGGGCGGTGCGGTTGGACCGCAACCGGAACATGATCACGGCCGAGGAACAAGCCCGGCTCGGCGCGCTGCGCATCGGTGTGGCTGGTTTGAGTGTCGGGCATGTCATCGCCCACACCTTGGTGGCGCAGGGCATGTGCGGCGAGCTCCGGTTGGCGGACTTCGATCTCCTTGATCTGTCCAACCTCAACCGGGTCCCGGCGACGGTGTTCGACCTGGGGATCAACAAGGTCGAGGTGGCGGCCCGTAGGATCGCCGAACTCGACCCATACTTGCAGGTCGGGGTGCTGGCCGCCGGGCTGACCGTCGATACCGTCGACGAGTTTCTCGACGGGCTCGACATCGTGGTTGAGGAATGCGATTCGCTGGATATGAAGGCCCTCGTCCGGGAGGGTGCCCGCGCGCGTCGGATTCCGGTGCTGATGGCGTCCAGCGATCGCGGCCTGCTGGATGTGGAACGTTTCGACTTGGAGCCGCAGCGCCCGATTCTGCACGGCCTGCTTGGCGACTTGGATTTTGCGCGCCTTCCACAAATGAGTAGCCGGGAAAAGATTCCATACTTGCTGCGTTTTCTTGAGGCTGAACAATTGTCGCCGCGCCTGGCGGCGTCGGCGGTTGAAGTCGACCGGCAGCTTTCGACGTGGCCGCAGTTGGCCGGCGATGTGGTGTTGGGAGCGACGGCAGTCGCCGAGGCCGTGCGCAGGATCGGATTGGGTGAAAACCTGCGATCGGGCCGGGTCCGCATTGACGTCGTCGGCCAGCTCAACGAGCTCGACAAGCCAGAGATGGCGGTGGATCGCCCTCTCCCAGAACAGTATTCAGAGCCTTCGCTACCGGGCCCGTCGGGCGTCATCACCGCAGCCGCGATTCGCGCGCCATCTGGCGGCAATGCACAGCCCTGGCATGTCGAGGCCACAACCGATGCCATCACGATTAGCCTTGCATCCCAACATACTTCGACGATGGATGTGGGCTTCCGCGGCAGTGCAGTCGCACTCGGAGCGGCCCTCTTCAACGCGAAAGTCGCTGCCGCCAGCCAGCAGCTACTCGGAGCGGTGAGCCTGCTGGAGCGCGTTAACGGCACGCCGCTGCAGGCGACGTTGGATCTGCGCGCCGGAGCTCATCCCGAGCTGGCCGGGCTGTACCGACCGATGCTCGCGCGGGAAACTAACCGGCGTCTCGGGACGCCCCGGGTGATCCCCGCCGACACGATCGAGCGGCTGGAATCCGTGGCCGGGCGAGAAGGTGCCCGGATACATCTGGTAACAGGCCGTGATGACATGGAAAGGGTCGCAGGGATTTTCGCCGCTGCTGACCGAATCCGTTACCTGACACCGGAACTGCACGCCGATATGGTTTCTGAGCTGCGCTGGCCCGATGATGATTACCCCGACACCGGCATCGACGTGAGCAGCCTCGAGCTCGAACCCGGCGACCTGGCCGTGCTTGACATCCTGCGCCGCCCGGACGTGATGATTCACTTGGCCGAGTGGAATGCCGGGACTGCGTTAGGTGAGGACACTCGCCGCCGCGTGTTGACGAGCTCTGGCATAGCCGTCATTTCGGTGACCGGAAGCGCCTTGGCGGACTACGCCCGCGGCGGCGCCGCCGTCGAAGCGGTGTGGATTGCCGCGCAGCAGTGCGGGCTAGCCGTGCAGCCCATTTCGCCGGTCTTCCTCTATGCCCGCGACGGGGGAGACTTCGCTGCGTTGTCAGCGTCCTTCGCCGACGAGCTCGACGACCTGCAGCAAGAATTCCGGAAACTGGTTGGAATACCCGTCGACGTGTCGCCCGCCTTGGTGTTGCGATTCGCTGTCAGCGACCCGGCTTCGGTGCGGAGCCGCCGCAGTCTCGACCGCGTTCGTTTGCTGGAGCGTTAATACCAGCTACCGTATAGGCATGTCCGGATCTCTGGACGACTTGGTGACTTCGGCGGCCGCCAAGTTGATGGCGGCTACCGCCGGGAGTTCTGCTGCGATCAGTCAAGGGGTGCTCGGTGACTTGGTCAGCAGCTTCGGCGTCGATTTCGGCTTTTTGCGCCACAACGACCACGAGATCCACGCGACAGTGCTTGTCGCCGAATGGCCGCGACGCGAGTACATTCCCGACCCCGATCCGATCGGTGTGATCTATTTCGCCGATGCCGACTGGACCTTCGCGCAGGCCGAGAACCTCAAAGAGCCCGGCGTGTTACGCCCCGACCCAGGTAACGAGGACTATCAACGCAATATCGAGGAGGGGAGAGGCGTTCCCGCTGTCTCCCTCGCCTGCGTGCCGCTGCTATCCGGGGACGTCACCACCGGCACCTTGGGTTTCGTCAAGTTCGGAGACCGCGAATGGCTGCCGGAGGAGCTGAATGCACTGCAGGCGATCGCGAGCTTGTTCGCTCAGGTGCAGGCCCGCGTTGTTGCCGAAGAGCGACTGCAGTATCTCGCCGAACACGATGACCTGACCGGGCTGCTGAATCGCAGGGCGGTGATCGCTCACCTCGACGAGCGACTTGCCGACGGCCAGCCGGGTCCGGTCGCGTTGGTGTTCCTCAACCTGGACCGTCTGAAGGCAGTCAATGACCACCTCGGTCACACGGCCGGCGACCGGTTCATCGAGGTCTTCGCCCAGCTGTTACGCGAAGCCGCTGAGTCCTCGGCCATCGCGCGCTTCGGCGGTGACGAGTTTGTCATTGTGCCGACTGTGCCCATGGATGCCGAAGCCGCCGAGGTGTTGGCCAAACGACTGCAGACGCGAGTTCACCAGCAGGTGGCCGTCGACGGCGAGACGATCACCCGCACCGTCAGCATCGGGGTCGCCGCGGGGGTACCCGGCAGCGACAACGCGTCGGACTTACTGCGCCAGGCCGATCAGGCGGTGGTGTCGGCCAAGGCCCTCGGTGGGAATGCCGTTGCAGCCTTCAACCCCGAAATGGCCGAAAAGTACGCGATCCGCAACGACATCGAGCTACACCTGGAAGGGACCATCGACAGCGATAGCGGCGCGTTGGTCCTGCATTACCTGCCGGAATTTGACATGCGCACCGGTCAGATCCTCGCAACCGAGGCGCTGATCCGGTGGCGACACCCCACTCGAGGGCTGCTGATGCCCGATTCGTTCATGGGCGTGGTCGAATCCATCAACTTGGCAGGAAAACTCGGGCGTCTGGTAATGCGCTCAGCCTGTGCGCAATTCAGCTATTGGCGTGCTCGCGGTCTGGGGCGCGACATCGTGATGCGCATCAACGTGTCGCCCGCGCAGCTTGTCACAGATGGCTTTGTCGCCATGGTCGCGGCAACGCTGGACGAGTTCGTTCTCGACGCCCGCTCGGTATGCCTAGAGATCACCGAAAACGTCGTCGTCAAGGATATCGACACCACCCACAAAACGCTGGCCGGGTTGAAGGAGGTCGGCGTGCAGGTGGCAATTGACGACTTTGGCACTGGCTACAGCGCTTTGACATATTTGAAGTCACTGCCTGTCGACACGCTCAAGATCGACAAAGAATTCGTCCGTGACCTCAGGACAGACTCGGCTGATCTGGCGATCTTGCGGCAGGTTGTAGCGTTGGCCGACGCCTTTGGGCTAGACGTCATCGCCGAAGGCGTCGAGACTGCCGCAGCGGCCAGGGCACTGCTTGAGTTGGGTTGCTATCGGGCACAGGGCTTTTTGCTGTCCCGCCCGGTCGATAGGCTCGCGATGGAGAAGCTGCTCGCGCAACGCTTCATACCGATGGATTTTCTGGACTAGCGACAAATCGTCGGTGGCGGAACGACGCTTCCTAAACCACATCCCGCCAGGTGACTGCGAGGTCGCCACGGCGGTGGAATTCCCTGGTCAGTAGTTCGCCGTCGGTGAGAATCTTGGCAACCTGGCCCGGCTCGGCGTGGCGGATGAAGTCGCGCCGGTCCCACCAAATCATCTTGGTTTGGTAGCGATCGTCGGGATAGGGCGCTGCGGGAATCGGCGCCACCACGCCGCCAGACGACCGCCAGCGGTTCAGCACGTGTGTCGCGGCGGTGGCCATCATGAACTGACAGTCGAGGAGAGACGTAATGTGGCAACCGCTGCGGGCCAAAGCGAAGATGAGGGAACGATCCCGCTCCGCATCGTCGATTACCCAGCCCGCCTTCATCTCCAGGACGCCGAACGGAATCCGGTCTGAGATCATGTCGCGGACCGTCTGCTGGCCGGGCTGACCCGCCCATTCGACGACTGCATGCGAGTCATCGGCCGACCGCAGCGGCCCCTTGGCTCGCAACCCGCCCACCATCCGGCCGGCATCGTCGATCATCGCGAAAAACATGATGGTGTCGGCTCCGCTGCGCAGCGCATCGGCGTCGAGGGCACACTCGACACCATGCTTGCGATAGCTGCGCTGCGCGCCGAGTGAAAACTCAGCCCACAAATCGGGGTCCACGGCGGGCTGCGACAAGACACACGTTGCCCCGATGTCCGGGTCCCGCCAGCTAAGTCGCTGGCCCAGATCGAACCGACCGGCAGTCATGGGATCCATCGGAACTACACTGGCTGGTATCCATTTCTGCATGGCTGCAAACTCCAGTTTTCGTTTGCGCCGATTTGAATACGAATCGAATCTGTTTCTTCAAATTCACAAACTTAATTCCTGCGGCGCAAATCTAATTATAAACCCTTTTTGGGTTTCTTTTGAACAACGAACTACCCAAGAGGTTGGCGATGCCCGGACAGTGAACATGCTGGCAGCAAGGGTAAAACAAGCTCTGCGACACCGCATGGTTAAACGGCGATTCACTTAAGTGATAGGGGCCAATATCAAGGCAAGAAATGCCTCTCCGGGCCACGGCAACGCCGTTCGTGGGCGAAAGTAGGCTGAGCAGCCCCCAGCTTTTGCTCAGCGCCGGCTAAGAATTAGCTCAGGTGTGCAGGCGCGGTGCATTAAACAACGTCGTAGTGCTGCGCACATTCGTCTGACGACAGGCCAGCGTATCCAGCAAACCGTGCCGCCACTCTCAGGGTCAGTTTGCCCGGCTGGCAAAGTCAGGCAGCGCCGTCGGCCACCTGACGCGCGAGCTGCTCGATCGTCGGATAGGTGTATGGCAAAAAGGCCGATAGTGGGCGGCCGACGAAATCCTCCAGCTCGCCGATCAGCACGACCGCGTCCGCCGAATCGAGGCCGAGGTGATCGAAGCGACGGGTGCGATCGATCTCGTCGGCCGGCGTCTTCGTCCGGTGCGCGACGTATGCGGCCAGCATCGCTTCGATCTCGTCGTAGCTCTTAATCCCGTCCTCCTGCGTATCCATCGCTACCACCGCCCGGGCAGATCGATCCGGCGCATAGTCAAGCGCAACAGTGTGAATGCGCCGAGCTCAAACGAGTGGGCGAACGTGCGCAGGTAACGCTCGCACCAGGCGACGACCTCCTCGCTGGATACCGCGACGGCGTCCACTCGCTGCGCACGCAAGCGGTCCAACCATGCCCGCAGCGTCTTGACGTAGTCGTCCCGATCGTTTCTCACCTTTTCGATCTCGAGCTCCATTTCCGCGGCACGCGCGATGTCCGCGAGCCGTGGCAGCTCCGAGTCGGGGAAGACCTGGTCGACGATGAAGCGATCACGCAGCGGGCGATCACGCGGGATGTCGCCATACGCGATCGTCTGCAGCGAGAGGCGGCCGCCGGGCTTGAGCCAATTGCGGCACGAACGGAAGAATCTGCGGTAGGCCTCGATCTGCTCGTCCGCCGACAAACCCTGGCGCGCAAAATGCTCGAACGCACCCACCGAGATGATGGCATCGAACGGCTCAGGCGGATGGTAGTCACTCCAGTTGCGCACCCAGACCTCGACGTTGTTCGGTACGATCCCCTGCAGGTACTCGGCCTGCGCGTCCGAGAGCGTGAGCCCCACAGCATGTTTCACGCCATACGAGCCCACCAGGTGCATCAGCATGGCGCCCCAACCGCAGCCCACGTCAAGCACGCGCGGCGCGCCCGCTGCGCGCGCCTGATCGACATGGAAGTCGAGCTTGCGCCGTTGCGCGCGCTCGAGATCGTCATCGGGTTCTTCCCACATCGCGCACGAGTAGCTCATCGTCGGATCGAGCCAGATCCGCCAGAACTCGTTGCCGACGTCGTAGTGATGGCGAATCGAGGCCGGTCCGGCGCCTAAGTAGGTATCGCTCATTCAGGATTCCGTCTTGCTAAGCACCGGCTGCTTGAGGTCACTGGCCAGCCCGCACGCCGAGAACACGCGTAGCACCGCGGCGCCGAGATCGATCTGCCACCAGCGCACCCGGGTGGTGTACGCCCGCGGCGCGTCGTGGTGGTTGGCGTGATATCCGCCACCCAAGCCGGGTAGCGCAAGCAACGTGCTGTTGCGCGCCTGCCCCGAGTGCGGCAGCTGCGCGCGGCCACCGAACGCATGGCCGAATGAGTTGACGGCCCAGGTCACTTGGCTCACCAGGAACAGGCGAACCATCCCGCCCCACAAAAACCCCGTGAGCGCGCCGCGCACGCCCCCGGCGGCGAAGCCGATCAGCGTCGGGATCACCAGGCCCAGCACACCCCACCAGAGGTAGCTGCGGTGCAGCGAGACCGTGCGCGGGCTTTGCCACAGGTCCCTCACCTCGCCCGCGGAGATCGTCATCGCGGTGTGTTCGGGGCTAAAGAGCCACCCGACGTGCGCGTGCACCAGCCCGTGCAGGCCGCTGAACGGCCAGTGCGGCGAGTGCGGATCACCCTCGCGGTCGGTGAGCGTGTGGTGGCGGCGATGCATCGCGACCCACCACATGACCGGGCCGAGGAATGCGCTGGATCCGAGCGCGCCGAGGACCCAGATCAATGCCGGCCGTGCGGTGAACGAGCGATGCGTGAAATAACGGTGAAAGCCCAGCTCGACGCCCAATAGCGTCACAGTCGCGCCGACCGCCAACACGATCAGGTCGGTTCGCGAGGGTGCCACTCCGGCGAACCACAACGCCACCGCCGCGATCACGGCCGCCGGCGGAGCGAAAACTGCGAACGCGGCGAGCGCGTAGCCGCGCATCATGTGGGTTGCCCGGTCACGTGCCGATGAACCTCGACGAGTTCGCCCCGCGAGTACAAAGCGCGACATTCGCTGCGCCGGATCTTGCCGCTGGTCGTGCGCGGGATGCCGCCGCGGTTGACGAATACGACCGAGTCGGCCGGCGTCCCGTGTGCGGTAGCAACAGCAGTGACGATCTGGTCGGCCACCTCGCTCCACTCCGCTTCCGCGCCGCGGGCGATCTCGCTGACGATCACGAGCCGCTCGCGCAGGCCGTCATCGTGGCCGAATGCTGCGCTTCCGTTCGGTTGCAGTGGTGTGAGGCGCAGCTGTTCGACGGCGTGCTCGAGGTCTTCGGCGGCATAGTTCACGCCGTTCTTGACGACCACGTCTTTGGCCCGGCCGGTGATGTACAGCTCGCCGTCGACGATGCAACCGAGGTCGCCGGTGCGAAGCCACGTGCCACCGTCGAGCGGGGCGGCAAACGTTTCGCGCGAGGCCTGCTCGTCGCCGAAGTAACCGCCCGCGACGCTCTCACTGCGTATCCAGATCTCGCCCTCAGCGCCGTCCTCGCAGCGAGTACCGAGTGCGCGGTCGACGATCGCGAGCTCAGTCCCGATGCACGCGTGACCGCAGCTGACGCGTGCGAGGCCGTTCGGGTCGCGCCACACGGTTGGCGGCTCATCGCGCCGTCCGCCTGCGACGATCAGCGTCGCCTCGGCGAGCCCGTAGCAAGGGTAGAACGCCTCGCGGCGAAAGCCGACCTTGGCGAATGTCGCCTCGAAGCGGTCGAGGGTTGCCGCGCGCACCGGTTCGGCGCCCACGAACGCGAGCTCCCAGCTCGACAAGTCGAGGCCGGCGAGGCTCTCTTCGCCGTGGCGTTCCACAGCAGCGACGCACATCTCGTAGGCGAAATTCGGGCCGCCACTGCGGGTGGCGCGGTGCTGCGTGATCTCGTGCAGCCAGTGCAGCGGGTGCTTGAGGAACTGCAGCGGCGACATGATCACGCACTCGAATCCGACGTAGACCGGTTGGATCACGTAGCCGATGAGGCCCATGTCGTGCTGGAAAGGTAGCCAACCCAGCGCCACCGTCGACGACGTGTGCCCGAGTGCGTCCTCGATCATCGCTTCA
>Ga0210390_10003848_pt1 | contig 12809 bp, 13 predicted proteins | sample IncBWH11OmetaG_FD_161050 | JGI IMG/M metagenome (GOLD analysis project Ga0210390, IMG submission 161050) | Forest soil microbial communities from Barre Woods Harvard Forest LTER site, Petersham, Massachusetts, United States - Inc-BW-H-11-O ...
TACCGAGGGGGTGATAGCGACCCTGCCAGCCATTCCGCTTACATCGGATGCGGCGTGCCTGTTGGAAAATGACATTGTCATCGATGGGTTCCTGAACTACACTGCAGGTGCAGGTACGACTGCAGCGGTTGTTCGAGTTCGCCGTGGCTCGCTGGTGGGTGCGCTAGTGGGTGCCGCGCAGACGCACACCATGTCATCGACTCCATCGCTGGCAGCATCTCAGCCTAGTGTGCCGGCTTCGGGTACTTCTACTACGAACCTCGTTACGAACCCTTATCCGTTCCCTGTAACCGTTACACTGTCAACGTTCACGCTGACATTCGTGTACGTTAACGGTACTCAGGTGGGTACGACTAACGCCGCCTACGTTGTCCCGGTGAACGGGACCATTTCTATTACGTATTCGGTTGCTGGAACTTGGGCTTGGACTACAGGCCCGCTTGCGTCGATAGCGTTCGCGGCAGACGACCCTGCTTCAGCTAACCCGCTACAGGGTCAGATCTACGTCGTCACACTTCAGCAGACTGGTGGTACGGGTGCGGGGACTGTGAACTACTTCGTCACCACGGTTACGCTCGACTAGGAGAGAGCATGGCAGATCCAACGCGAGATGTACTCGCAGAACTCGACAGCATCGAGGCGTACCTGAACGGGCTCATCGGAGACGACCCGCTTCCTGGACAGGACTCGAATAAGCAACATCTCGGCCCTGAGTTCTTGGGCGTGAGAACTCTGGCACAGAACGTTATCGAGCTAGCAGCTGCGTATAGTTCGGGCGTTACGCACAAGGACAGACTCGAGAAGAGCATGGGGCAGTCGCTAACTGACGCGCAGGTGGCTCATCTGGTGCCTGGCATTGACGCTAGCGCTTATGCTAACGCGCAGGAGCAGATCGCAGACCTGCAGCGTCAGCTAGCAGCAGCGAAGGGTGGTAACACTGATGGCTAGGTACAGCGCGAACGTCGCGTCGGCTGCAGCTGTTGCGAACAACACCATGTTCGCTTGGATAGGGTACGTTGCCTTCTACGCCAAGCTTCGGCGTGTCAATGTAGGTGTACTGAACTCTGGCGGCGCGATCACCAGCATGCAGGTTGCTGTTGGCCTGAGCGTTACTACAGGCGCAGTCGTGACACCGACGAACGCAACGGTGTACTCCTATTCTCCAGGTGGCCTTGGTCCAGTAAATAAGGTCTTTCTGGTGAATGCCTACGGTACAGCGCCAACCATTGGCGCACAGACTGCTGACGCGTTTACCATTCCGTTCAACGACCAGCTAATGGGTGACCTTCCCTGGGAACTCATGGAGGAGCTTTGGGTTGGTGGCTCAACGTCGCTAGGCCTTGCGTTCGTGAACCGTACGGGTGCAGCTCTTCCTGCGGGCCACTACTTCCAGCTGAACGTGGAGTGGGAAGAGTAAGTCATGGCCGTTATAGGTGCTGGCCAGATTACCGTCGTCTGGAGCGACAACGCAGCAGACCGAGCTGTTCTGTACAAGGTCAGTAAGGTAACTGCAGGCGACACGGTCGATATAGGGCCTACAGGCGTTTCGGCGGACTTTCAGCTGGTGAAGCAGGCAGCGTTCCTTGCGACGACAATCGCAGGGACCGCCTCCTGTTCCGTCTCAGGAACAGTCGTCACCATGCCGGCTGGTCTTTCGAACGACGCTGGTTACATGCTGGTCTGGGGCGACACGAACTGAGGAGGTGAGTCGTGGCTAATCAGACGTGGTCGAACCTGCTTAATTACGGACCGCCATGGCAGACAACGAACGGTACTCTGCTTACCACGTCTGCTACTACTGCCACGATTACTCCACAGGCTCCTACAACGCAGGACTTTATCTTGCCGTCGCAGTACAACGGCTTGCAGTGGTATGCAGGTATGACTCTGCGTATCAGCGCTCGTGGCTCGTTCAACAGTGGCAGCACTACTTCCAACGCTACGGTGTTCTTGGCTATAGGTGTGTCGGGTACGCTAGCAACTACGCTGACCACTACTGGCGCCTATACGCTTGGCGCAGGTAGTCTGACAGGTATGGTCTGGCGTCTACAAGCAGTAGTTCGCTGTCTGGCTGTAGGTACGTCAGGAAACACGCTCTCTGCTGGTGGGGACATAATTACAGACACGACAGTGGGCTCTAATACGGGTAACATTACTACTGCCAACACCATTATGCTAGGTATGCCAGAAACTACAACGGCGTTCAATACCTATACGCAGGGCACCGCAATGGGGCTGCGCGGAACTCTGTCTGCTGCATTTGGTGGGATTCAGTGCAACCAGTTCTTGATTGAGCAGATCTGTTAACCGCCTCAAGCTAGGAGGCGGTGCCAATGGCGATAACGGTCACTGCGACTAATACTTCGACGTCGCCAAATAATGGCATTCTACTACGTGTTCTGGTACTTAACTTTGCAGCACTTGCAGGCTCTCCTGCCGTAGCGCACCTGGGTATCACTTCCAGTACAGTTCTGGAAACGTCGATTACCACTACGACTGCAGGGTCGGTCGTTGTCGGTGCGCTAGAGTCGTTCGACGTCGATGTAGCGTTCGTTGCCGAATCGGGCACCACGCTACTAGACAACGTTCAGGATGCAACTAACGTCAACCAGTACGGTACGCTTGAGGCGACAGCTGTTACTGGTACTCCTGGCTCGACATCCTTTGGCTCCACTGGCGCAGTAGCACATGGCTCGATCTCGCTAATGGAAGTACTAGCGTCTGGTGGATCGATAGCCACCGATGCGTCTAGTCCTGCGCCGGTAACTAACAAGACTGGTACGACTGCTACTACGGCATCGTTTACGCCACCAGCGGGGTCGCTAGTAGTTGCACTAGTATGCAATGGCGGGCCAGCTTCTAGTTCTAACTCTGGCACTGCTAGCATCTCTGACACCAGTGGCATGACCTGGACCATGCAAGTCCAGAACAGCGCCAATGGCAATGAAGGCTATAGTGGCATCTTTACGGCTATTGTACCAGGTGCTGCTCCTGCTACGCCAATGATACCACCGCCTCAGGCGCCTGGCAGAAGCTCCCCTGCGGCGTGGGCTCTACTAGCTCCACCGTTTAAGACAACAGTACCACCTTCGATACACCTGGTTAACAATGCAGCTGGAGGAACAAATGCCACGACAGTTACTACAGGTAACTCTGGCGGAGCGTCAGGCAACGCGTTCGACAACGTACTGATCGGGACTGGTGCTGCTCTTACTGCTAGTAATACAGTTCCTGGCCCGGAAAGTTTGGCGCTTGCCTATGAAGTTAGTACTGGCTCGACTACAAGTGACTGTTACGCGGCATGGACCGCGTCAATTAGTGCACTAGGTCAGCAGCCACAGCTGTGGTTTCGTGTCTATCTGTACTTTACGGCCTTCCCCTCTGGCTCATTTAGGCTGGTTGAGTTCATAAGTGCCAGTACTGAGGCAGCGTCACTTCAGATAGATACTAGTGGCTTGATTCATGGTTTGAACTCTGCGTCCAGCAGTCTATATACCTTCACTAATCCGTTCCCGCTGAATAGATGGTTCCGAGTAGAAGGTAACGTTCAGGGTGACCCCACCTACGGAGTCGTTACCATCTGGCTGTTTGACTCACCAGAATCTATAACGCCTTCGGAAACACATACAGTTGTTGGTACTAATGTTGCCGGGCCTCTAAGTACAGCTCGATTTGGCGTTGGGTTCCTGGGTGTTCCTAATATTGGTCCGTTTTGGATGTCCAACCTAGGCGTCTCCAGTAGTGGCCCGCTTGGTCCTGTAGGTACACAACCGCCTGTTATACCGGTAGCTAATCGTCAACGGAGTACTACTCTACCTACCTGGATAAGAGCACAACGTCCACCACAAAAGGTTCCAGCTCCTGTTATTTCAACTGTCTTGCAGTCAGTCCCAAGAGAGAAGACTAGGCAGCTGAAGGCCTTTACCACAAGACGTCAGCTAGGTATGGTTCCTACAACTGCTGCAGTTGTTGTGCCTCCAGTCCTTGCTAGTAGGCGTAGCAACATAAGGCCGGTTGGCGCTGTTACAAGGCGACAGCCGCAACTAGTTATACCTGAACTCGTAGTACCCCAGCAGACAACGAAGTCCAGAGCAAGATGGTTTGGCGTCTTTCGGCTACATAGTCAGCAGCAGGTTCCAGCTCCTGTTATTTCTACTGTTCTGCAACATACGCCTCGCAGTAGAATTAGGTTGCTAGGTGCGTTTAGGTCTAGGTCTATCCAGAAGGTTCCTGCACCTATTACGCAGCAGCTAGCTTCCAGGAGCAGACTTAGACTCATAGGAACAAGAAAGCCTCTACAGGGAGGCATGCCTCCTGCCGTAGTTACTACTCCTGTAGCGACTCTACCACCTGTTCAGGTACAAGGTAGAATTAAGTGGCTTAGTACCTTTAGGTCCAGACCTATTCAGAAGGTGCCTGCTCCTGTTATTTCGACAGTACTGCAGCATACTCCCCGCAGTAGGATTCGTCTGCTAGGAGTCTTTACCAGACATCAGACGCAGAAGGCACCTCCTACCGTACTTCCACCCGTACAGGTGCAGGGTAGAATTAAGCCATTCAGTTCGTTCCGACTGCATAGCCAGCAAAAGGTACCTGCTCCAGTTATTTCGACCGTTCTACAACATACTCCTCGCAGCAGAATTAGGTTCACAGGTACTAGGAAGCCTCTACAGCGACAAACTAGTCCTGCTACTCTAATTGTTCCGTTGCAGGTGCGCGGTAGGATAAAGTGGCTAGGTGCGTTTAGGCTTAAGATAACGCAACAAGTTCCAGCGCCTGTTATCTCGACTGTACTACAGTCAACTCCACGCAGTCGCATTCGATTTACAGGTATCTTCAAGGGACATTCTAACCAGCTACCTCCTCCGCCTGTGTTTGGTGTTCTTGCGATATTTACTCCTAGCCAGATTCGCAGTAAGATAAAGTCGTTTGGCACCTTCAGGCTGCATAGTCAGCAGCAAGTTCCTGCTCCAGTCATTTCAACTGTGCTTCAGTCTGCTCCGCGTAGTCGGGTTCGTCTGCTAGGAGCGAGAAAATCGCTGCAGACTGGTGTTGTTCCTGCCAGGCCAGTTATTGGCAGTATTCGAAGTAGAGTACGCCTGCTCGGTACTTCGCGTTCTAGGCCTATACAGCTACCACAGCCTATAGCTACGTCAGCTGTACTCGTTCCTACACAGGTTCGGAGTAAGACTAAGTGGCTTAGTAACTTCCGAGTAAGGGGTGCTACACAGCAAACACCCGCGCCTGTTATCTCTACAGTCTTGCAATCGACACCACGTAGTCGCATGAGACTGTTTGGTACCTTTAGGCTAAAGAGTCTCCAGCAGCCAGTGGCACCTGTTGCAGTTATAGTTCCGCCCACACCTTACGGTGCTCCGAAGGCCAGACCGCGACTACTTAGTACGTTTAAGTCACGACTTGCGCAACTGCCGCTAAGTTCTGCCACGCCACCTAGTATTCAGAAGTACAGACCACGCCATGCAGCGACACGGAGGACTAAGCTGCAAGGCTTGGCAGTCACTATACCAGTGGTACAGCAGCCTAGGTCGAAGTCTGCTATAGGACTACTTCGTAGGTCCAGAACACAAATTGCGCCTCCTACTGTACAGGCTGTAGTGCAGCCTTCCTTCGTACCAACCAAGAGGAGTACTCACTACCGTAGACCTTCTCGTCCTGCAAGCGGTATTCCTATAACGCCTCCGCCCGCCAAGATGCCGCCAACGCGTGTTCGGGGCGATAGGTTCAGAAACTTCTTCCTGCGTATATTCAAGCGTACTACTGACCTTATTCCTGGGCTCAATGCACCCGCTGCAGGCGGAACTGTTATAGCTGCTGACTTCCTAACGCAGACAGTTCTTGCTAGGGACTTTAAGCCCACATTCGTAATTGCCTACGATTCTGATCCAACTGTTGCTGCTAAGGACTTTACGACAGTATCCGTTACAGCGGCTATTCCAACTACACCTACTGTTATAGCTAGAAACTTCCTGACAGCCACTGTTACTGCCTACGACACTTTGGTGAAGTCAACAGTGACAGCTAAGGATTTTTCGACAGCGACTGTTGCTGCGCAGGACTTCCTGGTAGAGAAGGGTGCAGTTGCAGCCAAGGACTTCCTTGCCGCTACTGTTATTGCATACGACTACTCACCAACAACACTGGCTAGGGACCGTTACCTATAGGAGGGCAAGATGGTCAACACCTATGCACAAGGAAGTCTTGTACGAGTCGCTACGTATAGCGGTACTGTCGCTGCACCTGTAGGCGGCTTCCGTGATATTAACGGTAACCTAGCAGATCCTGCTACCGTTACGCTTAAGTACAAGCCTGGACAGAATATGACAACAGTCGTGGTTGTGTACCCTGCCTCGCCCATAGTTAAGGACGCTGTTGGACTATACCATGCTGATCTAGATACGACGTCTGAGTCAAGTATTCCTCTTGATGAGTGGACGTACGAGTGGATTGGGTTCGGTACAATCCAGGCAGCTGCACAGTCGGTGTTCGAAGTTCAACTAGGACTCTAGGAGGAACCTATGAGTATGGAGCCAGTACCTCCACGCGAAGGACTATTCGACCGTATCGCTGACGCTGTGTCGGGAGGCATGGGCAAGAAAACCAACATCCTAATCTGGCTCTTTGCCATTCTCGGCTGGGTATTCCTGTTTGCACTTGGTGGCAAGAAAATCGACAGCGGCACGTGGCTACCTGCATGGTTTACCAGCCTAGGATTCAACTTCCCGTTGAATATCGTGACTACGGTCGCGGAACTCTTCATCGGATTCCTAGTAGCAGCTAACGCCCTACGAATTCAGCGCGTTTCAGACCTGCAAACCAAGGCACAAGCGGACCAAACGCTCCGAATCGGTGAGGTTGAAGACAATCTAGTCAAGGAAATGCAAGAAAATACAGAACTGACGCGAAAGGTACACGACCTAACACAAACAATCAGCTCGCAAACCTGCACGCTAGATGAAATTCACAGGCATGTTGAAGCATTGACTACAAACGCCGGACTAGATGTGGGCGAATTCTCGGCGCCAATGACACAAACGGCCCCTGTGGGAGCCCATGCAGCTCCAGAATCGGGTGTTACCAAGGAGCCCAATGGTTAACAAGCCGTTGAGTGTCCAAGGGGACATAAGGTAAAATAGAATTGATGGCAGTTCTAGAGCGGGGTGGTCATGGCTCAAGCACCAGCACCCGATGCTGATGAAGACGTTGTGAAGAACCTCTCAGGACGTCCAGATGGAGCCACGTTGACTAAGGTCTCGGTAGCCTACCGCGATAGTCTGCGAGCCAAGACTGTGAAGTTGTCCAAGAAGGCTCGTAAGGCTGCACGTCAGGACCTGAAGCCGTTTGGCATGTCGCCTAACAGGAAGCCTATTAGGCCCTCCGATCCGGCACAGAACAACCCGAACAACTACAACATAATCATCCCGCAGGGCCAAGGTCCTCTCTAGGAGGTCGATGTTGGTGGCAGCTAAGAAAGCGGGCCGAGTTCCTCCAGGACTGAAGCCCTTCGTGAAGGGGGCTGGCGCGGGTACGTCTGGTAGGGGTACGTCGCCAGCTTCTAGGGGTAGGACTCCGAGTGGGACGCCCAAGGCTGAGAAGGTTCCCAGGCAGATGGCTGCGGCCAAAAATCCCTCCGGTAGCTCTAGCGCTCGCGGCGGACGTGGTGACGGTATCGTTTCAGGTCCGTCTAGGCAGGGAGCTTACCCAGCTGGACAGACTAAGGGCGCTGGCATCAATGCCCGTATGAAGAAGGGCGATCCCGCCGCGGATGCCGGAAACGCTGCTACTCCTGGTGCAAGGGGTCGTCGAGGCGGTGGCCCGGTTACGTCGGGGTCGGTTGCGGGGGCTACGGGCGGTACCAGGCAAGCTGGTTTCGGGCTTGTTCCTGGTAGTGCTGTTCCTGCAAAGAATACCGGTACTAGGAAGCCTGAGAGGGCGGCGGATGCAGCTCGGCTGCATCCGATTGATCGTGTACTAGCCTCGCCGACGCACTCGTTTGCCTCTAGCACGATCCCACGCGGTGACGGTAGTCCGTCTTCGCCAACTCTGAAGAGGCAGGCAGCTTCGGGGGCTGGGCCCACTAGTGTAGGAATGTCCGCGCCTACTAGCGGCGCCTACGACGTGGAAGGACCTACGGGGGAAGGTACGTCGCGCAAGAACCCTAAGCCTAACACTTCGGGGAGGAAGTTCGCAAACCCTAAGATGGCGTCTGACGCTACACCTGATGGTACGCCACCAGGTCAGCGGCGTCAGACGCCTCCTGGGCAGCGTTCGTCTAACGCATCTGACCTCCAGACTGCGGATGACCTCAAGAAGCCAGGCGCTCCGAACGTTCTTAAGGCTACGGCTCCTACGGTGTCGCGAGAGATGGCAGCTCCGCACATGGGCTTTAAGGCTGCTGCTGCACATGCTGCGCAGTCAGCCGGTGTCTCTGCGCAGGCTGGAGCAGCCATGGTTGCTGCAGCTTCACAGCATGCGAGCTCCAAGGCGAAGAAGTCCAACCCGAACCTTGCAAAGGTGGCCCGAAAGGGCACTACCAAGGGTCCTGGAGGCAAGTTCAGTTGATGAAGGGAGGCAGCAAGTGAAGTATGGCTACTGGAGCGACCTCGCCTCCCTTCAGTTTAGTGGCGACGAGAACACGGCCACGTGGATTATGGCCATGCCGTATGGCGAGTACGATCATCCCGTCTACGGGAAGATCAAGATCGACCAGGAGCGTGCAAACACTTTCGCCCAGAACGTGAAGGATAACGTTCGAGGCCAGGAACTCGATATCGACTACGACCACAAGGAGTATGGTGGCGAAGCCGCTGGCTGGGTGAAGGACGCTGATGTACGCTCTGACGGCCTTTGGCTGTTGGTTGAGTGGACGAAGAGAGCCTGGGCGCTTCTGAAGGACAAGGCGTACAGGTATTTTAGTCCCGAATACAACGACGAGTGGAAGCACCCTAAGACGGGCGCGACACACAAGGACGTACTGTTTGGCGGAGCTATCACCAATAGGCCGTTCCTGAAGGACATCGTGCCGATTAACCTGTCTGAATTGTTCACCAGTGGGGGACTGTCTTCAGTTCCTCTACATGACTCGTCCGCTCCGCATCCGCCTATGACAGGCACGCATTCGCACCAGCATCATGCAAGCGGACATGATCACTCGCACTCGCACAACAACGACAATGTTCACGACCACGGCGGGCATGACACTAAGTCCGCAACAGATCCCTCGAAGGGAGGGCAAATGGACCCGAAGATTCTTCGTGGGATTCTGGGTCTTGCAGAGGACGCGACAGATGAGCAGGTCACTGCAAAGCTGGCTGAGCTTACCAAGCCGAGGCCGACCGTTGATCCAGCGCTTACCGATCCGGCTTCGCCCGACGAGCTGGCTAAGCTGCTTCGGCAGCTGTCAGACGTCGATGGCAACCCCGCGATCAAGGCGCTTACCGACCTGGTGGGCGCACAGCGCAAGCAGCTGGCTGCTCTTGCTCTTGAGCAGAAGCGTGCCAAGGTAGAGCGTCGGCTGTCCGAGCTGGACGGTGACAAGCGGTTTGCAGTTCCGCCGGTCGTCAAGGAGCAGCTTCGCGACATTCTGATGCGGTCGCCTGACGACCTTGGCGAGCAGGTGTTCACTGCTTACCAGGAGACGCTGAAGCTTGGCGTCATCGATCTGACCGAGCGTGGTTGGCAGCGTCGAGGCGACGAGCAGTCGCCCACGCAGAAGATGCTGACCGAGGTCGACAAGGTCATGAGCGAGGCACATGCTGCTGGTCGCAAGATGACCTACGCCCAGGCCACCGCGATCGTCAGTCGCGACAACCCGCAGCTGTCCTCGGAGTACCGCGAGGAGAGCTACATTCCGGTTGAGGGGAGGTAAGGTAGATGGCTGGACAGGATCATCTTCTCACCAAGGCCTTCCTGGCAACCGGTTCGAACGCTTACATCCTTGGACAGGTTGTCGTAGCAGTAGCCGGATCGACACTGGACCCGAACCAGATGGTGCAGGCTACGGTAGGTGCTGGAGTAGCGCTGCAGCCCGCACCTATCGGGGTTGTTACTGAAAACCTTGACTTGGTCAAGGTTCAGACCGGTAAGGCTTATGCAGGCGTCGCAATCGCAGGCGTCTGCTGGGTTATTTGGGACGGCGTAGGCACACTAGGCCCTGGCGTTCCGATGGTTCCATCTGCTGCGGTTGCAGGAAGAGTGTTTGCAGGCAGCACCATCGGTACGACCGGCCGACCAAGCGTGGGTATTTGGCTCGGCTACGACGGCGCGTCGCCAGCAGCTGGCGACCTCATCCAGATACTGCTTACCCCCGGCGCTCGGTGCTAGAAGGAGAGGAGGGAACCTAGAATGGCAGTTTACAACCCATCCGGGTCAGGTAACGTTCACGTCGATGTTGTGCTTACGAACATCAGCGTGGCTTGGCCGAACGAAGGCCTGGTAGGGGAGACTCTCTTCCCTGTCGTGCCCGTAGCGAAGCAGTCCAACAAGTACTACATCTACAACGGTCGTGAGGGCTGGTATCCAGCGCTTGACGACAGCCGTGCACCTGGTGCAGAGGCGAACGAGATTACCGGCATGGCGATGTCGATCGACACCTACTACGCTCAGGAGCACGCGCTCCAGCTGGCGATCACGGATGAAGAGCGTGAAAACGCTGACGTCCCTCTGAACCCTGACGTCGATGGTACCGAGATGATCACGTCTCGTGTAGCCCTTGGCAAGGAGTACAGGATCTACCAGAAGGTTGCGACTGCGGGAAACTACAACGCAGCGCTTACGGCAGTTCCGGGAACGACTTCAGGCTTCGGTCCGCAGTGGGACAACTCTGCGTCGGCTACGCCGATCAAGGATATTCGCACTGCAATGCGACTGATTCACAAGAACTCGTTCCTGCAGCCGAACCAGGCCGTCATTTCCTATAAGGTTATGTCGGCACTCGAGGACAGCCAGGACCTGATCAACCGTATCCAGTACGTGGAGCGCGCGATTCTGACTCCCGACCTTGTCGAGAGTCTGCTGGGACTGGAGAACTGTGTCGTACCCGGTTTCGGGTATGCCTCGAACAACCCGGGCCAGACACTGTCCCTGCAGTACCTGTGGAACATCGAGGTGCTGCTGGCCTTCAACCCACCACGTCCAGGTCTTAAGACTCCTGCCTTCGGGTACGAGTTCGCCTGGGGCTTCGGTGGGGGCATGGACCGCATCGTCGACCGCTGGAGAGAAGAGCGTCGCGCAAGCGACATTGTTCGTCTGCGGACGCGGTACGACCTTAAGCTGGTGGGTCTCGACGTGAACTCGCTGAGCATTTGCGGGTTCCTGTTCACCAGCGTCCTCAGCGGCGCCTTCGTCGGCTAGTAGGAGGACACGTGACAAAGTACATAGCCTACACCGATCTTGGTCCAGGGCGCGAAAGCGGTACGCCTGTCGACCCAGAGGACTTCGGTGGCGAGAAGTCGGACGACTTCCAGTACCTACTGGAGCACGGCAACATCCTTCCAGTCAATCATCCGTCCGCCGCGGTTGCGATGGGTGGAGCTCCTGAAGTCGAGACTCTTGTTGCGGACAGGGATGCTGAGATTGCGTCTCTGAAGGAGCAGGTCGCGAAGCTGCAGGCCGAGAAGGACGAGGCGAACAAGTCGATCGACGGCTCAATGAAGGCTGACGTCAAGGCTGATGCAGCCAAGCCTGGTGGGGCTGGGCCGCCGAATGTTTCGGTAGCCGCCGGTGGAGGTGGCGGCGTCGTTGCTGGAGGAGGCGCTTCGAAGGCTCCGGCCTCGAAGTGAGGGGAGCGGCGAGCCTGTAAGACCCGGAGCCTTACAGGCTCGCCATTCCTTCTAGGGCTGAGGGGAGGCGGACGTGGCACACATCCTTGTAAGCGACGCTCAGGCGTGGCTTGAGGGTACCAAGATTGCTCTGACTGCCCTTGATCCTGTGCTAGAGAACACCATTGCGAACGACGTCCTAGGTCGTCTCTCTGACACCTACGATAGCGGCTCTTTCGGTGTCCCTACTTGGGTCGACAACAACACGACGCCACAGCTGGTCAAGCAGGCTATTGCCATGATGTACGCCGGTTGGTACTATGACCGGCAGTACAGCGAAATGGTGGCTGCTGAGGGTACCAGCTACGGTGTCGTTCTTCGTGTCTATGCCGAGACGCTCATTGAGGGCATTATTAGCAGCTCTATCATGCTGGTAGAAGTTCAGCCCAACCAGCCTGAGACGGCGCCTGTAGGCTACCCGACAGACGTTAGCTCAACCAGAGACGCACTTTGGAACAACACAGACCGAGACGATCACTCGCTCGGTCCTGCAATGTTCGGCGTCTCGAAAGTGTTCTAGGGAGGTAGGATGCCTACACCGTACTCGGCGTACACGGGCTCGACCGAGTTCGTTGCTAACTACCTCTACACAAAGCTTCTGGCTAACGCAGGGCCTTCGGGGTTCAACCTGGGAGGCGTAGCTAATGGTCAGGCGGGTGTCTGGTACGGTGACACCAGTGGCTTGCTTCCTGCTACACCCATGATGTGTGTCATTCCTGGTCCCACGTCTAGTGTATACAATGGCGTTGGTGGACGTCCCGTACTAAAGACCTTTACGACCTTCGTTATGGTGTACTACGGCAAGGTGCAGGACCAGCAAGCTAACGTTCACGCTTCACTAACTTTGGCAGATGCTGTCGAAAAGTTTGTCAACCCCGACATTACTCTTGGCGGCAATGTAATTGACTGCATGTGCGCTGCTGTTGAACCTGGCGTTGCAGTTAAGGGCGGAGCCTTGATTGACGCCACCCG
>Ga0210390_10003849_pt1 | contig 12806 bp, 9 predicted proteins | sample IncBWH11OmetaG_FD_161050 | JGI IMG/M metagenome (GOLD analysis project Ga0210390, IMG submission 161050) | Forest soil microbial communities from Barre Woods Harvard Forest LTER site, Petersham, Massachusetts, United States - Inc-BW-H-11-O ...
CGCGCAATCCGGGTGGTGGGGCTTGCCGTGGCTGTCGGCCCCCTTGCCGTGGCCGTCGGCGTTGTCGCCGGATGACTGACCTTGGTCGAGATGCCCGGTCAGCAGCGCCAGCAGCCGCCAGGTGAGGTCGTGCCTGGCCGCCGGCGCGTTTTGGCGCTGTGCCGCGGCCTCGAACTTGTGGTCGAGATCGAAGGCGAGGTGGATAGGGACGAGCGCGTTGAGACCCAGCGCGATGACGCCGAGCCATGCGGCAATGATCCCGAACGCCAGCCGACGCGGCCGCATTCCGACCCGTCTCCCCCGGCGCGAACAGCCGCGCCCGTCGGCGAAAATAGAGCCCGGCCTAAAGCTTGTCTATTCTATGCCGCGTGTTGCCGAGCGCTGCCGAGCTGCCGTAAGGTGGCCGCGATTGGTGAGGCGCGGAGCGGCGCGCGGAGAGGCCTGCGATGGGTTCCCGGGACATCGAGCGCGCGCTGGCGCGGGCGCAGCGGATCTGCGCCGGCCGCAGCCTGCGCTTGACGCCGGTTCGCCGGCGAGTGCTGGAGCTGATCCTGACCTCTCGGCAGCCGATCGGGGCCTATGCGCTGCTGGCCGAGCTGCAGCGCGAGCGCGGCCGGCTCGGCCCGCCCACCGTATATCGCGCGCTCGACTTCCTGCTCGCCGGCAAGCTGATCCACAAGATCGAGAGTGTGAGCGCCTATGTCGCCTGCGCCGACGTCGACCACCCACACGAAAGCCAGTTCATGATCTGCGACGATTGCGGTGCTGCGGAGGAGATCCGCGACGTCGAAATCGTGGAGAGCCTGCGCCGGCTCGGCGAGGGTCGCGGCTTTGCCATAGGCCGCCACGTCATCGAGGCGCGCGGGCTGTGCCCCGCCTGTCGCGCCGCCCATTGCTGATGCGGATCGCCGGGCAGAGCACGGTGGGTCGGCCGCTGTCCCTTCAGGGGTTGGCCTAACCCTGCGCCCGGGCGCGCTGGCGCCGCCGTTTGGCTTTGAGCTTGGCCTTGTGCCGGGCGGAGCGCTCGCGGGTCCGCGGCTTGCGTATTTGAGCTCTCTTCATGGCGCCTTCCTGTCGTCGTCCAAGTCTGAGCGGTTCCCGCCGGGCGTCATGCCGCGAAGGTGATTTCCAAAATCCGGATCGGTCAAAAAAAGCTGGGGCGAGTGACCGGATTTGAACCGGCGACATCCAGATCCACAATCTGGCGCTCTAACCAACTGAGCTACACCCGCCGCCGGGGTGGAGTTAACGGTTCGCGCCCAAGGCGTCAAGGCCGCGCGAAGGCAGAACGTGACGGCCAGGTCGCCGCGCCGGCCTTCCCGGCGCGCGGCCCGCATCCCACATCTGGGCGATGCCGATTTCATCCGAGGTCTGGGGCAAAAAGGCGCTGTTGACGCCGCCGCAGATGGCCGCAGCCGACCGGCTGACGATTGCCGGTGGCGTCCCCGGCATCACCTTGATGGAACGGGCGGGACTGGCTGTCGCCGACGCGGTCTCGCGGCGCTGGCCGCCGCGGCCGGTCGTCGTGCTGTGTGGCCCCGGCAACAATGGCGGCGACGGCTTTGTCGCCGCGCGCATCCTGGCCGAGCGCGGCTGGCCCGTGCGGCTGGCGCTGCTCGGCGAGCGCGCTGGGTTGTACGGCGATGCGGCTGCCGCGGCCGGGCGCTGGCCGGGTCCGGCCGAACCGCTGACGCTGGCGGCGCTCGACGATGCCGGTCTCGCGGTCGACGCGATCTTCGGCGCTGGGCTGGCGCGGCCGATCGAGGGGGGGGCGCTCGCCGTCGTCGAGGCGCTCGGCCGGCGCCGGTTGCCGGTGGTCGCCGTCGATGTGCCGAGCGGGGTCGATGGCGCCACGGGGGCCGTGCGCGGGGCGGCGCCGATGGCTGCGCTGACGGTCACGTTCTTTCGCAAAAAGCCGGGTCACCTGCTGCTGCCGGGGCGGATCTTGTGCGGCCGGACGGTGCTGGCGCAGATCGGCATCCCGGATGGCGTGCTCGACGCGGTTGCCCCCGATATGGCCGAGAACGACCCCGCCTGGTGGCTCGCCGACCTGGCCAGGCCGGGCCTCGACAGCCATAAATATACCCGCGGGCACGCGCTCGTGGCCGGCGGCGCGGCGATGACCGGGGCGGCCCGGCTCGCCGCCCGCAGCGCCGCCCGGCTCGGCGCCGGGCTCGTCACCCTCGCCGCGCCGCGAGCGGCGTTCCCGATCTATGCGACGGCGCTGACCGGGGTCATCGTCGATCCGATCGCCGGTCTCGACGACTTTCGCGCCTTGCTCGCGGACCGGCGGCGCAATGCCGCGCTGATCGGCCCGGGCGCCGGGGTCGGCGGCGAAACCCGCGACAAGACCTTGGCGATCCTCGAAGCCGGCAAGCGGGCGGTGCTCGACGCCGATGCGCTGACCTCGTTCGCTGGCGATCCGCAGACCCTGTTCGCGGCGATCCGCGCGCCGGTGGTGATGACCCCGCACGAGGGCGAGTTCGCCCGCCTGTTCGATACCGGCGGCAGCAAGCCCGAACGGGCGCGCCGCGCCGCGCGGCAGAGCGGTGCGGTTATCGTGCTGAAGGGCGCCGACACGGTGGTTGCCGCACCCGACGGCCGGGTCGCGATCAACGAGAACGCGCCGCCCGATTTGGCGACGGCGGGCAGCGGCGACGTTCTCGCCGGCATGGTGCTGGGGCTGTTGGCGCAGGGCATGGAGCCGTTTGCCGCGGCAGCGGCGGCGGTGTGGCTGCACGGCGACGCCGCCGGGCGCATCGGCGCCGGGCTGGTGGCCGAGGATCTGGTCGAGGGGCTGGCGCCGGCACTGCGCAAATTGGTGCTGAGACGCGGGGAAGCTGCGCTTGGAGGTTGACGGCGATGCCGCGCTCGCGTCTCTGTCGGGTTCCGCCACTGCCGCGATGGCTGCCATGAACGATCGCCCTCCTGCCGGGTTTTTCGAGGGTGTCTTCGACCGGACCCTGAGCAATCTGCGCGGCGCCTGGCGCGACATCGCGCTGTCGGCGCGCGGCGTGTTGACCCGGACCCCGCGGCCCGAGCTTTCCGGCGATGATATCGGCCGGCTGCGCGAGCAGATGCTGAGCTGTCTCGACGCGCGCGGCGGCGAGGTCACGGCGCGGGCGCGGGCAGCCGACCTCGGCCGCACCTATCTGTTGCTCGATGCCGATGGGCGCGAGCGCTTTTTGCGGCTGCTCGCCGGCGAGTTCGACGTTGACCGCGGCGAGATCGACCGCTGCTGCGCGGCCTTGGCCAATGCCGCCGGGCCGATCCCGCGCGCCGCCGCCGAGCGCGAGCTGCGCAATGCGCTGGAGCCGCAGCGGATCACCTTGCTGCGCCAGTTCAATGCGCTCCCCGAAGGCGTCAAGTTCCTGGTCGACCGTCGCGCCGAGCTGCTCGACCTCGGCCGCGGCGACCCATTGCTGCGCGGTCTCGAAGAGGATCTGAAGCGGCTGCTCGCCAACTGGTTCGACATCGGCTTTCTCGAGCTGAAGCGGATCGGCTGGGAGTCGCCGGCCGCCCTTCTCGAAAAGCTGATGGCCTACGAGGCGGTGCACGAGATCCGCAGCTGGACCGATCTGAAGAACCGGCTCGAAGCCGACCGCCGCTGTTTTGCCTTTTTCCACCCGCGCATGCCGGACGAGCCCTTGATCTTTGTCGAAGTGGCGCTGGTCGCGGGCATGGCAAGCGACATCGACGCGCTGCTCGACGAAGCCGCACCGGTCGGCGATCCGCAGGCCGCCGACACCGCGATCTTCTACTCGATCTCGAATTGCCAGCACGGTCTCGCCGGGATCAGCTTTGGCGACTTTCTGATCAAGCGCGTGGTCGACGCCTTGGCCAGGGACCTGCCGCGGCTCAAGGTGTTCGCGACCTTGTCGCCGGTGCCGGGGTTTCGCGCCTGGCTCGATCGCCAGGGCGAGGCGGCGCCCGAGGGCCTGCTGCTGCCGGCTGAGCGCACAGCACTCGAAGCGCTCGGCGACGGCATCGGCGAACGAGATCTAGGGGCGCTGCTCGACCGCACCGACCGCCATGCCGAGCCACAACTCGCCGCCGCGCTGCGCGAGCCGCTGTTGCGCCTGTGCGCGCGCTATCTGCTGCGTGAGCGGGCGCCGTCGGGGCGGGCGCTCGACCCGGTTGCGCATTTTCACCTGAGCAACGGCGCGCGCGTCGAGCAGCTGAATTGGCAGGCCGACGTGTCGGCCAAGGGCCTCCAGCAATCGGCCGGGATCATGGTCAACTATCTCTATCGCCTCGCCGATATCGAAGCCAACCACGAGGCTTATCGCGGCGAAGGCCGGGTCGCCGCCTCGGGCTCGCTGCGCGCCTTGGCGCGGACCGGCTGAGGCTCGCCCGGTGCCCGAGGGTGACGAGCAGCAGGGCTGCGGCGCAGAGATGCGGCCGATCTTGATCGCAGCCCCTTGCCGAACCACGTCAGGAGCCGCCGTCCCGCGCGGGCGCAGCCCGTCTAGGTGCCCGAACATGTCTGTGGTAAGAACCCCGCTTCGGCTGGGCCGACCTGGCCGCTCCGGCCGATTGCCGCGGCGGGCGTGGCGGAACTGGCAGACGCACTGGATTTAGGTTCCAGCGATGCAAATCGTGGGGGTTCAAATCCCCCCGCCCGCACCAGGGCGTGCCAAGATCCGTGGGCGTGCCAAGAATCATTGTCGAGAGGCGGGTGCCGATGAAACGCTTGGGGTCGATCCAACGGATCCGGCGGTGGCCGGATCGCGAGGCGGGTACCGGAAGGGAAGGCCGCGCCGCGTCCGACGGCGGCGGCGGCAATGCGGGCGGCATTCGATGCGGGTGACCGAAACCAGCGCCGAGGGGCTGACCCGCGAGTTCCGCGTCGTCGTCCCGGCCGGCGAGCTCGAGGACAAGGTCGCGACTCGCCTCGACGAGCTCGGCCGCACCATCCGCCTGCCGGGCTTCCGCCCCGGCAAGGTGCCGATGCAGATTCTGCGCCGGCGCTATGGCGCCACGGTTCTGCGCGAGGTCCTGGAAAGCACGGTGCAAGGCAGCTCGGCCGACACGATCAGCGAGCACAATCTGCGCCCGGCCCTGCCGCCCAAGGTCGACCTCGTCTCGTTCGGCGAAGGCGCCGACCTCGAATACAAGATGCTGGTCGAAATCCTGCCCGAGATCCCCGATCCGAATTTCGCCGATCTCGGCATCGAGCGGCTGGTGGTCGAGGTGCCGCCGGAGAGCGTCGAGGCGGCAATCGAGCGGATCGCCGAACAGCAGCGCAAATCGACGCCGGTCGAGCGCCCGGCGCAAACGGGCGACATCCTCGTCGTCGATGTCGAGGGGCGGGTCGGCGGCCAGGAAATCCCGGGCGCCGCCGGCAAAGACCGCCAGATAACACTCGGCAGCGGCGGCTTCATCCCCGGCTTCGAAGAGCAGCTGATCGGCGCCGCGGCGGGCGAGCACCGCACCGTGCGCTCGACCTTCCCCGAGGATTATGCGGCCGCCGATCTGGCCGGCAAGGAGGCGGAATTCGCGGTCGATGTGAAGGAGGTGCGCGAGCGCGCGCCGCTTGCCATCGACGACGAGCTCGGCAAGGCGGTCGGGCTCGAAACCCTGGCCGAGCTGCGCCAGGAGGTCCAGCAGCAGATGGAGCGCGACTACGCGCTCGCCGCCCGTTTGCGCCTGAAGCGGACCTTGCTCGACAAGCTCGCCGAGCGTTACGATTTCGGCGTCCCGCCGGGCATGGTCGAGCTCGAGTTCAACAATATCTGGGCGCAGCACCAGAGCGAGAGCGCGGCGCAGCGCGAGGGCGACGAGCCCGGCAGCGACGCCTCGGCCGGCGATGCCCCGAGCGGCGATGCCCCGAGCGGCGATACTCTTGCGGCGCCGGGCGAAGGCGCCCAGCCGGCGGCCGAGGCGGCCTTGCCGGATCCGGCTGCCGATGATGCGGCGACGCCTGCCGTCGAGCCGGGCGGTGACGAGGAGGTCGGGACAGGCGCCGGCGAGGGGGGAGTGGCCGAGCAGAGCCTCAAGGCCGAATACCGCAGGATCGCCGAGCGCCGGGTGCGGCTCGGTCTGCTCCTTGCCGAAGTCGGCCGCGCCAACAACATCACCGTCACCCAGGACGAGATCAATCAGGCGATCACCCGCGAGGTCCGACGCCATCCCGGCTACGAGCGCCAGGCTCTCGATTTCTACCGCCAGAACCCCGAGGCGGTGGCCAATCTGCGGGCGCCGATTTTCGAGGACAAGGTGGTCGATTTCATCGTCGAGCTGGCCAAGGTCGAAGAGCGCCGGGTGAGCCCCCAGGAGCTGCTGGCCATGCCCGATCCCGACGGCGACAATGCCGCTGCCTCCGGCCCGCCGGCAAGCGCGCCCAACGAGCCGTCGGGCTGACCCGATCCTACCCTACCCGTGCGCCGCCGGTGCGGCGTTGCCCCGAGGAGACCGCCAATGTCGGACTATTTCGAACAGCACATGAACAATCTGGTTCCGATGGTCGTCGAGCAGACCAATCGCGGCGAGCGCGCCTACGACATCTACTCGCGTCTGTTGCGGGAGCGGATCATCTTTCTCGTCGGGCCGATCCACGATTCCGTCGCCAGCCTGATCTGCGCCCAGCTGTTGTTCCTCGAAGCGGACAACCCGAACAAGGACATCAATTTCTACATCAACTCGCCGGGCGGGGTGGTGACCTCGAGCCTCGCCATCTACGATACGATGCAATATATCCGCTCGCCGGTGGCGACGGTGTGCATCGGCCAGGCCGCCTCCGCAGGCTCGTTGCTGCTCGCCGCCGGGGCCGCCGGCAAACGCTACTCGCTGCCGAACTCGCGGATCATGATCCACCAGCCCTCTGGCGGCGCCCAAGGGCAGGCCACCGACATCGAGATCCAGGCGCGCGAGATCCTGGCGCTGCGGGCCAGGCTGAACGAGATCTACGTCAAACATACCGGCCAGCCGCTCGAAGCAATCCAATCTGCGCTCGAGCGCGACAAGTTCCTGTCGCCGTTCGAGGCCAAGGAGTTCGGCCTGATCGACGAGGTGGTCGAAAGCCGGCCCAACCGCGACGAAGCGGAAAAGGGCTTCAAATAGGGCTGGGTCCGCCGCCGCGCCGGCGCCGGGGTAGCGGCGGCGCTGAACGATCATGATTAAGTAGTTGTTGATCGGCTGCGAGCACATATACTCGATCGAGCGGCGGGGCGGTGCGGCGGCGCCTGGTACGCCGGCCGCAGATGGCCGACGGCGCGCAGGCCCGGTGGGCCGAACCGGAGAGGAAGGGGCTGGAGAGGCGGGCGCGCGTCTCGGCGGATGACGGAGTGGCGATGACCAAATCCAGCGGCAGCGACTCGAAAAATACCCTCTACTGCTCGTTTTGCGGCAAGAGCCAGCACGAGGTCAGAAAACTGATCGCCGGGCCGACCGTGTTCATCTGCGACGAATGCGTCGAATTGTGCATGGACATCATCCGCGAGGAGCACAAGACGACCCTGGTCAAGTCGCGCGACGGGGTGCCCGGGCCGCGCGACATCTGCAAGGTCCTCGACGACTACGTGATTGGCCAGGATCACGCCAAGCGCGTTCTGTCGGTCGCCGTGCACAACCACTACAAGCGCCTGGCGCACGGCGCCAAATCCAACGATGTCGAACTGGCGAAATCGAACATCCTCCTGGTCGGGCCGACCGGCTCGGGCAAGACGCTGCTGGCCCAGACGTTGGCGCGGATCATCGACGTGCCGTTCACGATGGCCGACGCCACCACGCTCACCGAGGCCGGCTATGTCGGCGAGGATGTCGAGAACATCATCCTGAAGCTCTTGCAGTCTGCCGACTACAATGTCGAGCGGGCGCAGCGCGGCATCGTCTATATCGACGAGGTCGACAAGATCTCGCGCAAATCCGACAACCCCTCGATCACCCGCGACGTTTCCGGCGAGGGGGTGCAGCAGGCGCTGCTGAAGATCATGGAGGGCACCATCGCCTCGGTGCCGCCGCAGGGCGGGCGCAAGCACCCGCAGCAGGAATTTCTGCAGGTCGACACCACCAACATCCTGTTTGTCTGCGGCGGCGCGTTTTCCGGGCTCGAAAAGATCATCGCGCAGCGCCGCCAGGGCACCTCGATCGGGTTCGGCGCCGAAGTGCGCGGGCCGGACGAGCGCAAGACCGGCGAGATCCTCAGAGATCTCGAGCCCGAGGATCTGTTGAAGTTCGGCCTGATCCCCGAATTCGTCGGCCGCCTGCCGGTGGTCGCCACCCTCGACGATCTCGACGAGGCGGCGCTGGTCGATATCCTGACCAAGCCGAAGAACGCGCTGGTCAAGCAATATCAGCGGCTGTTCGAGATGGAGGATGTCCGGCTCGAGCTCAACGAGGAGGCGCTGAAGGGGATCGCCAAAAAGGCCATCCTGCGCAAAACCGGGGCCCGCGGCCTGCGCTCGATCATGGAGTCGATCCTGCTCGAATCGATGTTCGAGCTGCCGAGCCTGGTCGGGGTCAGCGAGATCGTGATCAATCGCGAGGTCGTCGAGGGGCGGACCAAGCCGCTGCACATCTATTCCGACCGGCGCGGCGATGTCGGCACCGGAGACTGATCGCGGCGCGGGCGACCGCGGCGCGGTTGACCCCGGCGCGGCGCGAGCTGCGGCAAGGCCGCTCGTCTTGACTGCCGGCAAAGCCGGGCCAACCTAAAGACGGCATGCCTGTTTCCGGCCGCCCGGCTCGCTCCGGGATGGCATTATGAAAAAGAGGGCTCATGTTAGAACTCGTGCGCGGTGCGCTCTACCCGGTCCTGCCCCTTCGCGACATCGTCGTCTTTCCGCACATGATCGTGCCGCTGTTTGTCGGACGCGAAAAATCGGTGCGCGCCCTCGAGGATGTGATGAAGGATGACAAGCAGATCCTGCTGGTCAGCCAGAAGAACGCCGCCCAGGACGATCCCGGCACCGCCGACATCTATACCGTGGGCACGGTCGGCACCGTGCTCCAGCTGCTGAAGCTGCCGGACGGCACGGTCAAGGTGCTGGTCGAGGGCGCACGGCGCGCCCAGATCACCCGGTTCGCCGAAAACGAGGCGTTCTTTCAGGCCTATGCCGATCCGATTGCCGAGAAGACGGGCGAATCGCAGGAGATGTCGGCGCTGGCGCGCACCGTGGTGGCGCAGTTCGAGCAGTACATCAAGCTCAACAAGAAGATCCCGCCCGAGGTGCTGGTTTCGATCAACCAGATCGACGACCCGGCCAAGCTCGCCGACACGGTCGCCTCGCATTTGAGCTTGAAGATTCCGGAAAAGCAGGAGCTGCTCGAAACCGAAGCGGTCTCCGAGCGCCTGGAAAAGGTGTTCGGCTACATGGAGGGCGAGATCGGCGTCCTGCAGGTCGAAAAACGGATCCGCAGCCGGGTCAAGCGGCAAATGGAGAAGACCCAGCGCGAGTACTACCTCAACGAGCAGATGAAGGCGATCCAGAAGGAGCTCGGCGAGGGCGAAGACGGCCGCGACGAGATGGCCGAGCTCGAAGAGCGGATCAATAAGACCGCGTTTTCCAAGGAGGCGCGCGACAAGGCCACCGCCGAGCTCAAAAAGCTCAGGAGCATGAGCCCGATGTCGGCCGAGGCGACGGTGGTGCGCAACTACCTCGACTGGCTCTTATCGGTGCCGTGGCACAACCGCACCAAGATCAAGCGCGACATCAAGGCCGCCGAGAAGGTGCTCAACGCCGACCATTTCGGGCTGGAAAAGGTCAAGGAGCGTATTCTCGAATACCTCGCGGTCCAGCAGCGCATCAAAAAGATGAAGGGTCCGATCCTGTGCCTGGTCGGCGCGCCCGGGGTGGGCAAGACCTCGCTCGGCAAATCGGTGGCGCGCGCCACCGGGCGCAACTTTGTCCGCATGTCGCTGGGCGGGGTGCGCGACGAAGCCGAAATTCGCGGCCACCGGCGAACCTATATCGGATCGATGCCGGGCAAGGTTCTGCAGGGTATGAAAAAAGCCAAATCGTCGAACCCGCTGTTCCTGCTCGACGAGGTCGACAAGCTCGGCGCGGATTGGCGCGGCGACCCGTCCTCGGCCTTGCTCGAAGTGCTCGATCCCGAGCAGAACGGCTCGTTCAACGATCATTATCTCGAGGTCGATTACGATCTGTCCGACGTGATGTTCGTCACCACGGCGAACACCTTGCGCATCCCGCAGCCCTTGCTCGACCGCATGGAGATCATCCGCATCCCCGGCTATACCGAGGATGAAAAGGTCGAGATCGCCCGCCGCCACCTGATCCCAAAGCAGATGAGCGCGCACGGCATCCGCAAGACCGAATGGAGCATCAGCGAGGACTCGATCCGCGATCTGATCCGCCATTATACGCGCGAGGCGGGAGTAAGAAATCTCGAGCGCGAGATCGCCAACCTGACCCGCAAGGCGATCAAAGACATCCTGATGAAGAAGACCGAGCGGGTGGCGGTCACCCGGCGCAACCTCGAAAAATATGCCGGGGTCAGGCGCTTCCGCTTTGGCGAGGCGGAAGCCGAGGATCTGGTCGGCGTGACCACCGGGCTCGCCTGGACCGAGGTCGGCGGCGAATTGCTGACGATCGAGGCGGTCACCCTGCCCGGCAAGGGGCGGGTCACGGCCACCGGCAAGCTCGGCGACGTGATGAAGGAATCGGTGCAGGCGGCCGAGAGCTATGTCAAATCGCGCAGCCATGCCTTCGGCATCCGCCCGACGATATTCGAAAAACGCGACATTCACGTCCATGTGCCGGAGGGTGCCACGCCCAAAGACGGCCCGTCGGCCGGCGTCGCCATGGTGACCTCGATCGTCTCGGTTCTGACCGGCATCCCGGTCAAGAGCGACATCGCGATGACCGGCGAGATCACCCTTCGCGGCCGGGTGTTGCCGATCGGCGGCCTCAAGGAAAAGCTGCTGGCGGCGCTGCGCGGCGGCTTGAAGACCGTGCTGATCCCGCAGGACAACGAGAAGGACCTCGCCGAGATCCCGGACAACGTCAAGCGCGGATTGAAGATCATCGCGATCCGGACGGTCGATCAGCTGCTCGGCCAGGCGCTGGCGGCTCCGCTGACGCCGGTCGCCTGGTCCGAAGATGGCGAGCCGCCGCCGGTCATTCCCGGCACGGGCGAAGAGCGCTCGGGGCTCATGACCCATTGATTGAGCAGGACAGTACCTTCCAGCCCGGCGCAGCACTGCGGCGCAGCATCGATAATTGGGTGTAATGCCTCAGAAACGCTTCGATTATTGCCCGAGCGGGCGGTTGACCAGGGGCCGCCACCCGCTCTAAACTCCTCGGCGAATAAATCCAGGGAACGATCTCGCACACTCGCGCAGGGGGGTAGCCCGTGAACAGGAATGAGCTCGTCGATGCCGTCGCCAACAAGTCCGAATTGCGAAAGTCGGAGGCGAGTCGGGCGGTCGATGCGGTGTTCGACGCGATCATCGACGCCTTAAAAGGCGGAGACGAGGTCCGGCTGATCGGCTTCGGCACGTTTTCCGTTGCCGCGCGAGCGGCGTCCGAAGGGCGCAATCCGCGGACCGGAGAAAAGATCAAAATCGCCGCGTCGAAGCAGCCCAAGTTCAAGGCCGGCAAGGGCCTTCGCGATTCGCTGAATTGATCCGGGAAACGCGATAGTCGGATATCGACCCTGGGAGCAGCGGCGGGATCGAGGCCGCCGATGATCGCCGCACCGCCTGCTGCAGGGCGGAAGCGGCGACGCCGGGCGATTAGCTCAGTTGGCAGAGCACCTCGTTTACACCGAGGGGGTCGGGGGTTCGAACCCCTCATCGCCCACCACGGGTCCGGGGTTTGGCACATGGCGCCGACCCCCATGCGTCATGGGGGCTGACATCGGGCCGCCGAGGCGCTCCGGCATGGGCCCGAGTGCAACCGAGCACGGTGCAAGCGCTCGACGTGCAAGCACTCGACCAATGGGCAATCGACCAAAGGGGCAGCCGCCGATCGGTCGCACGCGCGGTATCGGCGGTTCGCGGACCGGCCGGTTTGGCCTCGCCCGCCGGGATCTCGGCGCCCGTCGGGTTGACACCCACGAGCCGGGAGCGTAAGGGTCGGTCCCCCCAATCGAGGGCCTAGGGGGCGTAGCTCAGTTGGTTAGAGCGCCGGCCTGTCACGCCGGAGGTCGCGGGTTCGAGCCCCGTCGCTCCCGCCATCGATTGCGGATCGCCGCACCCCGCCGGGTGGCGACGGTTGGCGTCGCGCCCGGTTTTCCAGCCCGGCGATTGAGCCTACATCAGTAGTCGGATCGAATGGCTGCGTCGTGCTTCCGCGACGATTGAAGCGCGGCGGGGATACCGCCGGAGTGTGTCGATGGACGGTCTGCTGCGCGAATATTTCCCGATCCTGGTGTTCCTGGTCATCGCCGGGGCGGTTGCGGTGGCGATGGTTGCGGGCTCCTTCGTCCTTGCCCGCCAGCGCCCCGACAGCGAAAAGCTGTCGCCCTACGAATGCGGCTTCGAGCCGTTCGAGGATGCCCGGATCCGGTTCGATGTACGCTACTATCTGGTCGCGATCCTGTTCATAATCTTCGATTTGGAGGTCGCCTTCCTGTTTCCGTGGGCGGTCTCGCTCGGCGATATCGGGTTGTTCGGCTTCTGGTCGATGGTGCTCTTCCTCGGTGTCTTGACCGTCGGTTTCATCTATGAATGGCGCAAGGGAGCCCTCGAATGGGAATGATCGACGCGCCGCCCCGCCCGACCCCGCCCGGCGACCAGCAAAGCCTGCTGCTGCGGGCCGCGACCGAAGAGACCCGCGACAAGGGGGTCGTCGTCGCCCGGCTCGACGATCTGCTCAACTGGGCGCGCAGCGGCTCACTGTGGC
>Ga0210390_10003851_pt1 | contig 12795 bp, 8 predicted proteins | sample IncBWH11OmetaG_FD_161050 | JGI IMG/M metagenome (GOLD analysis project Ga0210390, IMG submission 161050) | Forest soil microbial communities from Barre Woods Harvard Forest LTER site, Petersham, Massachusetts, United States - Inc-BW-H-11-O ...
GCACGCATAACTGCGAATTGCGTGACATTCATTCCTGATCCAGCGAGGGCGCTGTCATACGTTCTAGCCAAGCGGCGTGCCGCTCGACGAACGCTCGCGCATACGCACGGTTTGGGAACGTTTCCTGTCATTATTGATGTGTATACATCATATCAGACACTAAAATCCATGTGATTACGCTCGCCAGAGCTGCGTCGCCTGACATAATCGCGCTCCTGTCGCACTTCCCTGTTTAGCTCGACAAAGGAAATCGACCGCGTTCTTTAACGCTGCCGAAGTCGCGGTCCATCAGCTAAAGAATCCATGTAGTCTCTCCAAATGGGCGATCTTTCTATTCTCAATCGTGACGACCGAGATGAGCCTGTTCTCGTAGCGTGGACCACTAGAGAGAATTCTTCCATGCACTTCGTATTCCAGGATCACGACGCGACTATCCTGAGGCGATGCACAACAAGCGCATCGCCGGAGTGAAGCCAGATGGTCTTGCCGGGAACGTTCTGAAAGCAGCGCCCCCCGCATCGGGTAAAGTGGCTTTGAAACTTAACTTCTAGTTCAATGCGACACCACGGATGCGCGCGAACGGATCGAAGCCTGGAAATGCACTCAGGTCGTTAAGGAATTCACGGGTACCGAGAAGCGTGAGAAGTAATCGAAAATACTGGCGGGACCGACGGGACTCGAACCCGCGTGAAGAACTGGAACCGTTTCTACCGAAGTTAGGTCCTGCATTGTCGACTCTTCGTCGACGCGTGGGCAAGACTTTTTCCGCAAGAGTCAACGGCTTTTCAACAACAAAATTGCACGATAATTGTACGATAGACAGGCTTGTGTGGGCATACCTCCACACATAACTTACTCATTATCATTGACTTGCACACTATTGTTGATGTCATACAGTAAATTTGGGCCGAGATGCCGTCAGTTGCTTCTCGGAAGCACTGTCGCCACAGCGAACCGTTCCCCTGAGCGTTGTAGGCAACGGATCCGGGAATCTTCAATTCTAGCTCAGTCCCAGCTCCGGGCCGGCTCCATGTTTCCAAGTGCGCGCCGATTTTCGCGGCGCGTTCCCGCATTCCTCGCATTCCCCAGTGACCAGGTTTGCCGCCGGCCTCGATAATCTTAGGATCGATACCAGAACCGTCATCACGAAACCGCAAACGCAAGTGCGAGGGGTCGTATGCAATTTCAACTTCAATGCGTTTTGCACCCGCATGGTGCAGCGCATTTACTAGCGCCTCGTGTCCGATCCAATATGCTTCATCTCGGACCAGCGGGTTAAGGTTGCACACGTCCCCCTCTACGACAACACTGAATTCAAATCCGCTTCCACTGGAACTTGTGATATACGTAACCCAAAAAACGCCGCGATGATCCTCATAGAACGAAACATCTTTGATCCCTTCACTTAGGCGGACTTGTGACAGGACTTTTCCACTCGCACGATCAAACTCCTCAAGGTTCTCCCCATCGGCTACCCTCGCGCGCTGGATCATGTGTGAATACTTTGAATTCATATCCGTCGTAACGGTCAAGACCATATTGAGTCCCGAACCACATGAATCCTTGATCGTCTTGAACGATTTGAGCAACTCTGGTTTGGGATAGTCCTTGAGCGGTCGAGAGTCGCGAGAACCGGATATCAATGCCATCGATTACCGAGACACGCGCGGAGTGAGGGTCGCCACGACGCATTTCTGAGAAAGCATTCGTTGAAGTAGTCGCGGCCGAAAACGATGTGGACAACATAATCAGGGGTAAAACAAACGCAGAGATACGCCTCAATTCTCGAAGTGTTGGCTCGTGCGTTTCTAGTTGGCAAAGTTGCACGTGCAACTCTCCTGGGCAAGCCACACCTGATGATTTCTTCCAGCCTTCAGATGGTCGCCTCAGTCCTTTCAGGAACCCCAACAGAATTCATCGGCTCCACGCCGGCCGGCCTCGATACTTTCATCGACCATCTCGAATCGGGAGTTTCGATCATCCTTGCTGATATGGGAGCGGGGTCCGGCCAGGTGGCCAGCGATTGGTTCGACGCCATGTATGAAGATGTTGCCGCCACCGGCGCGCGGTTCACCGCTGTCGGCGTCATCACGCCAGACCCGGCCAGCGTCGAAAGCGTGCTTGCCTGGGCAAACCGCCTTCAGGATCGTGTCCAGTACGCTGTCGTCCAGAACGCGACAAGCCCGCAGTCAAACTTCAGCTACTGGGATTCGGCCGAACAGGCAATTCGGTTTAGGGACTCTCTGTCACCAAATGTGGTTCGGATGGAATTTCGTCTCGCCGAATTGGAGAATCCAGCGCGGCAGCACGGAGTACGGCTGGGGCAGGTTGCCACGCGGCAGAATTCGGTCGATGAATTGAAGCGTGCCTCGATCGTAATGCGCGCGGAGAGCTATCGCCGGCGTCTCTTTTCTGAATTCGATCGGGCAAAGGAGATGTTTCTGCCATGAGTGATCAGGAATTCGTGGCGACTGCCGAAACGCAGGCCGAAACCTCAACGCTATTCGATGAACTGGCAGGCTTAGTGCCCGAGGAACGTCTGACAGAGTACTACAGAGTCATCGCGCACACGCGTACGCTCAGCCCCAACGATGAGATGCTCAGGATACTGGAAGCGATGGGCGTCCTCGCGCTCCTCGCGCGAGAGACGCCCGCTGCCATTGCTGCCGAACGCAAGGAGCTACGGTCGATTCTGGAAAGCTCGGCGTCGCAAGCCCGTGGTGTCGAAAAGCGGATGGAAGCCTACACAACACGACTCGAATCACGCCTCACTGAATTGCCGAAGGAATTGGAAACAGGGCTAGACCCACCCAGAATTGCGAAGTTGCTGAGCGAGAGTTTGCGGCAGTGCTTTCAGAGGTCAGGCCTCCCAGATACCGGTTCAGCTCTTTCTCAATCCTGCGCAGAATTGAACTCCGTTCAGAAGCAATTGCTGAACGTGCTCCGTGAAGTGGCGCATCCCGACATCGGGGTAATTGCGAGAACCAAAAGTGCCAATGACTCACTCCTGCGAATCATGGCGACTCGTGCCGAACAGATGGAACGCTTCATCGTCAGACTGGCAAAACAGGTCTGGGCAACATGGCTGCCAGTTGTTGCGAGTGCCGCATTAGCGCTGGGATTCGTCTTGGGCTCATGGTTTGCGAACGCAAGACAAGCGCCATGCGAGACTACAAACGCAGGACCCCCGCAGGAGGCGCCGATGATCGTGGCTCCTGGCGAGCACAAAAAGAAGCATTAAATGTAGTATTGAGTAATTTAAAGTACTAGTTTATATTTCTCATGTGCGATATATCCAGAGAAGATTGGCAACAGTCGTGCAGGATGCCGCGCGACACTTTCCTGCAGTTGTTGTCACCGGACCCCGCCGTGCGGGTAAGACCACTCTTCTGCGCAAACTGTTTCCTAAAGCCCAGTATGTACTGCTCGAAGACCCTGATATTCAGGCTCGCGTACGCAGCGACCCTCGCGCATTCCTAGAGGCACTCCGTCCTCCGGTGGTCTTCGACGAGATTCAAAACACGCCCGAATTACTTGCGTATGTTCGTACCGTCATCGATACGGGCCGGAGCCGGATGGGGCAGTGGCTGTTCACCGGCTCTCAGGAAGCCCCACTGATGCAAGGCATTAGCGAATCGATGGCGGGCCGTGCTGCCATTCTTCAGCTTCTGCCTTTTAGTCTTTCGGAAACCGAGAAGGTAAATTTGCTGCACGGAGGATTCCCAGAGGTGCTCGCTCGGCCCAAGGCTCGTAGCCTTTGGTTTGCTTCCTACTTGCAAACTTATCTAGAAAGAGACGTTCGAGCGATCACAAACGTGCGCGACCTGGCGACGTTTCGTCGTTTCTTGGCGCTTTTAGCGAGCCGACACGGCCAGATTCTGAACAAGACGGACCTGGCTGCGCCGCTCGGCGTCACTGTGCCCACGATTGGCGACTGGTTGCACATTCTTGAAGTGACCGGCCAGGTCATTCTGGTGCCACCCTATTTCGAAAACCTCGGGAAGAGGCTGATTAAGTCTCCGAAATTCTATTTGGGGGACTCCGGCCTCGCCTGCTATCTGCTCGGTTTGACATCGGTGGCTGAACTGGAACGCTCGCCATTCCTTGGAGCTTTGTTCGAAGGCTTCGTGGCAGCAGAAATAGTCAAGAGTCAGGCCGACCGTGGGATGCGCAAGGAGCTCTACTATTTCCGTGATCAGCAGGGGCTGGAGGTCGACTTTCTTGTCCCACGCCCTAACGCAAAGTTGTGGCTGGTAGAAGCAAAGTCCTCCAAGACTGTCCGACCGCCTATGGCATCGCCCTTAACTTCTCTTCAGCGAGCGCTGAAAAAACGAGCCGGAAGACTAATGGTGGTTCATCGGAAGTCGCGCCTACAAGTGCCTACGTCGGCGCTTGCTAAAGGAGTTGAGGCAGTGGACCTAGGCCAATTTGTCGCTGAACTCTTGTCAGTTCGATGAATTGCAGTCTTGCCGGCCAACAACACCTCGCCAAGATCCCGACGTTGTCATATCGCACTGATCACCGCGTTGTGGTAACACGCGTGTTAGGTTTCGTAGGGCCAGCCCTACCCGACAGCTTCGCGGACTTACTCAAAGCTGCCTTCGTCCCGCTCCATATAAATCGGTGGCCTTACCTTCCTCGCCTCGGCAATCGCCTGGGATAGTCTCGATTTCTCGCTTTTAGCGAAGTCCGCGAGCGTGGGATCGGGGTGGCCAGCAAAATCATCGAGAAGTTGCAAGTTTGCCTGAACCTCCGCAGCTCGCGATAAATCCCAACCCGGCAAGCTGAATTGCCGGATGAACTTTTGGAGTACTCGGACACGGTCAGGAGATTTCTCCAGAATTTTAAGAGCCAGGTCCGTCCAGTGTGGGCCATCCTTATCCTGCCTAATCGCAGCTATGCCCGCAGCGGCGATCGGATATCGGACATCGGGCAATTCGTTGCACCATCGAAGAAGCTCCTCCTCCGGGATCACGTCGAAAGCATGCGGGTGCAACAGGTCAGCATTCTCCAAAACGCTGATTCCGATCTTCACCATTGCTGCGTCACCGCTGCACAGGGATTGCAGAACAGCCAGAGGCTGTGTGCTGAAAAGAATTTGCAGAAATTCACGGTGCCCGTACGCAGATGCCTCGGATCTCGAAATGGCATCGCGCAGATTGTTGCAAACCTCGCGAACAGTCGCAGCACCCTTTTCTCCGAGTAAGCAGTTTCTTCCGACGATCTGCAGCCATACGCTAGGTTAGAATCTGTGCTTCCGGTCACTCTAAGGCGGCGGAAAAGCTCACATCCAATTTCGACGAGTTCGTCGGGCGTGCTGCTTTCTCGACCAAAAGAAAGCCTCATGATGAGAATTTCTATCGCGATGTCAACGCCATCGTCCCGATCCGAAATTCTTAACAACAACTCATTAAACTCCGAACCGCCGAGGCGATGCGTTACTCCACCTCCCTGTAGCGTGCGATATACGTGAGTTGGAGCCTTACCAAGCTCAAGTGAGCGAATCAGGCGCCGAAGCCCGGATTCTTCAATCGTTCCGATCGCCGCTTCCAAAGCGGGATAGCATTGCGCGAGAGCATCGTCGTTGATGGCATCATCGAGCATGGAACTCGCAAGCGCTGGATCTCTTTGATGGAGACCGTTCAAGAATCCGCAGAAAACTCCTGTGGTCCCACCTTCCACAGGAACTGGTTGCAGTTGAGCAACCAACTGCCTCCAGATATTGGACGGATTCTCGGCGCCCTGCGCCAGCCCGCGCCCAAAGTTCCAAATTTGATCACTTCTCGTGCGGACTAATTCTGGAAGAAGCTCTGTGAGCGCGCGGCCATCTGCCGCCACACTCACGCCGAGCTCGTAAGCGGTATTCTGCAATCGGGACATCGCAGACTCGATACCCTCGTCGCGGTCGCTGACCAAAGGAATTCCAACAACTGACCCGGAGTTTCCCAAAACGATAGAACGCACACGCTGGATTGTCCCCTGCGGCTGAAGAATCGCCTCGACCCGGGCGAGATTCTTAGTCACATCGGGGGTGAAGCCCTTGGAGTCGTAATACTCTGTTTCCCGCGCGGCGCTCCATCCTTCGGCCCAGAAGACTTTTTTCGCGATCGAGGTGGAGACACGCTCCAAGTCCTCATACATTTGTGCTCCTGTCCAGAGGCCACGAAACTTATCCGCGATGATGGTCCGCACGCGTTGAGCCTCGGAGTAACTAGAGCATGCCAATTCCTCAGCCAACTTTAGGAATCGACTGAACCACTTGACCACTGCCTCCCTAGTCGCAGGCCAGTAGCCAAAATCTCGTGACCGCGACCCAAATCCGAAGCTTAAGACGGGGCTGAAATTCCACGCGGTTAGGGCAGCGTCGAGGGCCCTCAGGCCTAATTCGCGTTCGGCAGGGTCGGCTGAGCTTAGTAATGACCGAATCACCGACTCCCTCTGCTCCAGAGATGCGTGAGTGCCTGACAGTTGAATTAGGAAAAGAGAGCCGAGCGCTTTGGCTGCATCGTTTCCATTTTGGCGGATAGATCCCCGTGAGCCTTCTGCGGTGGCTATGGCAGCCTTAGCGAGCAGCGCAACGGATCTTTCGAAATGTTCGGGCTCGTAGGCAAGGGATATCAGCAGTTGCACGTAGCGGGCGCATTTTTTCGCAGATTCGTCATTAGTGGACCCCAGCACAGCTGGTTCGAGCGCCGATAACGTGGCATCAGGGTCTAACGGCGCTATGTTTCTGAACATACTTTCGCCCAGTTCGTTGAGGTTTAGCACATTTGCCAACAACCCGCCTACGCCAAGCCAACCCCTAGCGATTTGCTTTGCCTCTTGGGAGCGGTCGAGATACCCGAGTCTTCTGGAAAAAGACCTTAGAAGTCTTTCGGGCGCTTCGTTGACCAGGTGTTTTTCGATTAAGGCGGCTGGGATGTCTTGGAGTGCTCGGGCAGCTAGGCGATTCGCGATTGCTTGGGGAAGAACGGCGCGCCAGACGCCCCGACGCTGGACTAGGCGGCGACGCCCCAGTTCAACAGCACTCTGAAACATTTCTTGTGCGGCCTTCCCTAGCACCGCTCCCAGATGAGAAAGTTCCGCCTCGTCACCGTCGGAAGCGTCTTCTCCGTGAAACGAGTACACAAGCGATAGACCTTGTGCGGCAACCAAGAGAGACTCATTCGGTGCATTACGCTGCTCGAACAATCGTTTGAAGAGATTTTCGTCGGACATCCCAGCAATCGTTTCATCGCGGTGAACAGTCTCGGCTAAGGCGATCGCGATTCGTGCGTTTCCGCCCGAAAACTGCGCAATGGTGTGAAGGTCGATCCACGACAGATAGGGAAATCTGTGCTTCAACAGTTTTTCGATCAAAGCTTCCGATGACACTTCCAGCTCGAAAACCTCGGTTCCCTCGGGCTGGTCTTCGCGAATGTCGTACTCGACCGTAATCATGCTCACAGTGCTTTCGGGTGCCCGGCAAAGATCGGAGACGCGCCGGTGAAGGTCAGGCGGGCAGTTGTCCACCACGACAATGGCCCGCGAGCGTGACGCAATGAGATTCTGGACAAGAGTTGCGGGAGACGGATCGGGTTCATCTGCCACATCTGTGTAAAGCGCCAATGCTGGATCAAGGCTCGACTCGCCCACGCGGCCGTCAAAAAGGGCTTGGACAAATCTCGTTTTTCCCACTCCTGATAATCCGACGAGACGGACTACCCCACCAGCGTGACGCAGTCGATCACGAACGCGTTGAATGCCCACCGCCGCTGATAGGCCGGGCTCTGTCGCCTCAGTGTCTGTACGGACGCAGACCGCATCGTCGAGCAAGTATTCTCCGCTGACACCATCAGGCGCATATGCCCATGCCTCGTACGGGCGCCACCCCGGCAGCGCGCGCCCGATTTTGCTCCTGACCCAGAGAACCATTCCTGCATGGTCGCGAACCCAACTCGCTACACGCCCACGGTCGTAGAAATCTAGCGCAAGGTCCTTCGCGTTCGGAAGGTCACCCACAGCCTCTCGCATAGCGTCGTGTCTGTTTCGAAGAGTCGTTTCCGAGGTTGATTCCGCACTCACGATGATGTACGCGCCCGATCGATTCGCCAGGTCTCGAATAATCGGCCGCAAAACGTCCTCCGGCCGCATCTCATCGAGAATTTCGGTGCGCGGCATGGGGCTCTTTTTCACCTGAAAGCCAGTGTGCTGGCGCGGCACGAAGCCTGCGATCGTTACGTCGTCCCCCAGGGCTATGCGAACGTCTAGCCTCCATCCGCCGAGTTCTGATGGCCACTCCACGTCACCGCGGCGGCAGACAATCCCCGCTTCCTAAGCTCTGCCTCGCAAAGCAGACCAATCAGGGTGCGGAGCTCGGTGTCGTTCAATAGCGCGATATCGTCTGGCGAGATCTCAAGCATTGTCGTTACGCTGGAAGCACAATCATACAAAAAGACCGTCTCGGCGGTGCCTACACTCCTGCTGCGGGGGGACTTGCTGGCCAACGGGGGCCACCGATACTTACGCTAAGGAGCCCACGGTGTGCGTCAGGCGCTGGGTGCCGAACCACAAGGCCTCGGTGCCGACGACGCGTCCGCCGGAATTCCCAATAAACTTCGCTATTAAGAGATATGCCACTATCCTTTAATAACGAGAACGCTTATTAAAGGTACCCTGACCGTCGACGACGGTCCGGATTTGATTTCGAACACATCTGAGATACAGACCGAACGGGATCGAACCCTGTTCGAGCTTGTGCGAAGAACATCCGAATCAGCTCGGGCGTATCGTACCGACCTAAGCCGAAGGCTTAGGGATGGTGTCTCTCTTTGGAAAACGAATAGGTTTCTTCTCGAATGGCCTGCTGCGCCAAATCTGCATCGGTCGTGGATATCCTGCGGTTCCAAGGCTGGACGCCGAAAAATGCGTGCACTACCCAACGGTTTCATGCTAAATTGACCTTGTGAAGCGCCTGCTTCAATTTCGATCGTCATTACGACTCAGTCCATCCCGACTGAGTTATTAACCCCTGCACAATTTCTAACTTCAGGCCCGTGGCGGAACTGGCATACGCAGCTGCCTCAAGAGCAGCCCTTTTGTGGGTTCAACTCCCACCGGGCCTACCAGAATTTCTTTGTTCTTTGACAATTTTGACGGAGAGTGGGCCGGACGGTAAGGCACTTGTTTGCTAAACAAGGGTTCTCGCAAGAGGCTAACGGGTTCAACTCCCGTACTCTCCGCCACGCGGAAGGTACTGCTGAATGGCCGGCAACTGGTCTTGAAAACCAGAGCATCGTGATGAGCGATGGGCGTTCGATTCGTCTACCTTCCGCCAAGTTTGCACAGGTGCGTGAGCCCGGCCGAAACGGACCGGCTGTAACCCGGTTTCCCCGAGTGGGACGCGGAGGTTCAAATCCTCCCCTGTGCACCAGAGTGCCAGCGTGTGCGAATTGGAATAGCAGCCTGTCTTAGAAACAGGTGTTTGAGAGTTCGAATCTCTCCGCTGGCACCAGATCTTTCTCAATCTGATGGTACCGGCCGTTATTGCTTCTCGGGCGAGGATGTCGGCACCACTGCCCTGAGACACTTCGCTGCCAGCTTGCTTGTATCCCAAATCCAGACTCCTTCCCCCGATCGTGTCTGCGCGAGGATGGAATTGTCCTTTGCGCCTGCCAAAAGAGTTCCATCTGGACTGAGAGAACCACTTTCGCTGTACATCAGATCTGACACGCATGTTTGTGCGGTACTGGTGTTCCAGGCCCACAGTCGATCATCGCTGTGCCCAAAGAGAACACCGTTTGTACCGAAGGCTGCAAACCCTCCGGCGGCACCGTTAAACTTGGGCAACTCCGGGTTGGGAACACTCGGGAGAGGCTCGCCGGTGCTGAGACGAAGTAGTCTGAAGGTCCCGGACGAAGTAATAACGAAACTGTCAGCTTCAGGACTCAATGCGAGTGGAATTGCGTAGGCGGGGGACCGTGGCAGTGTCCGTTTCAGTGTCCAGTCCGATGTGGACCACAGTGTGAAGTTAGCTTTGCTGACTGTCATCAAAATATCGCCTTGCGGCGACAAGACAGGCGAATACATGTCTTTCAGTTCAGCGAGCTGCTTATCAGTGGTTATGTCGAGTACGTGTGTGACGGCAGCATTGTCCGAGACAACAATCCAAGTGCCGTCTGGGCTGAACGTCGCAGTGCGTACGTATCCGTTGAAATAATTGTAGGTCCGCACCAACTTGCCATCAGGTAGGTGCCAGAGCTTCAGACTAAACCGATCGCCTTCCCCTCCGGTGGCCATCAGTTGCCCATCCGCAGAAACGGCGACTGCATGGACTATGCCTTGCCCGGTATCTACGGCACACAGGAATTTCCGGCTTGGCACATCCCAAACGACAACCCTGCCAAAGTCCTTACCGGCAGCGATCAGTCTACTGTCTTTCGAGAAAGCAAGAACGTTGATGGTCGTGGGCGTGCCCACTCCCGACTGGATGGTTAGTGTATTCCCCGGCCCGAGCCGTACTCCGCTCTTTGGTTCCTTATGTTTCACATCTGACAAGATCGTATCTGGAGGCGGAAAACCCGCCACCGACTGGGCAACCATCTCCCGGGATGCGACAGAGACGACGAAGAAAAGTAAAATGTGCTTCACAGACCACATGCGAGGCAGTGTACCTCAGAAGGCCGATTGACTGTCGTAAATGCTCAGCACTCGCAGCTACAGTCTCGGGTCAACTGGCTCGCTCTCCAGGGCAAGCACACCGAATACACATTCGTGAACTCGGCGGAGTGGTTCTTGGTGAACGAAACGCTCCAGCGCCTCTATTCCCAAAGCAAACTCCCGAAGCGCGAGCGACCGCTTTGCGCCCAGACCTCTGCTCTTTAGCCGCAGCAAGTTCTCGGGAAGCGTGTATTCCGGACCATAGATGATCCGCAAGTATTCTCGTCCACGGACCTTCACGGCAGGTTGTACCAATCCCTTCCGACCCTTAGCCACAAACTCCAGCGGCTTAACAACCATGCCTTCACCGCCACTTGCCGTCAGCTCCTCCCACCATTTGGTTCCTTTATCCTGGTCGGCCCTGTCGGTGAGGTCCACGACTTGAAATGGTGTTGCGAGTAGTAGACCAGTATCGGCCTGACAGATTCGCGCAAGCGTCCCCGCGTGCCACAGATGATCTTTCGCGGTTTGAACTGCATCCTCGCTGGCAAGCAGATGGAAGGGGGCCAGTTTCAGGTCGGCGAGAGAATGCACGGTCCAGCAGTATCGCCGGTATGCCTCGACATAGAGATTGGCGGCTTCCTTGCGCTGTTCGTATTGTTCCGCCAGCGCGGCAATTTCCGGATTCTCCGAAACCGCTCTCAACGCTGTAATGGCCGCCGGCAAGGCCGATCGGGCCGCCGCCCCGGTTGGAGCGTATTGCTGGCGCAACAACTCTTGTGCCTTGGCTGACCACGGCATCAATTCGCAGTCCAGGCAGACCCAGTCAGTTTTCAGTTCATCCCAAATGCCTGCCCCTCCTACAGCCTTGCGGACTTTCTCCAGAAACTCCACCTCCAGAGGCGCGTCATTGAAGAACCGTCGTCCCGTCCGTGTGTAGCAGGCTCCGGCCTCCCCCTCCATAATTCCAAACCGTTTGCGCGCAGCATCGGCGTCACGACAGACGACGACTACCGCCCGCGATCCCATGTGTTTCTGTTGGCAAACTACCTTGTGTATGCCCTCGTGCAGGTAGTAGGCAAATGCCTCTTCAGGATGTTCGAGCAGTCCGTCACGTTTACTGGTCTCACATGGGGACATCGTGGGCGGCAGATAGATCAGCCATTTTGGATTTATTGCAAATCGGCTCATCACCTCCAAGGCTGTGATCGCATTCTCTTCTCGAACCGTGATGTTGCGGTGCAACCGCGTGTTAATGATCCGCTTGCCAATGACATCCTCGATGTCGAGCAGGTCATCCAGTTGCTGTTGTGCAGTCAACGCTGGTGCCATTTCCTCCGGGGACAAGAACGGCTTGGCCGACTCGTAATAGGTTCGGAGAGCAGACACCGACATCAGTTCACGTTCGGGATAACGCAGGGCAGTCAGTTTTCCGCCGAACACGCACCCGGTATCTATATTGATCGTGCGGTTCAGCCATTCCGGCTCGGCAACCGGCGTATGCCCATAAACCACCATCGCCTTGCCACGATACTCAGCCGCCCAGTTGTAGCGCACTGGGAGTCCGTATTCGTCCGTCTCCCCGGTGGTCTCTCCATAGAGCGCAAAATCGCGCACTTTGCCAGAGCCACGTCCCTGCATCTCCTCTCTCATGCCGGCGTGTGCCACCACGAGTTTCCCTTCGTCGAATACATAGTGGCTGACCAAATCGTCGAGAAACTTGATGACCGTCTGCTTGAATTCAGGAGTCTCCTTATTGAGCTGTTCAAGGGAGTCGGCCAATCCGTGCGTCAACTGTACATCGCGTCCCTTCAATTTCCGCATCAGCTTCATGTCATGATTTCCAGGAACGCAGAACGCCGTACCGTCTTCAACCATTTTCATGACCAGGCGCAGCACTTCTGGAATCTTGGGTCCGCGGTCAACCAGATCACCAACGAAAATCGCTCTGCGTCCATCTGGCGGAGTCACACTTGGTGCGGTCGCTCCTTCGTTGATCTTGTAACCGATCTGAACGAGCAAAGCGGTCAACTCTTCGTAGCAACCGTGCACGTCCCCGATGATGTCGAACGGCCCATGCTCGTGTTTCAGGTTATTCCAAAGCGGTTGTCGTACGATCGTGACCGAGGAGACCTCCTCTGGACTCGACAGCACGAA
>Ga0210390_10003852_pt1 | contig 12795 bp, 10 predicted proteins | sample IncBWH11OmetaG_FD_161050 | JGI IMG/M metagenome (GOLD analysis project Ga0210390, IMG submission 161050) | Forest soil microbial communities from Barre Woods Harvard Forest LTER site, Petersham, Massachusetts, United States - Inc-BW-H-11-O ...
CCAGGCCGCGCGCGTGCGCCGGCGGTCACGAGGGCGGCGCTTCAGCCAGCTCGACGACCAGGCCGCCGAGGCGTACATCGGGGCGGTCCTCGCCAGCGGCAGCGTCCCGGCCGAGTTCGTCCGCCGGCTCAAGAGCCTGGTCGTGATGTGCTACTACGAGCTCCCCCCGGTCCAGCGGGAAATCGGATACGACCCCGCGCCCTACATCGCGGCCGTGACCAGGCGCCGCCTGGAGTCCTACGGGCCGCAGATCCGCGCGGGCGAGGCGAAGGTCACCGCCCGCGAGGAAGGGAGCGCGGGGGAAGAAGGGGGAACGGGACGGTGAGCACTCCCGCGGGGCTTTCCACGCAGGCCGACGTCACCGGGGACCTGAACCTGGAGTGCGGCGTCGTGATCGTCGGGTCGGGGGCGGGCGGTGCGACGGTGGCCGCCGAACTGGCCGAGGCGGGGGTCGACGTGGTGGTCCTCGAGGAGGGCGGCTACCACACGACCGAGTCGTTCCGGCCCGAGACCGGGCGGGCCCTGCGCACGCTGTACCGCGACGGGGGCGGCGGCGCGACGATCGGGCGGCCGTCGGTGCTGTTCGCCGAGGGCCGGTGCGTGGGCGGCTCGACGGTGGTCAACGGGGGGATGTCGTGGCGGACCCCGGCCGGGGTGCTGGAGCGCTGGGCGAAACAGGATGGCGTGCTGGAGATCAGCGAAGCCGAGATGGACCCGTTCTTCGCCCGGTTCGAGGCCAGGAACTCGGTCGGGACGCAGGACCCGGAGACGATCGGGCGGAACTCGCTCCTGCTGAAGGCCGGCGCCGACGCTAAGGGCTGGGCCATCGTCCCGAACCGGCGCAACCAGCTGCACTGCGCGGGCACGAGCAACTGCAGCAACGGCTGCCCGACCGGCGCCAAGCGCTCGATGGTGCTGACCAGCGTGCCGCGGGCGCTGGCGTTCGGCGCCCGGGTCATCGCCGACTGCCGGGTGGACCGGATCACCCTCTCGGGACGCACCGCGACCGGCGTCACCGGTCACGTGGTCAGGCCCGGCGGCGCCCAAGGCCCGCGGGTGATCGTCCGGGCCCGGGCGGTGATCGTGGCCGGGGGCGCCCTCGAGACGCCCGCGCTGCTGATCCGGTCGGGCGTGCGGTCGAGGTCCGGGAAGCTCGGGCGCAACCTGTCGCTGCACCCCAACGCCAATGTGGTCGGGTTCTTCGACTCCGACGTGACCGGGTGGCAGGGCGTCCACCAGGCCTTCCAGATCCGGGAGTTCCTGGCCGACGGGATCATGATGAGCGCGCAGAACCTGACGCCCTCGATGCTGGCCGGGGTCATGCCCGGCTACGGCCGCGAGCTCGGCGAGCTGATGGCGGACTACAACCGGGTCGTGACCGCAGGCCCGCTGATCGAGGACACCGGGACCGGGCGCATCCGTAACCTCCCTGGCCTGGGGACGCAGGTCTTCTACCGGGTCACCGAACAGGACGCGGAACGCGTCGTCCGCGGCGTGGAACTGACCGCCGAGGCGCTGTTCGCGGCGGGGGCGAAGCGCATCGTGCTCCCCTTTAACGGGGCGCCCGTGGTGCGTGACCCAGGCGACCTGCGCCGCCTGCTGGCCAGCCCGGTGCCCCGGCGGTCGCTCGAGCTCTACTCGATCCACCTGATGGGCACCGCCCGGATGAGCGAGGACCCGCGGCGCGGCGTAGTCGACAGCTTCGGGGCCTGCCACGGCCTGCGCGGGCTTTTCGTCTGTGACGCCAGCGTGTTCCCCGGGCCGATCGGGATCAACCCGATGGAGACGGTGATCGCGCTGGCCATGCGGAACGCGCGGCGGCTGATCGAGCAGCGGGGCCGCTACGCCCTCTGACAGGTCTCAGTGCCAGATCGCGACCGGGGTGCCGGGAACGTACTCAAACCCCGCGCTGGCGTTGCCCGTGGGCGCCTGGTTCAGGTGCGAGTAGTCGATGTCGAACACGTACTCCACGCCGGTCGCGACCTTGTGGAAGGTGGGGTTGGGGCCCATGATGGTGCCGTCGTCGGTGAACGACCCGTCGGCGTAATAGAACTGCTTGGGGTTGATGACGAACCCGTCGGCGCCGCCGATGATGGTCCAGGCGATGATCGAGCCGGTGCCGGACTGGTCGCCCTGGGTGGAGAGTTCGGCGATGCGCGAGCCCTCCGGGGTCGTGTACCACGAGAAGAAGTCCGGGTCGGAGTTGTCGGTGCCCTTGAGCATGTCCACCGGCTGGGTGACTCCCTTCACGGCCCACAGGCGGGAGGTGCTCTCGTCCAGCAGGCAGGACGCGACCTCGATCCCGTCGATGGTCCCTCCGGTGTCGAAGGCCACCGTGCACACCGGAGCGCGGGCGTTCAGCCAGGCCTGGTCCTGGGCCAGGATCGCGGCCTTGCCGGCCGCGGACGCGGCGGCGTACTTGGCCTGCTGCACGACGTCGATCTGGGCGTCCGTGTTCTCGGTCTTGGCCTGATAGCACTGCTCGATCGTCAGCGTCGACGACTGGCTGCCGCAGCTAGCCGGGGCAGCCTTGATCATCGCCGGGTGGCCGGGGTCGAACGGCTCGACGATGCTGATGAACCCCGCCGCGCTGGCCGGGCTGGTAGCGGAAGCCGAGTGGGTCGAGGTGGCCGGGCCGCTCGTACTGCTGCTCGACGACGACGAACTACTGCAGCCGGCCGCCAGGCTGATGACGGCGGCGAACAAGGCTGCCCGTGCCAGATACCGCTCTCGTCCGTGACCCATGGCGAAGATCGTAGCGGTGCCCCGGGCCTAACCGGGGGACGGCGAGGACGTCGGCGGCCACGGCTCCGTCCGGGCCGCAGATCAGCGGGTTGATGTCGAGCGCGTCCAGGACGTCGCCCAGGTCGCAGGCGAGCGCCGACAGGCCCGCGATGGCGTCCGCGATCGCGTCGAGGTCGGCGGGGGGCTGACCGCGGGCGCCCGTCAGGATCCGGGCGAGGCGGAGGCGGGAGATAACCGCGCGGGCCTGGGCGGGGGTGACCGGGGGAAGCACCACCGCTCGTTCGGCCAAAATTTCTATGAAAAGACCACCGGCCCCGATGACCAGGAGCGGGCCCAGGGCGGGGTCGCGCGTCAGGCCCAGCGCGACCTCCGTGCCGGGCGCGGCCGTCTCGCACACCAGCACGCGCGGGCCGAGCCGGTCGGCCAGGTCGTCGTAGGCGTCGGCGACGTCCTGGGGGTCGGCGAGGTGCAGGCGCACTCCCCCGACGTCCGACTTGTGCGCGATGTTCGGCTCGTCGGTCTTGAGCACGACCGGGTAGCCGATCTCGGCGGCCGCGTCGAGGGCTCCGCCCATGGTGCCGGCCGACCTGGCGCGCACGGCCGGGATGCCGTAGTCGCGCAGGAGGTCGAACAGGGCCGCGCCGTCCGGGGTGGGCCCGGTGAGCAGGCGGGCCCAGCGCTGGCGGCGTTCCGGGTCCAGGGGCTCGGGGTCAGCGGGTGGGGCGGGGCGGTCGGCGTGATCCAGCAGGTGGCGCAGCGCGAGCAGGCCGCTGCGGGTGCCCTCGAGGACCGGCACGCCCGCTTTGCGCAGCTTGGCCGCGGCGACCGGATCGAGGGTGGCGGGCAGCCCGGCCAGGACGGCGACCGGCTTGGCGGTGCCGGTCGCGGTGGCGATCACCGCCCGCGGGTACGCCTCGTCGCCGTCCCACTCGGGCGCCAGGTCGACGGCGAGGGCGACCGCCGTCACCGCCGGGTCGTCGGCCAGCGCGGACATGCACTCCGCGACCAGCGGCTCGACATCCCGGCCGGTCCCCCACACATCCAGCGGATTGGCCGGGTCCAGGCCCGGGTCGAGTGTGGCCGCCAGCCGGCCGGTGGTCTGGGGGCCGATCGGGGCGAACGGCACGCCGAGTTCGGCGGCCAGGTCCGCGACGTGCGCGCGTTCCAGGCCCGAGTCGTGCACGGTGGCGATCCCGCCGCCCGGAGCGCAGCGGCGGCGGGACGAGAAGAGCTCCAGGGTGTCGGCCAGCTCCGCCAGGTCACGGACCCGGTGCACGCCGTACGCGCCGGCCAGCGCCTCCCACGCGCCGTCCGCCGCGGCCAGCGCGCCCGAGTGGGCCGCGACCAGCGCCTTCCCGGCCGGCGACCCGCCCGCGCTGAGCAGGACGACCGGCACGTCGGCTTTTAGCGCGTCGGCCAAGACCTCGCGCAACTGGTCGCCGTCCCTGATCGCCTCGAGGACCAGCGCCAGCACCCTGGTCTCGGGCAGGCTCAGCGCGTACCGCGCGAAGGCCGGGGCGCGGGTGACGAGTTCCTGCCCGGGCGAGGCGGCCAGGGTGAACCCGAACCCGCGGCGCGCGTTCAGCATCGCGGTGAACACCGACCCCGAGTGGGTGATCAGGGCGACCGGCCCGGCCGGCACCGGGTCGGGCAGGAGGTAGCCGACGGCGAGCAGCCCGCGGGCCAGGTTCACGAACCCCATGCACCCCGCCCCGCACAGAGCCATGCCCGCGTCTTTGGCGGTGGCGGCCAGGCGGTCTCTCAGCCCGGTGGATCCCGGGGGGTCGAAGGCACTGCCAAAGATGATGGCCGAACGAGTGCTGGCCCGGGCCGCCGCGGCCAGCTGCTCCTCCAGCGCGGGGTCCGGTACGGCCAGCACGGCCAGGTCGACCGGCTCGGGCAGGTCGGCGAGCCCGGGCAGGCAGCGCACGCCGTCGATGTCGGAGTACCGCGGGTTCACCAGGTAGGTGCGCGGCCGGGACGAGCTCCGGCCGACTTCGCGGATCATCCGCTCGCCGAGGCTGCCCGGGCGCGCGCTGGCGCCGACCAGGGCGATGCTGCGTGCCTCCAGCATCGCCCTGACGGCTCCGTCGTTCCGCGGGTCGGTGCGCTCGGCCTGCTCGGTCTGGGTCTTTGGGGCCTGGGGCGGAGCCGTCACGGGCGGCCCGGACGACGGATCGAGGGCCTGCTGATCGCTGGCCTGCTGATGGCGGTGCGCCGGTCGGCGATCGCGGCCTTGGCCGCCTGCATGCCGGGGATGCCGCACACGCCGCCACCTGCGTGGGTGGCGGAGCTGGCGTAGTACAGGCCGGGTACCGGCGTGCGGTAGTCCGCGAAGCCCGGCGCGGGGCGCATGTGGAACAGCTGCTCCAGGGACAGCTCGCCGTGGAAGATGTTGCCGCCGACCAGGCCGTAGTCGTGCTCCATCTCATACGGGCCGACGACGTCGCGGTGCAGGATCGCGCTCTTGAAGTTCGGCGCCACCTCGTTGTAGCAGTCGATCATCCGGTCCGCGTAGGCCTGGAGTTCCTCGGTGTGCGGCGCTTCGCTCCAGTCCGCGGGCACCCACTGGGTGAACAGCGACATGATGTGGTAGCCCTCGGGACACAGCGTGGTGTCGAACGCGGTCGGGATCACCCCGTCGGCGAACGGCCTGGCGGCCGGCCGGCCTTCGCGGGCGTCCTGGAAGGCGCGCTCGATGTACGGCATGTAGGGGGCCATCTCCACCGAACCTGTGTGGTGTTCCTGCAGGTTCGTGCCGGGGTCGGCGGTGAAGTCGGGCAGTTCGGCCAGGGCCAGGTTGATCTTGACCACGCCGCTGCGGGTCTTCCAGTGCTCGATGTCGGCGACGAAATCGTCGGGCAGGTTCTCGCGGCCGACGTGGTCAAGGAACGCGATGCGCGGGTGCACCGAGGAGACGACGAGCCTGGCCGTGAGCTGCTGGCCGTTCTCGAGTTCGACGCCCGCGGCGCGGCCGTCCTTGATTATGAGTTTGCTGACCTTGGCGTCGGTGCGGATCTCGGCGCCTTGCTCGCGGGCGGCCTTCGCGATCGTGTCGGCGACCGCGCCCATGCCGCCTTCCTGGAAGCCCCAGCTGCCCAGGTGCCCGTCGCCGACGTCGCCGATCGAGTGGTGCGCCATCACGTAGGCGGTGCCGGGCTCGTAGGGGCCCGCCCAGGTGCCGATCACGCCGTTGACCGCGAGGGCGCCCTTGACCTGCGGGGCTTCGAACCAGTCGTCGAGCAGGTCGGCGATCGACATGGTCATCAGCCTGGTCACGTCGGCGATCGTGCGGACGTCCAGGTTGCGGTGGCGCCAGGCCAGCCTGAGCGTTTCCTTGAGGTCGCTCGGCTTGCGGGAACCGAGGTTCGGCGGGACGGTGAGGAGCAGCGGGCCGAGCACCTCGGCCAGTCCGGCCAGCCAGGCGTCCCAGCGGGGCATCGCCTCGGCGTCCTTTTTGGACCAGCGGGAGATCTCCTCGTAGTTGCGCTTGGCGTCGTCGGCGTAGATCTTGATCGACCCGCCCTCGGGAAACGCCTGGTAGTACGGGCCCATCGGGAAGATCTTGTACCCGTGCCTGGCCAGGTCGAGGTCGTTGATGATGGTCGGCGGCATGAGCGACATCACGTACGACAGGCGGGTGACCCTGAACTCCGGTGCGTCGGGCCAGGGGGCTTCGGTGGTCGCGGCGCCGCCGGTCTTTGGTCGCGCCTCGAGGACCAGCGTGCGGGCGCCGGAGCGCGCCAGGTACGCCGCCGCCACCAGGCCGTTATGCCCGCCGCCGACGATGATCGCGTCGTAGTCGTGGTGGGCGTGGCCGGCCTTTTGGGTGGCGGCCGCTGCCTTGGTTGCGTTCGTTGCCTTGGTTGCGTTCGTTGCCTTGGTTGCCTTCGTTGCCTTGGTTGCCTTCGTGGCCATGAGGGTCTCGTGCCTCCCAGCACTTCCCCGCGCCTCCCCGGTGCCCATGCGGCACCAGCCCGGTTCTTCCTCTACCTTTGGTTCCGTGGTTTTTGGTTGTCGGCGCGACGGAAAAGTTTGACTGAACATTCAGTCTAGAAGCTGCTACGATTGCCCACAAGGCCGCAGGCGAGGGAACGGCGAGGAGACGAGGACCGGCACATGAAGGAGCCCGCTGGCGCGGCCGCGACGGTTCCCCGGGGATCTGGGGTACCGCGGCCGTCCCGTGCGCCGCGCGAGCCCGGGGGGCCCAGGGACGCCGAACAGCGCCGCGAGCAGATGCTGCGCGCCGCGCTCGAGGTCATCGCCGAGCGCGGTTACGCCGACACCAGGATCTCCGACGTCGCGGAGCGCACCGGGACGAGCCCGGCCCTGGTCATCTACTACTTCAAGACGCGCGACCAGCTGCTCACCGAGGCGATCAGGTACTCGGAAGACGCCTGGTACGGGGAGTACCTGCGGCGGACGGAGAACCTCCCCACGGCAGCCGCGCGGCTGGCCGAGCTCATCGCCAACGTCTGCCTGCCCGGGAGCGACAACGAACCGCGCAGCTACTGGCTGATGTGGCTGGACCTGTGGGCGTTGTCGCCCCGCAGCCCGGGGGTGGCCGCGATCCGGCAGAAGTCCGACGAGCGGTGGCGGGCGGCCATCCGCTCCATCGTGCTGGCCGGCCAGGAGGCCGGCGAGTTCGCGCACGTCAACGCGGACGACTTCACGATCACGCTGGCGGCCGTGCTCGACGGGCTGGCGGTGCAGATCGGGGTCGACGATCCGGAGGTGCCGCCGCAGCGCTCGTACGAGCTGGCCATGCGGTTCGCGGCCGGACAACTAGGGTTCGACTGGAAGCCCGAGGCCAAGCGGGCGCGCAAACGTAGCAGGTAGCGGTTAGGCGGAGGTGGCGCGGTGGCCGGAGGAAGCATCGAGCTGTGCGGGCTGACCAAGAAGTTCACCGAGATCGCGGTCGACAACATCGACCTGAGCGTGGCCAGCGGCGAGTTTTTCTCCCTGCTGGGCCCCTCGGGGTGCGGCAAGACCACCACGCTGCGGCTGGTCGCCGGGTTCGAGCAGCCGACCTCGGGCAAGATCCTGCTCGACGGGGTCGACGTGTCGGACGTGCCGCCGCACCGCCGGAACGTCAACACGGTGTTCCAGAGTTACGCGCTTTTCCCGTTCCTGACCGTGTCCGACAATGTGGCGTTCGGGTTGCGGCACCGCAAGCTGGACAAGGCCGACCTGAATCGGCGGACGGGTGAGGCCCTCGAGCTAGTGCGGATGACGTCGTTTGCCAAGCGGCGCCCCGGCCAGCTATCCGGCGGCCAGCAGCAGCGCGTCGCCCTCGCGCGGGCGCTCGTGCTCAACCCGGCGGTGCTCCTGCTCGACGAGCCGCTCGGCGCGCTCGACGCCAAGCTGCGCCGCTCGCTCAAGGTCGAGCTGAAGGCGCTGCAGGAACGCGTCGGCATCACCTTCCTCTACGTCACTCACGACCAGGAGGAGGCGCTGACCATGTCCGACCGGCTCGCGGTCATGAACGCGGGCAAGATCGTGCAGATCGGCACCCCGCGCGAGGTCTACGAGGAGCCCGCCGACACCTACGTGGCCGACTTCCTCGGGGCCGCCAACCTGATGGAGATCTGGGTGAGCTCGGCCGGGCCGCCCGCGGTGCTCCGGCTCGGGGACTGGGCCCTGACCTCTGCGCGGTGCGAGGCGACCGCTAGCTCTGGGGCCGGCTTCACCGGCAAGGCGCACGCGGTGATCAGGCCGGAGCGGGTGCGGATCGAGGCGCACGGGTCACCCGGGGACAACCGCGTGCCCGCCATGGTGGAGCGCGTGGTCTTCCTCGGCGCGTCCACGCAGGTGCTGCTGCGCCTGGCGCCCGGAGTTCCGCTGCAGGCGCTGGTCCAGAACGACGGAGAGCATCCGGACCTGGCGCAGGGCACCCCGGTGCATTGCTACCTGCCGCCCGACGCGCTCCGGGTCCTGGCCGGCGCCGCGGGCGAGGTGCCCGTGCCCGAAGACGAGCCGCTGGTCGCGAGCTAGTACCTCCGGTCGCCGGGACGCCGGCCGCGCCGGGCCCAGGGGTGGGGGCCGTCGGCGCCGTGGCACCCTTGCGGTATGCGCGCACTAGTGATCCACGGACCCGGTTCGGCGCAGGTGGAGGACGTCGAGGCGCCAGTGCCCGCGGCGGGGCAGGTCGTCGTCGACGTCCGCCGGGCCGGACTCTGCGGGACGGACGTCGAGCTGTTCACCGGGCAGCTGGGATACTTCGGGCAGGGCAAGACGTGCTTCCCCGTGCGGCCGGGGCACGAATGGTGCGGCGTGGTGTCCGCGCTCGGCCCCGCCGTCGACCAAGCGTGGCGGGGCGCACGGGTGACCGGGGACACCATGCTCGGCTGCGGCCGCTGTGCGCGCTGCCGCGCCGGGCGCGGGCACGTGTGCGCGGACCGCCGTGAGGTCGGGATCATGGGCTGGGCGGGCGCGCTGGCTGAGCAAGTGCTGGTTCCCGCGTCGAGCCTGCACCGGCTGCCCGGTGCCGTCGACGACCGTTCTGGTGCCCTGGTCGAACCCGGGGGCAACGCCTGGCGGGCCGCCTCGGCCGCGCAGGCCGGTCCGGGGCAGCGCATCCTGGTCTGCGGGCCGGGAACCATCGGGCTGCTGACTACCGCCTTCGCCAGGGCCGCCGGGGCCGAGGTGCACATCCTGGCCGTGGACGGGAGCCGGCGTGAACTCGCCGCGGCGTTCGGCGCTACCGGGTACTGGATGGCCGACAATCCACCGCCCGGCGGGTTCGACGCCGTGGTGGACTGCACCGACGATCACCGGATGCCCGCCCGGGCACTGGCGCTGGTCGAGCCGGCCGGACGGGTGGTCTACATCGGCATATCGGGCGCGCAGAGCCTGATCGACGGGCGTGACCTGGTCTTCGGCGATATCACGGCGGTCGGCGTCCTGGGCGGGTCGGCCGGGCTGGCGCCCGCGATCGAGCACTACTCGGAAGGCCGGGTCAATCCTTCCGCCCTGGTCGGGATGACCGTCGGCCTGGACCAGGCGGCCGCGGCGCTGGCCGGGCAGATCAGCGCCGGAGCAGGCACCAAGGTCCACGTCGATCCCGGTTGGAGCTGAACTCTCCGGAGCCGCCAGCGGTATCTCTCGCAGATCCCGACTTCCTGGTTCACGCCGGAGTGAGCCCGGACGGGGCGAGCCCGCGCAGCAGCGTGTCCAGGGTGGCCTGGTAAGTGGCCTCGGGGTCGGGGGTGAGGACCAGGCCCTGGAGTTCCAGGGTCACGGCGCCGTGGACGGTGCTCCAGATCTGCTGGGCGGTCTCGTTCGGTTCTGGCGCGCGGATGACACCCGCGGCCGCCGCCAGCTCGACCTGCCTGACCAGTTCGCCGAACGCCGCGATGGCGTGCTCCGACACCTCCGGCGAGTCGAAGCCATGCGGGAGGGCCCCCTCGAACATGATCGCGTAGTAGTGCCGGTTAGTCAGGGCGAAGGTCCGGTAGCGTACGCCGCACGCCCGTAGCCGCTCCAGCGCGTCGCGCTGATCGCCGCCGGCGATCGAGGCCCGGAGCGCGTCGAACCCGCGGATCAGGAGGGCGTCGACCAGCCCGTCCTTGCCGCCCAGCCTGTTGTACACGCCCATGGGGGCGATGCCCGCCTCGGCGGCCACCGCCCGGACCGTGACCGCGCCGGGTCCGTCTCTGATGAGCACGACCTCGGCGGCGGCGATCAGTTCCCGCTCGATCTCGCTGCTCGGCGTCCGCTGCCGCCGCCCGGGCGTTCCAGGGGGGCCTGGCGCGCCGGGGCCGGCTGGGGCGGCTGGCGGGGAACTCATGGGGACCATCTTCTCGCCATCCGGTGCTCCGTCCAATCTGCGTCGGCCCGTGCCGCGGCGTTCGGGCCAAAAGCACTTGACTTTTTATAGAACATCGTCCTATAACTATAGTACGAGATTCTATAGGAGGCCATCGTGACTACTACCGCCACCGTTACCCCCCGAGTCCAGACCGACAGCCGCCGCTGGTGGGTCCTGGCCGTGCTGTGCCTGAGCGTGCTGCTGGTCGTGGTCGACAACACGATCGTCAACGTGGCCCTGCCGACGATCAGCCGCACGCTGTCGGCGTCGACCCAGGGCCTGCAGTGGATCGTGGACGCGTACACGCTCGTCTTCGCCGGCTTGCTGGTGGTCGGCGGGAACATCGGCGATCGCCTCGGCCGGCGCCGGGTGCTGCAGGCCGGGCTGGTCTTGTTCGCGATCACCTCGGTCGCGGCCGCGCTGTCCCGCACCACTGGCGAGCTGATCGCCAGCCGGGCCGCGATGGGCATCGCCGCCGCGCTGATCTACCCGGCCACCCTGGCGCTGCTGACCAACGCGTTCACCAACGAGCGCGAGCGCGCCACCGCCATCGGCATCTGGTCGGGCGTGTCCGGCCTGGCGGTGGCGATCGGGCCGGTGACCGGCGGCCTGCTGCTGCGGCACTTCTCCTGGAGTTCCGTCTTCTACGTCAACGTGCCCATCGTGATCGTGGCGGTGGTGGCCGGGATGCGTCTGCTCCCCGAGTCGCGTGACCCGAACGCGGGACGGTTCGACCCGCTCGGCGCGCTGCTGGCGGTCGCGGGCGTCGGCCTGCTGGTCTGGACCGTCATCGAGGCTCCGCTGCACGGCTGGGCGTCGGCCACCACCATCGCCGGGTTCGCCGGGTCGGCGGCCATCCTCGCCGCGTTCGCCTGGTCGCAGACGCGGCGCCCGGACCCGATGCTCGACGTTCGGCTGTTCAGGAACCCCCGGTTCTCCGCGGCGAGCGGGGCCATCGCGCTGGCGTTCTTCGGCCTGTTCGGGTTCATCTTCCTCATCACGCAGTACTTCCAGCTCGTCCGCGGGTGGGACCCGCTGCGGGCCGGGGTGGCCACCCTGCCGTTCGCGATCGTGACCGGCGCGATGTCCCCCGCCGCGATCGTGCTGATGAAGCGGTTCGGCACCAAGGTGATCGTGAGTGCGGGCCTGGTCCTGATGAGCGCGGGCTTCCTGGTCGCCGCGGGGACGGGCGTCGACGCCGCGTACTGGGGCCGGATCATCATCGCGATGGTCTTGATGTCGGCCGGGCTCGCCCTGACGGCCAGCCCCGCGACCGAGGCGATCATGGGCGCGCTTCCGCTGGCCAAGGCGGGCGCGGGCTCGGCGGTCAACGACACGACCCGCGAGCTTGGCGGCACGCTGGGCGTGGCAATCGTCGGGTCGGTCATGAGCTCGGCCTACAGCAGCCACCTGGTCACCACGCTCAAGGGCCTCGGCGCGCCGGCCACGGCGACCTCGCTGGCTCAGCAGTCCGTGGTCGCGGGCCTGCGGGTGGCCGCCAAGCTGCCGCCGGCGGTGCGGGAGACGGCGGCTAGCGGCGTTCGGCAGGCGTTCATTGCCGGGCTGCACAGCGGCTCGCTGGTGGCGGCGGGCGCGACCGCGGTGGCGGCGATTGCCACCCTGGCCTTCCTGCCCGCTCGGGTTCGCCGGCCAGCACAAACCTAACCAGATGCCACCATACTGCGTCTATAGGGCTAAACGCGGCCAGGCGGTAGGCACCGGCCGCCCGCAGGACAGGAGCGTCCGATGAGAGCAGGAACGCGCAGGGGCGCCCGATGGCTGGCCGGGGTGTGGGCGGTCGCGGTGGGGCTGGCGGCCGTTTTGATGGCCGGGCCGGCCCAGGCGGCGTCGTCCCCGTTCACCTACAGCTCGGTGGCCTGGACGGGCACCTCGGCGATCGTCGCCGGCACGGACAGCAAGGGTGACCTGTACTTCTTTTCTGAGGGGTTCCTCATCAGGAAGTTCTATGGGCAGCTAGTGGCCAGCGGCCAGCACTTCACCGGGGCGCCCGCCATCGCGGTGACGGGCAGCACGATCAGCATCGCCGTTTCCCAAGGCAGCCAGGTGGACGACTGGTACGAGTTGGGCGGCACCGGGCGCTGGCACGAGCAGGTGGTGGCCGCGGCCAGGGGCACCTCCTACGGGCCCGCAGCGATCGGATGGACGGGCAGCCGCGTGACCATCACCGCCGCCGACACCATTAACGGCCTGGACTACCTGGACTACTGGTACGAGCCGGT
>Ga0210390_10003853_pt1 | contig 12792 bp, 9 predicted proteins | sample IncBWH11OmetaG_FD_161050 | JGI IMG/M metagenome (GOLD analysis project Ga0210390, IMG submission 161050) | Forest soil microbial communities from Barre Woods Harvard Forest LTER site, Petersham, Massachusetts, United States - Inc-BW-H-11-O ...
AACGGCCTCGCCATCCGCATGGCCCTGCTCTACCATCTCGTCGGCGGCGCCGCCGTGGAACCACCACCGGCCAAACCTCCGGAAAAGGCGCAATGAGGCCCAACCATGCCAAGTACTAACGACCGCTTGTTGCTCATCAAGAACGGCCGTGTGCTCGATCCTGCGACGAAAACCGACGCGACAAACGATGTGCTGCTCGATGGTGTTCGCATCACCAAAATCGGCGCCAATTTATCTGCGCCGGACGCCGAACTTTTCGATGCCACCGGCCTGATCGTCGCGCCCGGCTTCATCGATCTGCACTGCCATCTGCGCGAGCCCGGCCAGGAATTGTCGGAGACCATCGAAACCGGCACGCGCTCTGCAGCCCGCGGCGGATTCACAGCCGTATGTTGCATGCCAAATACTCAGCCGGTAAACGACAACGCCTCGCTCACCCGTTCCATCGTTGACCGCGCCGCAGCTGCCGGAACCGTGCGCGTCTGGCCGATTGGCGCCGCGTCCGTCGGCAGCAAAGGGGAAGCACTCGCCGAAATCGCCGCCATGAAAGATGCTGGAATCGTCGGAGTCAGCGACGACGGCAAACCCGTAGCCACCGCCCGCCTGATGCGCCAGGTAATGGACTATTGCAATTCGCTCGATCTGCCCGTGATTGACCACTGCGAAGATCCCTCGCTCTTCGCCGGCGGCGTGATGCGCGAAGGCCCGCGCTCGATTCGCCTCGGCCTGAAAGGCATTCCCGCGGAATCGGAATCCATCTGCGCTGGACGCGACGTCGAGCTCGCCCTGCTCACACGCGCCCGCCTGCACATCGCGCACATGTCCACTACCGGCGCGCTCGAATACGTCCGTCATGCCAAGAAATTGGGCATGCGCGTCTCCTGCGAAGTCACGCCGCACCATTTCACGCTCAGCGATGAAGACGTCCGCTACGACACCAACTACAAGATGAATCCGCCGCTCGCTTCGCGCGCAGATCGCACTGCGCTCATTGCCGGAATCGCCGATGGGAGCGTAGACGCCATCGCCACCGACCACGCCCCGCATCATCCCGCCAGCAAAGATGTGGAATTCGATCGCGCGCCCTTCGGCATCATCGGCTTCGAAACCGCGCTTGCGCTCACGCTCAGCGAACTATTCCACACCGGAAAAATTCCACTCAAGCGCCTCGTCGAACTTTTCACCACCGGTCCCGGACGCGTCCTCGGCATCGAAAGAAAAATCGCCGTGGGCAGCACCGCCGATCTCACAATTTTTTCAACCGATCTCGCCTGGACCTATCGCGCATCCGAATCGCCCAGCAAATCCCGCAACACACCCTTCGACGCCCGCTCATTCCGCGGCGCGCCCGTAGCCACAATTGTAGGCGGTCAAATCGTCTATCGCCGCGAACTCGGCGCCTCGGCCTAAAATTTCGCGCGAACCAGGCAAAGCGCAGCGTCGTTATCTCTGGAATTGAACGGTGAGGACCATGTGCGTCGCGGTCGGTTTCCCGTCCGTGCGTGCAGGTTCAAATATCCACAGCGCCACGGCTCGTTCAGCCGCATGCTGCAGCAAGCGTGGACCCGACAGTGGTTTCGCTTCCCGCAAGTTTCCCTTTTCATCAATCAAGACGTCGAGCTTCACAACGCCATCCGTATCCATCCCCTTCGCCCAGGGCGGAATGGCTGCCGGAGATTGCGACACGATTCTTGCCGGAATCGTCGCCCCGTGGTTCGGCGCGTTGCCGTGGCGAAGTCTCGTCTGTTCCGGCGGTTCCTGTTTGGCGCCAAGCCCGCGCTCACGTGCTTCCAACTTTGGCGCGTATGCAGCTACGACCGAGCTCGCGGCTGCGGGCGCAGTCGCCGCTGCGGCATTATTTGCAACCACAGCACTTGTATTCTGCGCGCCCGTCTGTTGCCGAATCTTCTCGGCCGCCTGCGCCGGCGTCGCTCCGGAAATGTTTCCGTCTGCTCGCGTTTCGACCCCCGCGCCGGACTTGCCCGCCGCGCCTGGCGTTGACTGCGCCGTCGCGGTCTGCGCGTTTTGTTTGGCCTGAGCGACAGCCGCGAACGCTCGATCCTTGCTGCGAATCGCAGAGCGGTGCGCGCGCCAACCAAATCCCAGCGCGACCACCAGCAAGACCGACGCAGCGATTCCCACGCCCATCGCGCCCTTCCCGTACGTCAATCGGTGCAGCCGGTGAACCCAGGGCGTCAGCTTCGCAATCAGTGCTGCCCTGCGCCCGCCCGAAGCCTCACCCGGAGCCTCGCGTTGGTCGTTGGCGGAGGCGTTCGTCTCGCCGTGCTCCGGCGCATTCTCGACTGTCGCGTCTCCGGAGGTTTCTTTCGTATCCGCAGCGGCGGATTCGCGCTTGGGCTTTCGTTTAGAGTCGGCTGCAATCAGCTTCGCCAGCAGTTCCGCGTCCTTCGTGTCGTTGCGTTCGGCATCGTCTTCGGTATCGTCGTCAGGTTCAGCCAGCGCCTCTTCCGCTTCTTCCAATTCCTCTGCCGTGTGATGCGCAGGAGCTTCGATCGCCGCAGCCGCAGCATGAATTTCTGCACTTGTCGGCGCGCTTTCCTCCACAATCGGTGCGCCAGTCGGAGCAGGCGCGGACGCCGGCAGCAGATCCAGCGCCTCGGTACGCCTCGGCGCCGCCACCGCGACGCGAGCCGCCGGAGCAGCCACAGCCTCTGGCGCCGGGCTGTCCCAGAATTTCGGGTCGCGCGTGGTAAATTCCAAATCCGCGTAACCGGACTCCGCCACTTGCCGCCACTCCAACACCTTGCACAGGATTTCTCGTCCTGACAGTTCGTTGCGCAGAAAAACGCATTGCCCCCGCGCCAATTTCGCACTCAGATTCACCACCGCGCCATTGTCGAAGACGATTGTCGTCTTGGTCGTTTCCGCAAATATCTGGCGCTGCTCCGATCCCTCGACGTGCTTCGCCCCTTGAATCGTCACCGGTACTTCGCGCACGTCCGCCTGATCGTGTCCCGTCGAATCAGCCATCACTCTTCACACTATTGATTGGAAATTGTTGCATTGCCGCTGTGCCCCCCGGCGTTGGATTGCAGCCATTGCCTGCGGATGCGCGCGCCGGTCCCATGTCCGGCGCCTCCGCCTCGGCCCGGCTATGCCACTATCCTGCCGTCCCCAGCCGTCCACCGCAATAGCCGGGAAGTACCAATTTCCCCATTACCACTGTCGCGTCCGCCAGTTACCGCCTGTTTTGGCTCCATAAAGGCACAGGAGGGCGTATCAATTCGACGCCGCCCCGGATCCGCCCCAACGATGCTATTGCCCGGACGGAAATTCAGTTAGTCAATAGCTCCGCGCAGTCGGCCCGTGGTTCAGGGTGTGCTCGGTCATAATCGGTTTGGACGTGAAACTCATTGGCCGCAAAATGTCTGACAATCAGGCGTCGCGGGCTGCTTCGCTCTCGAGCAAACGGCCTGTGTTACATTCTTAGCGATCAGAAACTCAATCTGAGGACCTGCAAAAATGCAAAAGCGTCGCCCTCTCGTTGTCGGCACACATCTTTTCGCAATCCTAATTCTCCTGCAGCTCGTACCGATTTCCGCGATCGCCCAGAAACCCGCGGCCACTTCGCCCTCCGCAACAGCCGCGTCCGAAACTCGCACCGCACACGCCCTCGATCTCGCCCGCACCGACCCGCTCAACCTTTACGCATTCCTGGCCCGCATGCCCAAGGGCGCGGACTTGCATAACCACCTCACGGGCGCGGTCTACGCCGAATCCTGGATTCGCGCCGCCGCCGAAGACAATCTCTGCGTGGATCTCGCCACGCACTCGTTTTTTCAGTCGCGCTCCATGACGGATAGCATCCCGCCGCAGCCCGTCTGCGGCGACGGCAATATCCCAGCGGCTCGCGCCAATCAGGATCAGCATCTCTATGACGCGCTCATTGACGCATTCTCCATGCGCAATTTCGTGCCCTCCACCGGCGTTAGCGGCCATGATCACTTCTTCGACGCCTTCGCGAAATTCCACGGCGTTTCGCACGTCCACACCGGCGAATTTCTCGACGAAGTGGCCACGCGCGCCGCCGCGCAGAACGAGCAGTACATGGAACTGATGCTCACGCCGCCCTTCGACCACACCGCAACGATCGCCAAAGAACTCGGCTGGCACGCCAATCGTAGTTTCGCTGAATTTCGCGATCAGCTTTTCGCAAAAGGACTGCGCGACGACATTGCTATAGTCCGCTCGAATCTCGACGAAGCCGAATCCACCCGCCGCCAGGCCGAACGCTGCGGCGACTCGAAGCCAGCGCCCGCCTGCACCGTGCAGCTCCGTTACCTCTACCAAGTCCTGCGCGGATTTCCCCCCGAGCAGGTTTTCGCACAGACTCTGCTCGGTTTCGAAGCAGCCTCCGCGGACTCGCGCGTCGTGGGATTAAATCTGGTGATGCCGGAGGACGGCTACGTCTCCATGTCCGACTACGCGCTGCAAATGCGCATGGTCGGCTTTCTGCACGGTGTGTACCCCAAAGTTCACATCACCCTGCACGCCGGCGAACTCGCTCCGGGCCTCGTAGCCTATGATGGCCTCTGCTGCCACATTCGCCAGGCTGTCGAAGATGCTCACGCCGAGCGCATCGGCCACGGTGTGGACGTCATGTACGAAGAACGGCCCTACGATCTGCTGAAGGAAATGGCTGCGAAACACGTCATGGTGGAAATCAATCTCTCGAGCAACGAGATGATCCTCGGCATCAGCGGCAAGAATCACCCGTTCCCCATTTACCGCAAATTCGGCGTGCCCGTCGCGCTCTCAACCGACGACGAAGGCGTCTCGCGCATTGACCTAACGCACGAATATGTCCGCGCGGTGGAAACCTACGCGCTCACCTATGCGGACCTTAAGCAATTGGTCCGCACCGGCCTCGAACACGATTTTCTGCCCGGCCCCAGCCTCTGGCGCGAGCAAGATGTTTTCACGCGCCCCGTCGCCGCCTGCTCCGCAGAATTCCTCGGCGCCGAAAAACCCTCCGCCAACTGCGCCGCCTTTCTCAAATCCAGCGAAAAAGCCCAGCAACAATGGGAACTAGAGCGCCGCTTCCGCGCCTTCGAATCCACCAACTGAAGCCCGCCGGTAGCAAAGGCAATCTTGCCTGTGCTCTTAGGTTTTCGCAGCGCCGGCTCGTCCTGAGAGCCTGCCTGCGGCAGGGTCGAAGGGCGTCCCGCTGCTCTTTTACTTTTGAACTTGTGAATCGCGTTGCAGCGCGATTCATCCTGAGATTCGGCTGTGCCGAATCGAAGGGTAGCGGCCGCCTTTTTATTCTGAGGGCCTTCCGGCGGAAGGGTCGAAAGGTAGGCGGGCGATTCGCTTCTGGTTTTCGATGCGAACTCTGCGCAATTACCTCTGCGCTAGGTTTTCAGTGTCCGATGCGCGGCAGTTTCTGCTGCAATGCGCATCCCGTGTCGCAGTCTTCACTCCGTCCGCCACGGCGAGCGTTCCGGCCAACTCCGCAAAGCTTCCGTGGCCCAGGCCGTGGTCTTATCTGCATGGCACATGGTGCAGGGATTCGGGATCTTATATTCGTCGGTCATGGCGGGCGTGATGAATGCGAACGTGTGGGCGCTCACCTTCACGTCCGCAATGGTCGTCTCGATTTTCGGCATGTGGCAGGCGACGCAACTGCTTCCCGCAGACCCTTTTTTGTGATGCGTGTGCTCTTCCAGTGTTCCAGTGCGCGGGCCGTTCAACGAAAGCGGGCCATGGCAATCCAGACAAAGCTCGTCCGCGGGTTTTCGCAATTGCGCGTAGTTGTCGGTGCCGTGCGTATCGTGGCAACTGAAGCAGCTCACCCCGCGCCGGTACATCACGCTCTGCACAAAATCGTTGCCTTGCATGCGGTTCTTGTGTGCGGTGCCGTCGGGGTAGTAGGTAAACGTCGTCTCGCCTAGCTTGTGTTCCTCTAGCTGCCAGAAATCCTGCAGGTGTAAACCCACGCGGTAGCCGACGGCCCAGTCGTAATACTTGCCCTCGATGGGATTCGTCAGCGGCCGTCCTTGGGAATGGCACTGGATGCAGCTGTCGCTCGCCTGTACGTAATCGAGGCGCGCCGGATTCAGAATGTTCCCGCGCGAGGGATGCTCCACGTGTTCGCTTCCCGGGCCGTGGCACTTCTCGCATCCGACGTTCCACTCCGCCACTTGTTTCGTGTGGACGTTGTAGTCCACCGAATGGCATCCATCGCACGTAGGACCGGTAGGCCGCTGCATGTTGTCCGGCGGATAAAATGGCTCCCACCAGTCTGTCCCCTTGGCCACGAAATAAGGCCGCCACACGCGATGCGTCACATCCCATTGCGCCGGCTCCGGATAGTAATCGTCTCCCCTCTTCGTAAAGTAACGCTGCTTCCAAACGCTTCCGTAAACCAGGGCGACATCGTCCTTCGTAAATTTGGCAATCGTATTCATCGCAAGATCAGGAATAATCGCGTCAGGATGTTCGCGCGGATCGCGCACCACATTCGCCATCGGTGTCTTGCGCCAGTGTTCGTAGATTTGCGCGTGGCACTTCGCGCAGGATTGTGAGCCTGTGTAGTGCGCTGACTTTGCCGGGGACGCCTGCTGTTGCTGCTTTTGGTTGCTTAACGCGCGCAGGCTGCGGATAAACAGGACCAGCTTCCAGCTATCATCGCTTTGCTCGTCGTGCGGTTTCGCCCAGCCTGGCATGCCCGTCAGTCGCACGCCGTTCCGGATGATGTAGCGGATCTCTCCGTCCGTCAGGTTCTGCGTTTGGGGTGAACGCAGGTCCGGCGCTCGGGGGTAAAGATTGCGGCCGTCCTGCGTTTGTCCGGAGCCGTCCGGTCCATGGCACACCGCGCAGCGATCCACGAAACTCTCCCGCGCTTCGTGCAGAATTTCCGGCGTGGCCTCAAATGGATTTGCTTCCAGTCGCGCTTTTCGCGGGATGGCCAGATTGCGCGCAGTGCGTGCCACGATTGTCTCAAGATAGGACGGCTCACCAGCCGTACTCAGGCCATGCCGCAGCAAGCGCACTCCGTAAAAGCCGGCCGCGATAAGCATCATCCCACCAATCAGGAGACCTGCTTTCCAAACTTTCATCCTCCAAATTACAACGCAGCTCTTGCGAGAACGCAAATCCGGAGTAACACAAATCGAAACGGGACCGCTTCGAGACGTTCGGGGGGCTCGTCCTGCACCTGGTAGATCCATATCTCAGCGCCACGATCGGCATGCGCGGAAACGGCCAGACAGAATTCCTCGAAACCCCGCCGAATCGTTTTCGCGACTGCGATTTATTTCTGGCTCAGAAGATAGAGGTCGGCGTGACCGCCGGGTCGCGCATAGACGATGGTGGAAAGGTCCTTGGAAAAATCGTAGGCGTTACCGGTAGCGTATCCTAAGGGAAAAGTGAAGGGCACTTTCAAAGCCACCTGAGGCGCCCCGATGATTTTGCCGTCTCTCCAAGCCTGACAGAAAATCGTGATCTCTGCTCGGGAAGGAACTGCATACAAGAACGACTCCCCATCGCGCGCAAAGGCAACAGTGAAAGTTGCTACGCCGGGAAGCAACGCGACGCATTTCCTATCCGAGATGGACACTTCGTAAATTCCAGCCGTTTCCCCCTTCGGCACCACGCCCAGCAGGTATTGCCCGCTGGGGTCGGCATCGTAAACAATGCAGCAATTTTCCACGAACTTCTCCGGATTCGAACCATCCACGTTCCATTTCCAAACCGTCAGGATCTGGCTCGCCTTCTCCGGGCCAGACACGTAAATGGATTTCTGATCGCGGCCCCATACCACATTCCAGATAGTGTTCTCCGTGCGCAGGAGCTGACGAAGACCGCTGCCATCGGCCCCAACGACGTAGGCTTTGTCCTCTTCGTTTGCCCCTGCATTAACGAAGGCCAAATGAAAATTGTCCTGAGCCCAAGTGCCGGTTTTCAGAATTTCTCCGGTGGCAAGTTTCGCCGTGTTGTCACCGTCGATGTCCGACACCCAGAGCTCGTTCCTGTTGGGTGCTGGGAGCGTGGTGTACATCACGCGCTTCCCATCGGGCGAGATTTCGGGCTGAGTTGCATCGTCGGACGCGATATCCTTCGATTCCTTTGAATGAACGTGGTAAGTGGTCAGGAATCCGGAGGATTTACCGTTGACATAGTAGATCCCTTTCCCGGCTGGATCTGGCATGGGAGAATAGTCTAGTCCCGCTCCCAAAGTGATCTGCGTCAGAGTACCGTCCAAGTTGTATTTCCAGATGTTCGTCAGCCCGCTGACGTTCCGGCTGAACAGCACTGCTTTCCCGGGTTCGGCCCACACCACGTCAGTATTCCCGGATACCGCACCTAAATCAGTGGCCTTATGGCTGATCAAGTTTATTCTGTAAAAATTGAAATCCGGCGAGAACGGTTGATCACCAGCAGCGAGCAGTTCTTCTCCGCCCGGGAATACCAGAAGCGGGATGAACGACATGCCGGTGCCTGCTGAGCTGTACACTGGTTCTTCATTAAGTCCGGATTTATCCGCACGAAAAATTCCGGAGTTGTCTGACTTCGCGTAGAACATGGACCCGCCATCCGGCGAGAAGACAAGATAATTGGCGGATGCCACGCGGCGGGGACTGCCACCGAGCGCCGGCACTGCCCAAACCTCGTCGCGTCCGAGAAACCTCGAATAATAGACCTCTCTGCCATCGCGGGAAAAGGTGTCAACGTTTTTGTCTCCTTCGTCATTTGTGAGTTGCAGCGGCTCACCTCAGGAAGCGAGCATCAGGAACACCTGTGCGACGCCGCCTGCCGGTGAGACGAACGCGACCGCGCGGCCGCCAGGAGATAGTCTCGCGTCGTTCATCGGTTTGTTCCACTGGCTGATTTTCGTTACCTTTGCAGCGCCGCTCGGAGTGTTCGCATGCGGCCAGATGTGGTACGCCCCAAAGGCGGCCGCCAGGAGCACAACGCAGGCTCCCAAAATTACATACCACTTTCGGGCAAGCGCCGCCGAAGGTTGACCTGCAGCGCTTCCAGTCGGCGAAACGCGGCCCGAATCCGTATCTCGCCGTAGGCGCTTGAGGTCGGTTCGCACTTCCGACGCGGACTGGCAACGAAGCTCACGATCTTTTTCCAGCGCCTTGTTGATAATCCGCTCCAGCTCTGGCGGTACATTGGGATTCAGCCTTACCGGAGCGACCGGGGCCCGATTCAGAATCGCATCGCTAATGTCTCCTGATGTGTCTCCACGAAAGGGAAGAACGCCCGTCGCCATCTCGTAAAGCACCACGCCGCAAGAAAACAGATCGGTGCGCGCATCCAACTCCTTTCCCCGCACCTGCTCGGGTGACATATAGACGACTGTGCCTACGGCGATGCCCGGGCTGGTAAGCAGTTCGGGCGCTGTGGCTGTCGGCATCGTCGAAAGTCCCTCACCCTTCGCCATGGAAGTGAGTTTGGCCAATCCAAAATCAAGGATCTTGACGTGGCCGCGCTTGGTCACAAAAATGTTCGCCGGTTTGATGTCCCGGTGCACGACGCCTTCAGCATGCGCCGCGTCCAGTCCGTCCGTTATCTGTATTCCTAAATCCAGCAGAGTTTCAATTTCCAGCGACGGCCGCCGACGCGATGCTTCAGCGTCTCACCGTCCAGATATTCCATCGCGATGAAGGCTTGGCCGTTTTCATCGCCGATTTCGTAAACCGTGCAAATGTTGGGATGATTTAGTGCCGACCCCGCCTGCGCTTCGCGCCGGAATCGTTCCAGCGTCTGCGGATCGCGCGCCACTTCGTCCGGCAAGAACTTCAAGGCCACGAAACGGTGCAGGCTGGTGTCCTCGGCCTTGTACACCACGCCCATGCCGCCGTCACCGAGCTTTTCCGCGATTCGGTAGTGCGAGATGGTCTGATCGATCAGTGAGGAAGAATCCGCCATTTGGCGCACATAGGTTGCACCCACAGGCAAGTCAACGAACCCCGACGCTTGGCACCCAGCGCCGGCGTGCAGCCTCGCCGTTCGCCTCCAGGTAGCTGCGCGAACTCTGCGTACCTACTTCTGCGTTCTCTGCGGTAAATCTTTGGCGCTTAATGCGCGGCGGGTTCTGCGGCGGGGTGCATGCCATGCTGCGGCACTTCGTGAACTCCGCGCAGCGGCTGTTCCTGATGAAATCTGAAAAGTTGATTCAGCGGACCGGCGCCCTTGCCGATCGCATAAGATTTTTCAATCGCCTTGGTCACATAAGCCTTCGCCAGAATCACCGCTTCGCGCAACTGCTGGCCGCCAGCCAGTTGCGCCAGAATCGCCGATGAAAATGTGCATCCTGAGCCGTGTGTGTTCGGGCTTTTCACGTGGTCGCCGCCGAATGTTTCCACTTCCGTGCCGATGCACAGCACATCAATCGGTTTTTCCAGATGCCCGCCCGTAACCACCACCGCCTGCGCGCCCATTTCCACCAGCTTCAACCCCGCTACCTTCATCCCCGCGAGGTCTTTCACTTCCAGGCCCGTCAAAAATTCAGCCTCCGGAACGTTCGGCGTAATTACGCTCACGCGCTTCAGCAATTCGTCGCGCACGAATTTCAACCCGGAAGTATCCAACAGTTCCGCGTTCCCCGCCGTCGGACGAAACACAGGATCCAGCACGACGTGCGCGAATTTGTGCTTGTCCAGAAATTCCGTCACCACCGAAGCATTCCCGCGGTTCGCCAGCATCCCGATCTTCACGCCAGCGATCTCAATATCTTCCGCCAGCGTATCCAGTTGCGCGCGCATCGTGGCCGATGGCGTCGCGTGCACCGATACCACCCCCTGCGTGGATTGCACCGTAAGCGCCGTCACCGCCGCAACGCCGTAACAATTGTGCGCCGCGAAAGTTTTCAGGTCGGCCGCAGTGCCTGCGCCACAGGAAGGATCAAATCCCGCAATCGTTAGAAGAATCGGTGGTGTCTGGCCCGTGTGATTCGTGTGGTTACTCAATTTGGAAGCGCCCTCCGCGCAAGGCCGCTGCAGACAATTACGCCGGCGCCGCCATTTTTCAAGTTGGCGCACCGGCTACCGAAAATGTACGCGCCTTCTCGTGCATCACGCAAGGACAATATTTGGAAATCGGCGGGCGAGCACAACGAGATTAAAGGAGAAAGTAAATGATGAGAGAAATCTTAGCCGCGCGCACTCCTCACGGGAAAAGTCCGCGCACCAGCGTGGCATCCGCAACGCGTCCCACCGCCAGTACGTACGCTCCCGTGCGCAGATGCGCGCGATGTTTCCGCGCGGTCTCGTGCACCTCATGAAACGCGCGCCGCATCACCAGATCCAGCTTCGCGTTCACTTCCGCTTCCGACCAGAAGAAGCTCTGCAGGTCCTGCACCCATTCGAAATAGCTCACCGTAACGCCGCCCGCATTCGCCAGCACGTCCGGGATCACCAGCGTGCCCTTGCGCGCCAGCACTTCGTCCGCATGTGGCGTGGATGGCCCGTTCGCCGCCTCTGCCACAATTTTCGCCTTGATCTGGTCCGCATTGTTCAACGTGATGGAATTTTCCAGCGCCGCCGGCACCAGAATGTCGCACTTCATCGTCAGCAAATCATCATTCGATATCCGCGAAGTCCCGGGCATCCCTACGACAGTTCCCGAACGCTCCTTGTAACGCATGGCCTTCAGCGGATCGATTCCGCGCGAATTGAAAACGCCGCCGCGCGAATCGCTGATCGCGATCACCCGCGCTTTTTTCTCGGAAAATAATTTCGCCGCAATCGAACCCGCATTCCCAAACCCCTGAATCGCGACGCTCGCCCCGCGCAACGAAATCTTTTTCACCTTGCAAGCTTCTTCCACCACGATCACGCAACCTCGCGCCGTTGCCTCATTGCGTCCTTCCGACCCGCCGATCGAAATCGGTTTGCCGGTCACCACTCCCAATGTCGAATGCCCCTTGGTCATGGAATACGTATCCATGATCCAGGCCATCGTCTGCGAATCCGTGTACACGTCCGGCGCGGGAATATCCTGCTCCGGCCCGATGATCGGCAAAATCTCCGCCGCGAATCGCCGCGTCATGCGCTCCAGTTCGGATTTGCTCATCCGCTTCGGATCGCAGATCACTCCGCCCTTCGCGCCGCCGTAAGGAATATTCACCGTCGCAGTTTTCCAGGTCATCCACATCGCCAGCGCTTTCACTTCGTCCAGCGACACCGCCGGATGATAGCGAATCCCGCCCTTGGCCGGTCCGCGCGCCACGTTGTGCTGCACGCGAAATCCGGTGAACACTTTGATCTGCCCGTTATCCATCTTCGTCGGGATGGAAACTTCCAGCACGCGCTTGGGCGTGCGTAAAATCTGGCGCAGTCCCGGGTCGAGCTTCAAATATTCCGCCGCGATATCAAATTGAATTTGCGAAATACGGTAAGGATTCAGGTCCTCCCGCGGCGCGATGCGCGGGATGGGCTGAGTGCTAGCGGGTTTGGCAACGGTTGCCATTCGATGTTCCTTCCTGATGCGGCGAGCAATTGGTGATAAGGGCCGTAAGTCTTGCGCGAGTCGAAGTTTAGTCAAGCCGTGCCGGATGTCAATGGAAACCAATAGGACCACAGGAAATGCTTGCTTCCGTGTTCATCCTAAATTGCGCGCGCAACTACCACGCACGCGACCGTAAACACATATACAGTAAGCACTTATACGCATAGCAATCTCCGCATAGGTTGTGTAATTCCGTCACTCCCATCACCCGTGAATTCCCGCCCGAACCCCGCCAGAACCCCGTTGACCCCGCCCTACCAACAAGTTACGCTCCCTCCACGGCAGCGCAACCGCGCGTCCCAAGCGGCGTTT
>Ga0210390_10003854_pt1 | contig 12791 bp, 13 predicted proteins | sample IncBWH11OmetaG_FD_161050 | JGI IMG/M metagenome (GOLD analysis project Ga0210390, IMG submission 161050) | Forest soil microbial communities from Barre Woods Harvard Forest LTER site, Petersham, Massachusetts, United States - Inc-BW-H-11-O ...
TTTCATGGCGTTCTTAGTGCCTCTTGAACGGGCCGGTTTAGACCTCCTGAAGACAACCACCGATTTGAATAATTAGTTCGTCTGGCGTGCAGCCGCCCGGAACCTCAATGCGCGGGAGAGAGAGGATCTCGTCTCCGAACCGCGCCAAGGCTGGTCGGCAGCTGACCGCACAGCTAAACCCGAGTTCGGCAATCACGCCGCGGACGATTTCATTTTCGGCACCATGCGGATAGGCGAAGGGAGCAATTGGCGTTTCCAAGCCGTCTTCGAGAATCTTGCGAGCCTGCCAGGTATCTCTCAGCAGATCTGAGTAGTTCATTTCGGTCATTGGCCGGTGAGTCAAGGAATGGCAGCCGAGTTCAGTGCCTTCCCCGGCAATCTCGAGAATTTCAGGCCACGACATTAGCGGCGCAGCTTCGCCGTAACAGTTGTCCCAGTCGGCAAAGCCGCCAATTCGACCAGCGACCAGGAAGACCGTGGCGTTAAAAAAATGTTTTTGTAAAGAGGGGAGGGCGGTCAAAAAATCCCGGTAGCCATCGTCGAAAGTTATTATGACTGGTTTTCCTGTTGGCTCTTGACACTCGGAAAGAATTTCGACGCCGCGGGTAAGGCAGATCGTCGAGTACCCGTGGTGCCTGAGGGCAGAAAGCTGCTCATCAAACAAGGTCGGATCTACCCGGAACCGCTCCAATCCCGCTGGACCGGCGGTTGCCAACCGGTGATACATCAAAATCGGGATTCCGAACGCAGGGCCTGTCGGCGTATCGGCGTTAGAGAGTTTTGCGGGGTCCGTGTGTTTGGGCAAACCAGCGGTTTGCTCAATGACAATGCGCTGTTTCATAAAATGGAACTGTTGAAAGAGTCTCACCGAATTGCGCGCACGCGCCTTCCGCCGATACGCCCGACGCCGATTGGCCGATACGTTCAGGTTCGCAGGTGGTCAGAGGACCGGACTTGTTTCGGACCGCACAAATTGCGGCGACGGCGATTGAAGCGAGCCAGGCAACCAAACGGGGGAGGAAATTCGTATATGGGTGACCACATTTCGTTTTGCTATGCCGATCACTTATTCGCCAAAAATCCATTTCAGTGAATCTCTCGTTGATCAATCTCCGCTCGAAACGTGTGAAGCCTGCATTGTTGTGCCTGCGCGTGATGAAAGTGTGCGGATTGAGAAGTGCCTATCAGCGCTGGTTGGACAGGTTGATCCCAGCGGAAGGCCAATCGGCCCGTCGAAATATGAGGTAATTGTCCTAGCGAACAATTGTCACGACGAGACCGCCGCGCGAGCTCGCGCCTTCGGTGCTCGACATCCGCACCTGGTTCTGCATGTGGTTGAAATCAAATTCCCGCCGGAGAGGAGTTACGTCGGGTGCGCACGCAAAGTACTGATGGACGAAGCATGCCGAAGGCTTTTCCTGCTGGGCCGGTCTGACGGAATAATCGTTTCCACCGACGCCGACAGCTTTGTAGATCCGGGATGGATAGCTGGAATCATGCGGGAGGTTGATGCTGGCGCAGACGCGGTCGGTGGACGGATTGTGGCTGATCGAGTTGAGAGATCACTGCTGCATCCATCGGCGGAACTTACCTACTTGCGACAAGTCGCGTATGATTTTTTGCTCGCCGAACTGGAAGATCTGATTGATCCCGATCCGTTTGATCCTTTTCCGCGCCATTTCAATCACATTGGCGCGAGTCTGGCAATCACAGCCGGCCTGTATGCACAGATCGGCGGTTTACCCGATGTTTTGGAAGACGAAGACAAGGCACTCTACAAAGCGATCTTGCGGAGCGGAGCACGGTTTCGGCATAGCCTGGACGTTCGGGTCACTACCTCAGCCCGGCTCGATGGCAGAGTAGAACACGGGTTCTCCGCTGGATTAAGGCATTTCGGGAGCTTGGGGCAACAATCGCGGCCTTTGTTAGTAGAAAGCGTTTCTGCGAGCGAGATCCGCTTGAGGGCCAGGCAAACTCTGCGGGAATTGAGCCGGGAAGTTCAACTAAACCGGCCCCTGATTTCTTCTCGGGTCAGAGGAGTGGCGCGGTCGCTGGGTATTTCGGGTTCCTGGTTATGGCATGAAGTATTTCGGCCGCAAACCTGGGGTCAATTGATGGAACGAGTAGATCTCCGGCAAAAGTCGGAAGCCGAATGGCAGAAATTGTGGCCGCCAATGTCTCTAGCAGAGGCTGTCGCGGCTTTACGTATTCGCTTATCCAATCTCCGGCGGGTCCCCAGAAAAAAGATTCTGCCTGGGATAGGTTTTGACAATGGCAGAAAACATCAACCGGTTGATGAAGAAAGAGCCAGTACGTCAATACGATAATGCGTTTTCCTGGAGGAGAAAACGCAAGTGAGCGGAGTAGGCGTGATGGCCAGGAAAAGATTGTGAACTTCGTCCCCGCTGAGCGGGTATTCCTCCACCAAGGGGGTCCAATGGACCAATAAAAGATGTCCGCCTGGTCGAAGGGCGTTAACGATCCAATCCCTGGCAATAAGAAGATCTTTTTCGGACAGATAATAGCCTACCTCAGAGAGCACGATTAGATCAAAGGTCTGGTTGGGTGTCTCCCCCGGGAATTGCATAATCTGAAACTCAACCTGTGGTTGGTCCGCGCAACGGATTTGGGCGCGTACTTGTGCGAGGGAGGAAACGTCAATTGACAGCAATCGATCACACCGGTCGGCCAACATCCGAGTGAGCACGCCAATGGATCCGCCGACCTCAAAAGCGCGATGGTAGCGTTCTAATGGTAATGCCGCAAGAGAAGCGAGGTATTTCTCTCTTTCGTAATGGCTAGTTTCAAAGTTCCAAGGATCCAGGTTCGTCTGGTAGATCTGAGCGAAGTAGGAAGCACCCAAACTCTCGGGAGCGTTTGAATTCATAATCAGAAGTCAGGAGTTCAGAATTGTTGACGTCTAGGTTCGTCGAAACGCACTGGAACTCTCGTATTCTGCAACTCCTGACTCCTGACTTCTGACTCCTGATTTTCCGACTCCTGCCCCAGAGTGTAGGTGCCTACCGCTGCCAGGGCGGCATCGAAACAAGGTTGTCGAAGGTAGAGCCGCAAATCACGGATGATACGTTCCGCCGGTTCCGGAGCTAACAAGCCGCGAGTGCCGAGGGAGCGTTCAGCGTTCTTCATCACCTCCATGGCTGCTTGCTCGATGGCTGTCCGCACCATGTTGGCGTAGACGGTTAATTCTGGGGAGCGATGTTTTGTGGCGGCCGCATCGCCTCCGAAGATCGGAGCAAAGGCGCGCGCTTTTTCGGCGGCGCTTTCGAGCCACAGTCTTCCGCTTTCCACCGCCAGAGCCATCTGTCCAAGGCGCGCAATCTGGTAAGGGTCCGTGGTTCGCGCCAGTTTTCGCAAAAAGTTCCGAGTGCTTGCGACCAATCCTTCTGCTCCTCCTAACTGCACGGCAGCGAAGCGGACTACGCCCAAGGTTAACCAGGGCTCACGGTGGTAGTCGTTGGGATTCCCGATAAACCAAGCGTCGTCCAAGACAACTCCGGAGAAATCCACCTTGAAACTTACGCTTCCCCGCATGCCGGTGGCGGTCCACCAACTCGAGTCTATTCGGGTCTTCACCTGCTCCATCGGCACAACACAAAGCTGGTGCTGACCGTCAGGTAAGCTTCCTCCGACCAAAGGCCGTTGAACGTGGCCCGCACCCGAACAGAACGTTTTCGAGCCGGTAAGCTCGTATCTTCGATGACCGAGAGGTTGAAATTTGAGACCATCGCCAGCCTCAGCGTTCCAAACCCCAAAAATCTTCTGGCCTCGGGCATCGTGGGCGAAGTGTTCGATTTGGTCAGGAGTAGCAAACGTTTGAATCAATTGCAAACCGTTGACGTGCCCTTCGTAGAGGCGCCCGACGCTCAAGTTGCCCTTGCCCAGGATCCGCAAAAGACGTAGCAAATCTGCGATATTCTGAGACTCAAACCCCAGCCCGAGCCCTCCCAGGCTCCGGGCCAACGGAGCAACGATCAGCCCGGCGGAGATTATCTGGGCGAATTCCTCTTCCGGAAAAGATCCAGTGCGGTCAATTTCTGCGGCGTTTTCAGCTGAAAACCGGGCAACTTCTGTGCCTCGCGCAAGTAACTCGCTGGAAGAGATCGAAAGTGGGAAAGTATGCATGTTGAGGTGGTCGATGGATCCGTGCGCCAAAAACGGCCGCTAAGAAAACCAATGGCGGCCGGCAATTCCGCCGGTTCTACCCCGGGCAATCTGTAGGCAGACAGCTCAAAAGCTTAAGATTATCGTTCTTCGATACTCATTCCTCCGCATGGTGTTCGGCAGACGAAGAGCGTTTGGTTCCCCGGGTGATCCGTCTTTCGTAAGGAATTTTCTGTCTGACACAAGGAACCGCCCGGCGAAGACCGCTTTTGCCGCCCCGTTCAATCGTGATCGAGCTCATGCTCGCGCTCGTCGTTGCGCCTGTTTTTCGCCTTCCACCACCAAAAGATCGAGGACGAGGACGAGCACGATAACGAGGACGATTTGGGAGAGGGCTTCAACCCACGGCCGCGGAAGCGATGCCCTCCAACTCCGTCAAGGTTTGTGGCGACAGCATCAACTGGTCGGCGGCCAGGTTCTCGCGGAGGTGAGCGACGGACGACGTGCCGGGAATTAGGAGGATGTTGGGCGAGCGGTGCAGCAGCCACGCCAGTGCGACCTGCATCGGCGTGACCCCGAGGCGGTCCGCGACTGATGATAGGGTGGAAGACTGCAGCGGCGTGAATCCCCCAAGCGGGAAGAACGGGACGTACGGGATGCCCTGTCGGGATAAGTCGTCGATCAGGGCGTCGTCGTGGCGGTGGGCAAGGTTATAGTTGTTCTGCACGCACACAACGTCAGTGATAGCCTGAGCCTCGGAGACCTGGGCCGCCGTGACGTTGCTCAGGCCGATGTGGCGGATCAGTCCCTTGCGCCGGAGGTCGGCCAGCACCGTCACCTGCTCGGCGATCGACCCCTCTTTGGGGCCGTGGATCGACCCCATCGCGCGGTAGTTGACGATGTCGAGCGCCTCCAGGTGCAGGTTGCGGAGGTTGTCTTCGACACCGGCGGTTAGGTCTTCGGGCGAGATGGCCGGCTGCCACGATTTGTCGGGCGGCCGGCGGGCACCGAGCTTAGTGACGATGACCAGTTCCGTCGGGTATGGGTGCAGGGCCTGCCGGATGATCTGGTTAGTGACGTGAGGCCCGTAGAAGTCGGAGGTGTCGATATGGTTCACGCCGGCGGCGACGGCCTCGCGAAGGACGGCGACGGCACTCTCTTGGTCCCTCGGCGGCCCCCACACACCGGGGCCGGCCAACTGCATCGCGCCATAGCCTATCCGTTGGACTGTCAACGAGGTGCCGGGAAACGTGAATCGGCCGCCGAGCATGGCTTCATTGTGTTTATTCATAGTGTTGATTTTTTACAGTGCTGACATGGCAATCTGTTCAGTTTTCGAAATCGGGCGGCCGGTCGAGATCGGGAATCAGCCCGCCTCGTCGCAACACCGAGCAACTGGTGCTCTGGGGCGTGATGTTGTCAGCTTGATGCCACGAAATGTAGTCATCGTCATCATTGTAGTCAATGACTACATTTGTCAAATCTTCGATAATATTGTAAGTTCTTCTCTGTGAAGCCTTCGCCCCGTCCCTACCACCACGGTCATCTGCGCCAAGCGCTGCTCAGTGCGGCAGAAGTCGCACTTGAAACACGGGGCGTCCAGCATTTGTCATTGCGCGAACTAAGCCGTGAACTGGGAGTAAGCCACGCCTCACCGCAACGGCATTTTGCCACGAAACAAGATCTCATCGATGCTCTGGCAATCATGGGCTTTGAACGATTGAGCTCGGTCGTGGCTCACGGGGCAAAAGCTGGCAGCCAGGATTTTAACCAGCGATTGACCAAAGCGGCGCTCGCTTACGTCGGATTCGCCCTCAAGCATCCAGCGCTGTTCGCCTTAATGTTTGAGGCCAAACGACGGCCGGAGATGCTGCCCGAACTTCGGACTGCTGTAGTAGCGGCGTTTTCGCACATTCCAAAGATATTGCGAGAGGGTCAAGAAGCGGGAAAGATCGTCGCGGGCGATCCCGATCGTTTGGCCCTGACCATTGGTGCAACACTCCACGGATTGGTCGCCGTATCCATCGAAGGCAAAGTTAAGGGCGCTGCGCTCAAGGCCATTGTACCCGAGACTGTTCAGCATTTGCTGAACGGGTTGAGCACAAACAAAACAGCCGTGACCGCCGGCGACGCCACCATTATTTGCGAGACGATGCACCAGAAAGGCCCGACTGTTGCCGCGCGACGCCTAACAAGTCGGCACTCTCCGTCTGCATCAGTTGGGGTACCTCGGGTCGGTCATACGGCAGGAAGTAATCAACTGCCTCCCGAAGACTGACCTTCCAGGGACGCCGCCCCCAGTTATGCTTGCAGAAGTAAATTGCAAACAGCAGAAATAGTGAGCCCACGAATATGCCGAGGACTCCGCTGATCCAGGATTGACCTCCATGTTTTCCTTTCACCAGGATAAGAACGCCAAGGGTGCCGAAGCCAAGCGCTAAACCAATCAGATTCAAGGCGATCACTGTCTTTTCCAACCGACTTTGCCAATTCATTATCTCTCTCCTTTTTGCCGCCTTATCGGGCGACACTAATTATGACAGCCGCCCGCGGCTATTGTGACAGCTCTGAATGCGTTTTATGAGGAACCAGCGGCTGTTTCGCATCAAATCCGGATCGCCTGATGATTTCGCGCCATTCCAGTGCCTGGTGCGCGCGGTAAGCAACTCACACACGATCGCTGGGCCAATGTAGGCAGCGTCAGCATTGTAGTCAATGTAAACATCAACTTATTCATTCTTGCTGTTCGAGGCAAAGCGGTGGCCAAAGATGCTTCGGGAACTTTGAACGGCCCTCAAGGCGGAATGTTCGCATAGTCCGCCTCGAAGGGGCTGCCCCGAAAACGAAGGGGTTACAGCACTCAGCCCTGGGTTGGAGCCCTGGGTTTCAAACCCTGGGAACCCTCAAAATAAACCGTTCGCCCGATTGTATGTCTCAATAATTCTAAGCAGGCGGTGGGGTGACGTTGAAGATCTGCATACGGATCTTCCAAGCATCGCCTTCACGAATATAAATTGCGGAATAGTATCCCCGGTTTTGTCCAGTACCACCACCGTCGATGTTTCGGAAATCAGAACTCCATTCTCCAGTTTCCCATACTTCATTACCAGCCGTACCGATGGTGTGGGGGGAATTCGGGTCGGCCTTGGGGATATCGTTGCTTAACTCAAATTGCTTGAAGACCTCTGTATAATGTTCCTTGATTGCCTCCCGACCGTAAATAGGTCCTTGCGGCGTTACGCAAACCCCGTCTTCCGTGAAGACCGCTGCGACAGCATCTGCGTCGTTTTTGTTGATTGCCTCAGCTAATTTACCGAGGGCATCAATCTCGGGGGCTATTTTTGGATCGACCGTGTCTTTTTGTTGGGCGTAAGCCGGCACTGCAACGCCGATTGCCCACCCTGCTAAGAGAACTACCAAAGAGTTTTTCATCGTTTTTTTGCGCAGCTTCTAGAATCACCCGGCAAGGTGCGTTGCACCAGAATTGCTTTCCTTTACCCGCCTAACGTCCGGCATTCTCCAGCTCTTGTCGAAGAGCGGCTATTGCGAACGATAAAATCGAATCCGCGGAAACGAGCCGCTGATTCGCCGCCAAATAAAGCTGGAGTTCCCCGCACACTCAAAGACCATGCGGCGGAGTACGTGACTCAATTCCACGATTCACCCGGTCAAACGCAAGGAGGCCGCGAAAGCGTGGTGGAGTGTGAAATAGTAGCGCATGCCAACCAAAGCGAATATTGAGCTGGATGCCCGGCATAAGTCCTTTGCCACGGGCCTTCTCCCCGAGCTCATTAGTGCGCTGCGGCGATGTGGTCCGGGCGACCTCCTGGCGATAGTTGGCCGTGAAGAAACTCTCGGCGCCGAGCTTGAAGCTTGGTGTCGCTTTACCCGCAATACGTTGGTCGATACGATTGTCGAGTCGGATTGCACAAGATGGGTTATCCGGTGCGGGGAGGCTCCCGCAAATACCGATGCCGCACGCCCAGTCGGTTCTCGCCTTTGGTTGTATACGAATTTCGATTGCAACCTGCATTGCGACTATTGTTGCGTGCGCTCTTCACCCAAAGTGTCGAGGAGGGAGCTTGGTCTTTCTCGGGTTCGGCGGATTACCAGCGAAGCGGCCGAAATAGGCGTTGGTGAAATCTTCGTGACCGGTGGCGAACCTTTTCTACTGACAGATATCGGCGAAATCCTGGCTTCGTGCATCGCCGCGGCGCCTACGACAGTGCTCACCAACGGTATGCTGCTAGGAGGGTGGCGGCTGCAAACGCTCCGTTCTCTGCCAAGCGATCGCTTGACGCTACAGGTCAGCCTCGACAGTCCGACGCCTGAGCTCCATGACCGCCATCGGGGAGCGGGCACCTGGCTGCGCGCTTGGCAGGGTGTTGAGACCGCTCGCCGGGAAGGGTTCAGGGTTCGATTGGCGGCCACCGTCTCCAATGATGGCGAGGCTGAGGAGTTCCGTCGCTTCCTCGATGCACACAAGATCAAGGACGAGGATCGAGTGATCCGCCGGATCGCGTTGCGGGGTTTCGCCGTGGAAGGCGTTGCTCTTGCGCGCGCTGATTTGGCACCTGAGATTACCATCACGGCAGAAGGCGTCTACTGGCATCCGGTCGGAGCTACGGACGCCGATATGCTCGTCACCCCCGAAATCTTTCCGCTGACCGAGTCTTTCGCGGCGGTGCGTCGGGCCTTCGAAAGCGAAAGCCAGCATCAGCGGCGATTGGCGATGATCTTCAACTGCGCCTGAAATTAACTAAGGGTATCCGGAAGCAGTTTGGGCGCTTCTGCTCCGGTGCGCGATGTGGCCAAGAAAGCACTAGACCGGGCGATTAAAGAATCCCTGTTGCCCAGCCGCCTGCCGCAGCGAGTCGTACCCATCGAGGTGCGGCGGTTCCCAACGGCGGAGTCCCTCGGCATCAAGCACGATGCGGTGGCTCGGATTGTCGTAGCTCATCCCGGACAGAGCCTCAACGAACCGTTGCTCCAGTGATGGTTCGAGATCGGCTCTAGCCGTGAACATGCAGTGATTGTAGGGTGGCGACGTCCAGATTTCGGTCAGGGCGCCTTCCGGCACCAAATGCTCGCTGCGTAGTTTCTTCCAGAAGGGGCTGCCGATGGCGCCGGCGTCCGCGCGGCCATCGAGAACTGCGCGAACGACTTCGACCTCGCTCGCGCCAGTGTCGCCATGCTTGCCGAGATCGCTGTTGAAGCGCACCGTCTGGTAGTGTTGCCCCTCGATTAAACCTTGATCCGCCAGAAAATGGACCGGAAGGATCGCTGCGTGACCACTGTCACGGCTCCCGAGTGCCAAAGTGCGATTGCTCAGGTCGGTGAGTGTAACGACCTGACCTCCGGTGGCCGCTACGATTTTGGTCTCCCATCCAATATCTGTGTCGCGCATGGCAATCGGGCGGCAGCGATGATCGCTCCAAGTGTCGGCTTGCAGATAAGCCAGATTCGTATTCCAGGCGATGTCAATCCGCGGGGTAGTTTCGCCAGGCGCAGCCAGGAGGGTACTGACCTGCATCTCGTAACTCTGGAACAGCAGGACCTCAACTGGTAGGCGCGATTCCTCGTGAAAGTACCGCCGCATCCCTTCCCAAATCGTAACCACCTTTGGATCGTATGCCACGGCACCCAGCCAGATTGTTCGGCTCATGATTGGTATGTCTTCAAATGCGTTACTCCCGGATGAGTTGATCCTGATGGAAAGTGATTATTGGTCCACGCAATCGGTTCTATCTTGCGCGCATGGATTCAGAAAAGCGGCATTCCTAGGACTGCCTTGGCGATGAATTCTCGCAGGACGTCGCCCGTCGGCGCCATCACGGCGCCGGCGTGAGCATCGCGCCAAAGTCGCTCGATGATCAAGTGTTTGGAGAACGCCGCGCCACCGCACACCCGCATCGCCGTTGAGGTGACTCCGATGGCTATGTCGCCGGCAGCGGCCTTGGTTTCCAGCACGCGTAGCATCGTTGTATCCCGTGGACGTTCAAGGTGGCTCACCAAGTCGTCAACTCGTGCCGAGAGGCCGTCGGTGTCGATTTGCATCATCGCGAGTTGGGCACGCAGTGTGGGTAAGCTCTCGCCGAGGCTCTGGCCCAGATGTTCAAACCGAGCGCTCTTGAGATGTGCCGCCGTAGCGGCAACCGCAGCGCGGCAGAGGCCTAGCGCCACAGACGCCGTTCCAAGATTGAACTGAGGCAGTACTACATTCAACATGGCCTGAAAACCTGCGCCATCGTCGGTCAGTTGCAGCTCACCAGGCACCTCGCAATTGTCGAGTACCATTGGAGCAGAGGCGTTGGCCCGCAAACCCAAACCATCCCAGGAGCCCTCCACGGAAAACCCCTGTACGTCTGCTGGAACAAGGTAAAGCGTTGACTCGGTAGGACCTTTCCCTTCGGGCGCAAGCGAGGAGACCACATAGCTTTGCGCCCAGCCGGCGCTCGTCACCCATGACTTCTTGGCCGTAATACGCACGCCCGTGGCATCCAGCTGTGCGCGGGAGACTGGCGCCCAGAAGTGGCTGCGCGAACCAGCCTCGCTGAAGGCAAGGGTGGACAGATGCCCGCCAGAGGTAATTTCTCTCAGAATGTGTGCAACAGCCGAACCTGGTCGAGCCGTAGCGATCGTCGCGGAGGCACAAATATGCATTAGATAGACCATCGCAACCGATGCGTCCGCCTCGGAAAGCGTCGCGAGTACCGCCGCAAATGTTCGTGGCCCAAGACCCGCACCGCCAAACTCGGTTGGCAGCGTCAGCCCAAGAAGCCCGACTTGACCGAGGCTATGCACAGCTTCGGTAGAGAATCGACCCTCTTTATCGTTCTGCTTTGCAGCCGGGGCTAGAACTCGATCAGCAATCTCTTTTGCTTGTGAAAGCGCTGTTTCATGATTCATCATGGCTCCGGTGCAGACTGTGTCGCAGAATCAAGCGTCGCAAAAACGGAAATAATCCGTTCAGGGTCCAAGTCAGAATGCTCTTCTATCTTAAGGCGCGGGTCAATGCCACTCGCATTCTTGAATTTCACCAGACAAAACTCGAAAAGTTATCAAGAGGTTTACAATGAAACCCAACGTAAATTCAGTACAAAACGAGGCGGCAAACGGGCTTGCATTAGTACGCGTGACGATCGGCTCGATGTTTGTCTGGGTCTTTTTCGAAAATCTGGGAAAAGGTCTCTACACACCGGGGGGCTATGCAGGACTGATTAACTACTACATTAAGGCGAGTCACTCGCCGGCTGCCTGGAAGGCGGTCATGAGCCTGGTGGCAAGCAACGCCGCAATCGCAGCTCCCATGCAAGGCTTGACCGAGATTTCTCTTGGCATCCTGCTTGTCATCGGTCTGCTGACACGCCCGGCCGCATTCGTGGCTTTTTTGTTCCTCGGCAGCCTTTGGATTTCGGAATGGGGTACATCGTGGATATGGGAGCTGCTTGTTTCTGTGCTCGCATGCCTTGGGCTTGCGGTCGGACGCGCGGGTCGGAGATGGGGCGTTGACGCGTGGCTGGCGCAACGGCGGCCGTCCTCATTGTGGTGGTGATCTGCCCAGGGTTATATGCGTGTGTCGGTCATCATTCCCACGCACAATGAAGCGCAGGCGATCGCCCGCGTTCTTGCCGACCTCCCGTCTAATCTGGTCACAGAGGTCATTGTTGTGGATAGCAACTCGAATGACGGAACACCCGAAATCGCGGCAAGAATGGGTGCTCGCATCATTCACGAATCACGCCGTGGGTATGGACGGGCGTGTCTTACGGGGCTGGCCGCGGCAAATTCGCCCGACATAGTCGTGTTCCTCGATGGCGACTACAGTGACCGCCCCGCCGAGCTGCCTATTCTTCTCGATCCGATCATCCAAGGAGACGCGGATATTACGCTCGGTTCTCGCCTCGGCGAGCAGCGTATTCCGACGGCATTGCCATGGCATCAGGCTTTTGGAAACCGTCTCGCCGCCAGTTTGATCCGGCATTTTTACGGGCTAAAGATCACTGACCTAGGCCCCTTTCGCGCCGCACGTGCGGACGTTCTTCGCGCAATTGCCCTCCAAGAAACCACCTATGGCTGGGCAGTCGAGATGATCTTGAAAGGTGCTCTGCATGGATTTCGCGTGGTCGAAGTACCCGTGACCTATTATCGGCGCATCGGGAAATCGAAGATTGGCGGTACACTGAAGGGCACGGTCGGAGCTGCCTGGTTCATTCTTAGTCTAATGGTGCGATATTATTTTCCGCACCGGAAGGCGGAAATCCAACGGTCCCGCTTAACTCCGTGCTGATTATTCAATGGAATCCTCAAGCGAGACCGCGGTGCCCGCGCGGAACGACGACCGCGTGCTGGTGATCATGGCGAAAGCACCGAAGCCCGGCGCGGTGAAGACCCGCTTGACTCCGAGCCTCCACGTAGAGGCCGTCGCTGCGTTTTATGCCTGTCTTCTGGGAGACACGCTGACACTGGCGCGATCATTGGGTGGTATTGAGATTGCCCTCATGTGCCCGAACTCCGATGTTAACGAATTAGCTCGTTTGGCCGGTTCCGGAGCGCAGGTAGTTGCACAGAAGGGTGAGGGTCTTGCGGCAGGTTTAACGTCGGTATTTGCGCAATTCGCAGTGGGCCACCAACGCCGCATTATTGCCTTCAACAGCGACAGCCCGCAC
>Ga0210390_10003855_pt1 | contig 12791 bp, 12 predicted proteins | sample IncBWH11OmetaG_FD_161050 | JGI IMG/M metagenome (GOLD analysis project Ga0210390, IMG submission 161050) | Forest soil microbial communities from Barre Woods Harvard Forest LTER site, Petersham, Massachusetts, United States - Inc-BW-H-11-O ...
ACACTCACTACCTCGACTCCATCTGGTTCAATTACGAGACCCCGGAGTACGAGCGGCTGGAACAGGCAACCCGTGAAGTGTTGGCGGTGCAGCACAAGTACAGCCAGACCGACCGCCGCGCGGTGCGAGTGTTTAACCTCATGGAACAGGTTCACCAGTTCCAAGTCATCACAATCGGCCTGAAAATTCTGCTGGGCTTCATTGGCACGCTAACGCTCGGCATTGGCGGCGTCGGGTTGATGAACATCATGCTGGTTTCTGTGACCCAGCGTACGCGTGAGATCGGAGTGGAAAAGGCGCTGGGCGCGCGCCGCGGACATATCCTGCTGCAGTTCCTCGCCGAGGCGCTTACCATTACTTTCATCGGCGGAGCGCTGGGCGTGATGCTGGCTTATGCGGTATCGCTCTCCGTCGGACGGCTCACCCTGTACAGCGCCATGGCGAAAAATGCCGAGGGCGGCGACATCCGCCTGATCATCGCGCCCGGCACCCTGCTCGTCGCCATTCTTATTCTCACGGCGGTCGGAGTGATCAGCGGCATGGTGCCGGCGGTGCGCGCCTCTCGCCTGGATCCCATCGAAGCTCTGCGCTACGAATAAACTCGAAGTTTACTCAAGAGAACTGATTGGTTCCGCTTTGGTGCATGGTTCTCAGGTCTTGACTTGTTTCCAACGGTTGCAGGACGGAACGGTAGTAGTCTGAGGACAGACTACGATGCCGGCGAGTCATGCTGTCCGAAAAGCGATGCGAGGTTTGCTGTGGGCTGCTGTGTTCGCATCCGTAGCCTGGTCCATTGCTCCTTCTTCGGACAAAGCTCCGACTCTATCCACCTCGCGCTGGGAAGAAGATCAGCCGGGTTGCACCTTCAGCCGGGACGACGATGGCAAGTATCGTTACGGTTTCTGGACGGACGATTTCGGAGTTGTGCTGGCCGTCGATTCCCAGGAGTTGGAGAAAGTGCGCCGCCGGGCAGAACCCCTGTTCGCCCTGCTCCTGACCATACGTTATCGCGGAAAAGATTCACTTGATGTAGCGCCGGGAAAGATCGCACTGGAATTCGTCAAGCACTACCACGAAGTGCACAGCGCGCTCGATCCCGACAATCTCGCAAGCAAGCAGCAACACGATACCGGCGCGCTCGCGGAAGAAATAGAGCGTGAGATTCGAAAGCATCCTGAGAAGACGGCAGAAAAAGAAGCGCAGTTGGCGGCCGCTCAAAAAGATTCTGCGGAGATGATCGAATTCCTGAAAACGCGTACTTTGCGGCCGGCAACTCTCGATGCCGGCCATCCCGAGGCAACTGGATGGGTACTGTTTCACACAAATAGCAAATGGATCGATGGGTTGAAGAAACAGGAGGAATTCGTATTGCGGGTTGCGATTGAAAACCGGGTCGTAGAGTTTCCCTTCTCGCTGCCGCCCAGCGAAGGCGATCTGATTCTGCGAAGCCGCCCAGAGAAGTAGTGCAGTCGTAGGAAACTCATGCGGAAATGCACGAGCGAGTACGCTCGCGCCTACATCGGCCCGGCTCCACCCAGGCGGAGAACTTGCACGGTGATGTTATCAGGGCCACCGCGGTCCCTCGTCATTTGGATCAGCGCGCGGCAGGCTTCGGGGGGCTCGGATTCGATGACGACGGTTTGAATTTCGTTCTCACTCAGCAAACTCCACAACCCATCGGTGCAGAGGATCAGGACATCACCCTCCTGCAGTTCGACTGCCTGCGGCGGAATCTCCGGCCACAGCTCCGCGCCCGCGCCCAATGCGGCAGTAAGGATGTGCCGCTGAGGATGGATCTCGGCTTCGGCGGCGCTGATCACTCCACTTTCGACCAAGCGGCCCACATAAGAGTGATCGTGGGTCAGACGCGAGATGTGCGTCCCTCGCACCAGATACAGGCGGCTGTCACCGACATGCGCGTAGTAGAGCTGATTTCCCAGAAGGGCAATCGCCGTGGCCGTCGTTCCCATGCCGTGCAATTCTGGATGTCCGGCGGCGTATTCCAGGATGCGCTCATGGGCGATCTGGAATCCAATAGCGAGCAGCGATTGTGCATCACTGTCAGGAGTTTCCGCAAACACTTCCTGAATTGTTTCAACTGCAATTCGGCTGGCTTCCTGGCCGCCCTCGTGGCCGCCCATCCCGTCGGCCACAATGGCCAGTCTCCCCTTGCGCGCAAATTCCTCGTCGGCGTCGGGCTCCCAGTAAGCAAACTGGTCTTCGTTATTTTCGCGCTGGCAGCCAATATCGCTCAGGCCCGCCAGCTCAATCCCGGGCCGTATTCGCATTACTCCTCGCATGATGCCTTCGATGCCGATCTCCACTGAACTTGGGATTATATCGAACCTGGCAGCTTTCTTTGTCCAGGCCTGCGGTTTGTTACGCAATCCGAACAGAGGCGGGGTTGCAAGGACATTGGCCACCCAAGCGAACGGTTTCTGGCTCGCGACAAGCTTTTAGAGCATTCCACCGGTTTTCACGGTCAGGATGTTCAGGGCAGTCTCCAGTTTGCTGATGGCTTCGGCGAGCTCGGGATGTTCTCCGATTCGTTTGCGCAGCGCGTTTAGTCTTTCATGGGCGCCAGAAACGTGCTCGACCACGGGTGCGTGCTCCGGATTTGGTTTGGGCTCGGGTGCGTTTTGCCATTTCATAGTAAGGTTCCCTCTTTCGTTCGCCGCCGTTGCGTTGCGCTATCCCGATTCACTGGTCATGATGAACAGGGGCTTCATTTCGAAGCTGCTGAAATGGGGACGGAGGCGGTCGGTGTTGTAGTACTCCTTCAGGTTCACGATTTTCTTCGACGCGATCACGGCATCGACCGGCATATTGTCGTAGCGTCCATTTTTCAGCACCACCAGCCGGCCATGAATCTTGTGCAACAGCAGATCGAGGGCGAGATTGCCGTAGGCCATGGGCACTATAGAATCGATGGCGTCAGGATCGCCGCAGCGCACCAGGTACCCCAGTTTCTGATTGATCACTTCGATGACTTTGCCGTTGTTGTACTTGGGTGAAAGCTCTTTCAGTTTCTCCGACACCAGATCGCCGATGCCCCCCAGCTTTTTGTGGCCGAAGGCATCGGTAGCGTGATTCTCGAAAATCATTTCGCCGCCTTCGAACATGGCTCCTTCGGAAACCAGGACCACAGAGTAGTGGCTTGGATTTTTGCGCCGGTCCGCGACCAGCAACTCGGTCAACTGCTCGATGTTGAAGCGGTGCTCCGGGATCACACAGCGATTTGCGGCTCCGGCCATGGTGGGAAGCATGGCCGTAAAACCGGCATAGCGGCCGAAAACTTCGAGGACGAGGAAACGCTCGTGCGAACCAGCGGAAGTGCGCAGGTCGTTGGTCATTTGGATGGTGCGCGTAACCGCCGTGCTAAAGCCGACGCAGTAATCAGTTCCCGGGACATCGTTGTCCATGGTTTTGGGAATCGCGACTACCTTGACCCCCTCCTGATAAAGACGAACGCCGTAGCTCAAAGTGTCATCGCCGCCGATGGGTATCAGAAAATCGATTCCCAGCCAATCAAGATTTTTCAGCACTTCCGGGGTGAGATCGTTAATCTCGGCATTGTAGGTTTGCTGCAGGTGCTCGGGGACGCTGGATTTTTTCACTTTGCCAGGGTTGGTACGCGAACTATGTAGAAAGGTTCCCCCGGTACGGCCGGCCCGGTTGACGATTTCTTCGGTCAAGGTCTGAAAGTTGTCGCTGTTGTCGTAATCCTTTTCGCGGACGATGTCGACCAGGCCTCCCCATCCCCGCCGCAGGCCAATGACCTTACAACCCTCGCGTATGGCCCTGAAAGTCACGGCGCGGATGGCGGGGTTCAAACCGGGCACATCGCCGCCGCCGGTAAGGATTCCGATTACGCCTTTTTTCGTGTTCACATTGGCCATTTTTGTCTCGTCCTTAAACTAAAAGCGCAGAGGGGAAGCAAAGTCTACCTTGAGGGATGCTTCGCATAACCCAGCCTGGACGTTTTTTAACGTCTGGCACCGAACTCTCTGTTACGAAAAACTGGTTTATCATTCCATCTTACTAAATACGGTGAAAAAAACCGCTAGAGTCCCGGAGGAAGCCGTAGTATTGCCAATTAAGGGAAGCCGCGGGAGTTTATTCTGTTGAAGGCGTTTAGCGAACGGTATAATTTCCGTCATAACCGGGGTAGCTTGAGCAATGCGTGAGGGGCGCACAAGCACAACGGAACCCACCGTCCCAGAAACAGGGGAGTTAAACAAATGCCTCCAGACCAGCAATTAGTCACGCAACTGCTGCGCCAATGGGGCGACGGGAACAAAGCGGCACTAGATCAACTGATGCCGGTCGTCTACGAGCAGCTACGCAAACTGGCATCACGCTGCTTGCACGCGGAACGCCCCGACCACACGCTGCGCGCTACCGCCCTGGTCAATGAAGCTTACTTGCGCCTGGTCGATGCCGACGTGGCCTGGCAGGATCGGGTCCATTTTTTCGCGGTTTCTGCCCGCCTGTTGCGCCGCATCCTGGTCGATCACGCGAAAGCTCACAACCGCGACAAGCGTGGAGGTGGCGCGGAGAAAATCTCGCTGGATGAGGCCATGCTGATTGGCCCCAAAGCCACTGGCAGCATTATAGAGTTGGACGAGGCCCTGCAGCGGCTGGCGGCCCACGATCAGCGTAAGAGCGACTTGATCGAGCTGGTATTCTTTGGTGGCCTTACTTATGACGAGACTGCGACTGCACTCAAGATTTCCCCGGCTACAGTGCATCGCGAGTTGAAAATGGCGAAGGCCTGGCTGCACCAGGAACTTACACGCAATCTTTCCTAGGAACGAGTGGCGATGGCTTCCTCTCCCAGTTCTGAGCGTTGGCGCAGACTCGAAGGCCTGTTTTATAAGGCGCTCGAGTTGAAGCCGGAAGCGCGCGCGCACTTTCTCGACCAGAACTGCGGCGACCCCGAGCTGCGAAAAGAAGTGGAGGCTCTGCTGCAATCCGCCGACAAAACGACGGATTTCCTGGCCAATCCGGTGCTCGAAGCGGCACAGCAGATCATGCGCGACAAACGTCACGAGAGCATGGCTCCCGGCACCCAGCTGGCGCATTACAAAATTATCTCCATGCTCGGAGCCGGCGGGATGGGCGAGGTCTACCTTGCGGAAGACGTTCGACTCAGACGCAAGGTTGCGATCAAAATGCTTGCGCCCGAACTCACTCGCGATGAACGCGGGCTGCGTCGTTTTGAACATGAAGCACACGCGGCGTCAGCGCTCAATCATCCTAATATTTTGACCATTCATGAATTCGGACAGTCCGATGATGGGCTGCATTTCATCGCTTCCGAGTTTATCGAGGGCGAGACTCTTTCCGAACGCCTGCTCAAGGGCAGGCTTGAGGTCACCACCGCCGTCGACATCGCAATCCAGATAGCCAACGCCCTCACGGCGGCGCACGCGAGCGGAATTGTTCATCGTGACATCAAGCCCGACAATGTGATTGTGCGCACCGACGGAATTGTGAAAGTGCTCGATTTCGGGATCGCCAAACTAAATGAGCGGCGCGTCGAGGAAACAATTCGCCGCACCGCATCGGCCGTTGCAGCCTCGACCAGCGAACCTGGAATGGTGATCGGGACGGCCAAATACATGTCTCCGGAGCAGGCGCGGGGAATCGCGGTCGACGCGCGCAGCGACATCTTCAGCCTGGGAGCGGTCCTCTACGAACTGGTTACAGGCAGGGCGGCGTTCGAAGGGGACACGGCCAGCGATATCATTGCCGAAATCCTGAAAGTGGATCCGCCGCCGCCGGTTGAACTTGTTCCGGAAGTGCCTGCCGAACTCGAGCGCATGATCAACAAAGCGCTGCGCAAGGATCGGGAGAGCCGGTATCAAACCGTGAGGGACTTGCTCATTGACCTGCAGGATTTTAAGAAGCAGATGGAGTTTCAAGCGCAACTGGAACGCTCAGCGCGTTCGGGCGGTCGATCCAGCGGCGGCGCCAGGAAAGCTCTTCGAACGCTGCAACCAGTCAACATCGAGGCAGCAAAGTCAGGCTCAGCCAATCGCGGACCAGCCGGGATCGAGCATTTAACTCTCGACCTCCGTCTGCCATCTGCGCACGGACGGTGGCTTGCGCTGGCGGCGCTGTTGTTTGCAGGTTTAGTTATTGCTTACTTCGTTGTACGAAAATCGAATGCCGTACACATTGCGGGCCGGCCGCGCAGCCTGGCCATTCTTCCCTTTCGCAATCTCAAGCAGGATCCTGAAACCGATTTCCTGGGATTCTCGCTGGCGGATGCGGTCATCACCAAACTCGGCTATATCAAAGCGCTTACTGTCCGGCCATCCTCGTCGGTCGACAAGTATCGCAATCAGATCATCGATCCCCAAAAGGTTGCCGCAGATTTGAACGTCGACACCCTGCTCACAGGCAGCTTCATTAAAGAAGGCGATGATCTGCGGATCACAACTCAGCTGATCGACGTGAAGCCGGACAAGATTCTCTGGCAGGACACCATCGATCTGAAGTACGACAAATTGCTAACTGTGCAAGATCGCGTATCGCAACAGATAATCCGGGGACTGGAGTTGAACCTTTCGCCAGCGGAAGCGGCCAATCTCAAGCCTGAAAATCCTATCAATTCGCAGGCTTATGAAGCCTATCTGCGGGGAGTCGATCTCTACTCTCTGAACGAGTTCGGGACTGCCATCCAATCGCTGGAAAAGTCTGCCGGCCTTGAACCGAACTATGCGCCAACCTGGGCTCATCTGGGCCGGGCGTACACCACCAATGCGTCCCTGCGGTTCGGAGGACGCGAAGATTACGGCAAAGCGCAGGCTGCGTATGAGAAAGCGATCGCGCTGAATCCCGCATTGGTTGAGCCGCGAATTTACATGGCGAATCTGCTGACCGACACCGGACGGGTTGAACAGGCCGTGCCCCTGCTGCGATCAGCTCTGCAAACCAGCCCTAATAACGCAGAGGCGCACTGGGAACTGGGATACGCTTATCGGTTTGGAGGAATGCTGGAGGAGTCGGTAGCGGAGTGTGAAAAGGCGCGTCAGAACAACCCGCAAGTGAAGATCAACAGCTCGGCACTGAATAGCTATCTGTATCTCGGCCAATATGAAAAGTTCATGCAGAGCTTGCCGGTCAACAATTCGGTCTACATCCTCTTCTACCACGGCTTTGGATCGTACTATCTGGGCAATTACGAGCAGGCAGCCAGCGATTTTGATCGGGCCTTCGACTTGCAGTCTTCCCTGCTGCCAGCGGATGTGGGCAAAGCGCTCAGTGATTCGATTAAGCACAACGACATTGGTGGGCTGAAGCTTCTCCATGAAACCGAAGCGCGGATCGAAGCCCAGGGCGTGAGCGACGCCGAGGGCCTTTACAAGGTTGCGCAAGCCTACGCGGTGCTTGGCGACAAGGCCTCCGCTTTGCACATGCTGGGACATAGCATTGGAGGCGGATTCTTTTGTTATCCCTACTTCGTGCGCGATCCATTGTTGCAGAATCTTCGCGACCAACCTGAATTCCAGACGCTTCTCGGCCAGGCAAGCCAGCGGCACGAACAATTCAAGGCAAAATTTTTCTGAAAATGTAGGTACGGCCTTCGCAGCTGAACTTTTCGACTCGCGATAGCTGTGCTCGATCAAAACCGTCTCGCCGGCTCCCAGGGATGTATCCGCGGGACCCAGCGATGGACGTTTCTGCAGTACTCCTCATAGTCGGCGCCGAACATCTTGCGCAGCGTCGGCTCCTCGGACACTCGGACAAATAAGTTGACGGCCAGCACCACCAGACACGCCACCGCGATGACGGCCAGGTTCGCCCGTCCGAAGACCACCCACAGTCCGATCCAGCCCGCGAAAAAGCCGGAGTACATGGGGTTGCGTAGGTAGCGATAGAACCCCACGACAACCAACCGCTTGGGCGGAACTATGGGCGCCGGGGTTCCTTGTCCCGTCCATCCGAAATCCCATATGCATCGCAATGCCACCGCGAAACCGAGCACCGAGGGCACGGCCGCAATCCAGCGCCATCGCGATATGCCTTCCGTGTCGACATGAAAGCCCAGCCAGGGCGGCAGTAACCAGAACCACAAGGCAAAGAAAGCGGCGCCCACTGCCAGCGAAGCGATCGTCGTCGGCCAACGCTAGCGATCCGGAGCACCCGCGGCTTGAGTCTGTGCGCTCGTCATAAACGCCTCCACCAACAGTAAGTATGCGCCCACAGCTTTTTTCAAGCCTTAAGCCAAGCGACCGGAAAACCGTGACCGAGTTTGCGAAAGTCAGAATCGCTGGTCACTAGCGTAGCCTTGTGTTCAATCGCCAGTGCAGCCGCGAAGCTGTCTACGTAGTAGAGTTTATATTTAGCCTTTGCGTCTGCGGCCTTGAATGCCCTCTGTACGGTTGCATCCACCACCTCCACTGGCAACGGACCCACCGCGTGCACGGCCGTTAGTGCTGTCTCCAGACCATAGTCGCGCAGGATCCTGCCGTACACCTCTCCGTAGTTCACCGCCGATATCAGCAGCCTTACGCGCTCACCCATGGCTTCTTTCAGAAGCTCATTGACTTTGACAGCCCCCGGCTTCTTGCGCAAGAAGGCGAATAACGCGCTGGCGTCAAGGACGTATGTTTTCATTTATCGCGCTCACCTTCTTCGCGATGTTCCTTTTCCCAGTTAGCCAGCAGGTCTGGCCCATCCTCAAGAAAGCCCATGACGCGATCGATGTACTCCTCGGTGATGGGCTGCAGAACGATACGACCAAATTGATCCTCCAGAAACTTAACCTTAGTCCCTGCTTGAATACGGTGCTTACGGCGCAGCGCCGCCGGAACTACCAGTTGGCCCTTGGACGTAAATGTAGAACATGCATCCTTCATGCCTTACACGATAGCATAAGTAAGACCAAGAGCGTAGAGCGTTGGAAGCGACATACAGGACGCGGGGGGCCCTGCCCCTATGGCCTCACCCGTGTCCGCATCTTCCGCACCCTCGCGCTCATCTACAATCGTGTTTTCGGCTTTCGCAACTTCTTTTGAGGATGAACCTATGAACCCTATTTCCCGTGGCGCATCACGTCTTTTCGTCTTGTTCCTGATTTCTTTGTGCGGAAGGCTGGCCGCCGAACAGTTGCCGCTCAAGCGCGCCGTGGAGTTGGCGCTGGCCCACAGCACCACCATGGAGGCTTCTCATCTCGATGAGCAACGTGCCTTTGCTTCGTACCATGAGGCCCGCAATCAATACCTGCCGCAGTTGGCCGTTGGTTCCGGCCTGGGTAAGTCCTATGGGTACCCGCTCAGCCTGGAAGGCTCGGCTCCATCCATCGTCAATACCACGGCGCAATTTGCTCTCATCAATCCCGCTCTGCGGGACTTCACCCGTGCCGCTCAGTCTGAATATCAAGCAACCACCGTGCAGACCAAAGACCAGCGCAACCAGGTGATCCAAGACACGGTCTTGAGTTATGCCGAACTCAGCAAGTGGGAAACGCTCATAACCCACCTCAGTCGTGATTACCAAGACGCTCTGAAGATGGAGCAGAATGTAAATGCGCGGGTTCTGGCCGGCGTGGATAATCCGCTGACTCGCAACCAGGCCCGCCTCAGCGCGGCGCGGGTTTACCTGCACATCTCGCAGGCTCAAGGCGCAATCGACGTGCTGCGCAACCGGCTTTCGCAGTTGACCGGACTTCCCGCGACTGCCATCGAGACTGTGCCAGAGTCGATTCCTCCGCTGCCGGAAGTGAAGCAGGAAGACGACATGGCAGCCAAAGCAGAGCAGGAAAATCCCTTGATTCAGGTTGCCGATATCCGGGCCAACAGCCTTGCCCTTCGTGCTCGTGGCGAACACCGGGCACTGTGGCCCAGTGTCGATTTTGCCGCTCAATATGCCCTGCTGGCCACGTTTAACAACTATCAGCAGTTTTTTCAGCCCCACAGCTTCCAGTCCAATAACGCCACGGTGGGAGTGGAAATCCGATTTCCTTTCTTAAATCCTTCTCAGCACGCTCACGCTCAAGCCGCCGACGCAGTCGCGCTGCATGCCAGGAAAGATGTCGAGGCAACGAAGAATCAGGTGTCAGACCAAACTTTGAAGCTGCAACGCTCGGTCGAGCAACTTGCAGCCGCGCAGCAAGTCGTCGATCTGGAATACCAGATTGCCAAATCAAATCTGGATGCCACGCAGGTGCGTGCCGACTCAGGAAGCGCGACTCTGCATGATTTAGACGACGCCCGCAATCAAGCCAACGAGCGTTACGACACCCTTCAGGACACAAACTTCGATCTGCAACGCGCCCGCATCAGCCTGCTCCGCGCGACCGGCGATCTGGAGGCCTGGGTGGGAGTGGGCAAATAAGCACGAGAATCACGTAGCCCCGGACGCTTCGTCCAGGGCGCGAGCAAAGCGAGACGACAAAGCGTAATTGTCTTACCCGAACAGCCTCGTCCACTTCGAGGCCTAGTTTCCCACTTGGGCACATCAAAGGACCCATTCGCCGTAAGCGCTTTGCCTAAAGAGAGATAACGCGATTAGACTTGTTTTTGCATACACTTATCGAGAATTTCGTTCGATAGGCCCGCTCGCCGCCGGTGAGGCGACGCGGGTACTCCGAGTGTACCCGGGGGCTCTCAGAAGACGCTGTGAAATGTTAGAATTAGGTCACACACATATGCCATTAAAAACCTTGTTTCTGAATCCGCCGTCGTTTGAGAATTTCGACGGAGGAGCTGGCTCACGTTGGCCGGCTACTCGCGAAATTGAGTCGTATTGGTACCCGGTCTGGCTGGCTTACCCTGCCGGAATGCTTGAAGGCGCGCGCCTGCTCGATGCCCCTTCGCATCACGTGTCGGCGGAAGAGACCATCAACATTGCCCGCGATTATGAGTTCCTTGTGCTGTTTACCAGCACTCCCGGTTTTCCAGGTGACATTCGGCTGGCAAAGAAGATTCGCGAGATCAATCCCAAAATCAAGATTGCATTTGTCGGACCGCATGTGACCGTGTTGCCGGAACGGTCGCTTAAGGATTGTGCTGAGATCGATTTCGTAGTGCGCAAGGAGTTTGACTACGCGGTTTACGAGTTCGCTCACGGCAAGTCGCTGGACGAAATCTTGGGCATCTCGTACTTGAAAAACGGATCCGTCGTGCATACTCCGGACCGCCCGGAGGTCCAGGATCTCGATTCCCTGCCCCATGTCACCGAAATCTATCGCCGTGACTTAGATATCACGAAATACAATGTTCCGTTCCTGCTCTACCCCTACGTTTCTCTTTACACCACTCGTGGCTGCCCCGCCCAATGCACGTTTTGCCTTTGGCCGCAGACTCTGAGCGGTCACCCGTGGCGCAAACGCTCCACCGATGACGTGGCTCGTGAGATGGCCGCCGCCAAAGATTATTGGCCGAATGTTCGAGAGTTTTTCTTTGACGACGACACCTTCAACATTCAGAAGGCGCGAACCATAGAACTTTGCACCAAACTGAAACCTCTGAAGCTCACCTGGTCCTGCACCAGCCGTGTCACGACGGACTATGAGACCTTGAAGGCTATGAAAGAAGCCGGTTGCCGTCTCCTGATCGTAGGATATGAATCTGGCGATCAGCAAATTCTGAAGAACATCAAGAAGGGCGCAACTATCGAACGCGCACGCCAGTTCACCAAGGATTGTCACAAACTGGGCTTGGTGGTTCACGGCGACTTTATCCTCGGCCTGCCCGGGGAGACTCACGACACCATTAACACGACCATCGCGTTCGCCAAGGAACTGGATGTCGAGACCATTCAGGTTTCCGTGGCCCATGCTTATCCGGGGACGGAACTCTACGACTATGCAGTGAAGAACGGCTTCATGGTCGGCGACAACAAGATGGTGGACGAAGGCGGTCACCAACTCGCCCACATTCAGTATCCCGGCTTGCCGGCCGACGACATTCTCGAGGCGGTGCATCGCTTTTACGACGAATATTATTTCCGTCCTAAGGCGGTATTCCGCATTCTGCGAAAGGCTGCTTTCAACAGCGTAGACCGCAAACGCCTTTACAAAGAAGCGAAAACTTTCCTCAAGGTCCGCGCCATGCGCCATAAGTGGGTGAAGGACAAACGCGAGAAAGACGATTCGGCTGCCACAGTCGCCCCAGCAAAGGCTTAGCATAGGCGCGGGCGTCCTCGCCCGCGCGGGCCCACAAAGGAAGGAGCTTCAGACTTGGTTGAGCCTGCTCAGGAAACGACCGTGTGACCTCTCGCAAGTATCTGGTGCTTGCCGGTGTGAGCCTGTGTGCCTCTATCGGCGACTCGATGCTCTCCCGCGGGATGAAGCAAGTGGGTGGCATATCCCTGAATCATTTTTCTGATTTAATCCTGGCCGTGACCAATCCCTCCGTCGCTGTGGGCATTTTGCTCTTGCTGGGATTCTTCGCTTCCTACATGACCGCCCTTTCCTGGGCCGATCTTACCTACGTTCTGCCCGCAACTTCGCTGGGATACGTCCTGCTCACGCTGATCGCGAAGTTTTTTCTGCACGAGACGGTTACGACCTCGCGTTGGATTGGGGTTCTGTTGATCTCAGCCGGTGTGGGATTCGTTACCCAAGGACCGGCGCTGACCCACCATCCGGCGAAATCTCACGAAGCAGCATGTGAGCCGACCTCAGCGAGGCGACAGCAATGAAGCAAGCCTACGCGTGGAGTGCGATTACGGCCATCGTATTGACTTCCACCATCGGCGATGTTCTGCTGTCGCGCGCTATGAAGCAGGTAGGAGACGTGGGTGAACTCTGGCGGCGCAGTGGCCTTTGGGCGGTG
>Ga0210390_10003856_pt1 | contig 12791 bp, 12 predicted proteins | sample IncBWH11OmetaG_FD_161050 | JGI IMG/M metagenome (GOLD analysis project Ga0210390, IMG submission 161050) | Forest soil microbial communities from Barre Woods Harvard Forest LTER site, Petersham, Massachusetts, United States - Inc-BW-H-11-O ...
GGTCCACCGCCGAAGCCTTCAACTGGTTCGGCGCCTCAAAGTGCGGGTCGAGCCGCCGGTAAGCGTTCACGCTCGAGTTCATGAGCAAACAAAGGTCGTTCCCATGCGTCAGCACGCGGTCCACAAACGCCCAGCCAAACTTGCTGAGCTTTTCCTCGCCCTTGGGATCCCAGAACAGATTCTTGCCATCCTTGGAGATCGAAACGTTGGTGTGCATGCCGCTGCCGTTCACGCCCACCACCGGCTTCGGCAGGAAGCTCGCGGTCAAGCCCATCTTGTTGGCCACTTGCCGGCAAATCAATTTGTAGATCTGAATCTGGTCCGCCGCACCCACCACATCCGTATAGTTGTAGTTAATTTCAAACTGCGACGGCGCCACTTCCGGATGGTCCTTCTCGTTCTGGAAGCCCATCGCGCGTTGCACTTCCGCGGAAGTGTCGATAAATGTCCGCAGTGGATCCCCGGGCAGCGAATGATAATAGCCGCCGGTGTTCACATACTCGAACTGATGGGTTTCGTGGTAATGCCGCTCCGCATCCGGCCCCTTGAACAGGAAGCCTTCGATCTCGTTCGCCGCGTTCAGCGTGTACTCTTCCTTCTTGAACAGCGAATCCGCGTAACCCTTCAACACGCCGCGAATGTCTGCGCTATACGGGCTGCCATCCTTATCAATCACATCGCCGAACACCAGAACTTTGCCGCCGCCAAAAAAGTCCGCCGGCGCCCAGTAGAAGGACGCCCAGTCCATCCCCAACCGCAAGTCGCTTTCGCGCTGCGCTGTGAACCCGCGAATCGAAGAGCCGTCAAACGTCAAATTATCGTAGCTCTTGACCAAGAATTTCTTGTCGTAATCCAGCATGTGCAGCCGGCCCTCGAGGTCGGAAAATAGGACCGTCACTGCCTTGATGTGCTTTTCGTCGGTGAGGTACTTCAGCCGTTCTTCCTGGATTTTTTGGAGGGAAACTCGTTTCTTGCGTTGCTCTTTTGCCTTCAGGTTCAGTTCTTCCAGCTCTTCATAGGAGAGCGCTAAAAAATTACGCAATTCAGTCAACATGAATCTCCTCGAAAATTTTGGTGAAGATTTGGTGTGGCAAATGTGGAAAGCTATATCCTTCGCCTGACCGTAGGTAAAGTATCGCGCCACTCTGGCAAGGGTCAAATGGAAAACAGTGGAAATCTGGAACGGAAAAATGAATGTTTCAGATGAAAAAAGCGGATGAATGTTTCCACGTTTGTAAGGCCGCGGCTGCTCGGTACCGTAGCAATTCCATCGTGAGATAGGCAGTGTCCCGTTCCGGGACCGTTTACCGCCGTGAAGCAAGCTTCGCGCTGCGCTTCTAGCGCTAACATCTCTATTTGCAGCAAGACTCTGTAGCCTGCGATTGGCTACTCTCCTGCCTCTGCACCGCAGACGTTTGGACAAAGCTCGTTTCCAGAGACCACTCACCAGCAGTAGGGCGTGGATCTCGAGCGGCAGTTTTCCTCTGTAATCCAGCCAGAACCCTCAGCGGGCACCCGAACATCTACCCCGCAAGGTACTCCCGGCGCGCCTCCCTCCGGTCATTTATCAGACCGCCATTCCGAGCGAAGTCCGCGAAGCGAGGTACTTTTCTCCATCGCACGGTTTTCGTGCGAAGCATTCCTCTTCGCTTTCAACCTCTCGTAACAGCCCACCGCCCGGCGCAGAACTGCGCCGGGCGGCAGAAACGCTGAATCGATACACTACGCTATTGCGGGTTGGAACTTTCCGCTGCCGCAGGCGCAGCGCTCGCGGCAATGACCGGAACATCCACCGTGCTATCGATCCGCGTCAGCATGCCGCTGTTCGCAGGCAGATCGATCTCTTTCCCCTTGCGCGCCACAACGTACACCGCGCCGGCGGCAAAGCCAATTCCCAGCCCGCGTGTCACGTTGCTGAAAATCAAGCCCACAATCGAACCGCCTCCGCCGCCTGCCGCCATACCGATGGCGTCTCCCTTGTAGTCATGCTTTTCTTCCAGCACTTCGCCTTCGGTAATCTTCATGTCCTTGCGCGGCTTGCTATAGGAATCGACGCGCGGCTGCCCAATCGCCAGGATGCTCATCTGGATCGGGATCAACCGGCTGTCCACTTCGATACTCTTAAACGTCAAGTTCATGTACGCCTGCCCACGGAAAACCGAAAACGCCTTGGCCTTCTGAATCGTGCCGACGACGCCGTTCACTCGTGTTCCAGCAGGCAGAAGAATCAAGCTGTCCAGCGCAACCGGCTGAGCAAGAATGGCGACAAACGGTTCGCCTTCCTTCGAATTCGACGAACTAATCGGGGTAAGCAGCGTGAGATGAACTTCGGTTCCCTGTAACACCTGGCGGGGCGCGGCGTACGTGGGCGGTGTGGCCGTGCACACCAGAACCAGGGCGAGAATGAGCGATACAGCAACTTTCATGAGAACTTCCTCCTGCTTGCACAGTCGTGCAGCGTTTCCCCGTGACGTGGGGTTTTGGTCTAGATAGGACCGGGCGCTGGCGCGCGGACCTTGCCACCGTTGCGGACAGCGGCAAGGCGGTTGAGGAGGAACTCCAACCGCCCCCAAGTGTAGGCCAGCGCCCTAACGAACAAGCCAGTCACAATCCAGGATGTGCCCAGTGAGTAATGAAGCATCTTGTGGCGCAGAACGGCTTCAAGGGCCCGCGGCCTCTTGGCCAACATCGCCGCACCCGCACCGCCATGGCGGAATGCTTGGCATCGGGGGTCGGAGCTTTAGCTCCAACATTTCAACGAGAGCAAGATTTGGGCTTCCGCCCCTGAGGAAATGTTTCGTTCCAAGCCGCCGCTTCCTCAGCAAGCTCTCAAACGCTGTGTTAAACTTTTCTTTGCAGTCGCGCCGCTTGCGACTGCCGCAACGTGGAACTTCGGGCTCCGTGCAACGAGGTCCCGCGAACCCCGCCAGGCCCGGAAGGGAGCAACGGTACCGGGTAAGCCAAGTGTGCCGCGGAGACTCCGAAGTTCCTCGAATCGAGCTTGATATTTTTTTGACCTCTTCCAGATTTCTTCGCAGACCTACCAGAAAATTGGAGTTGGAAATCAGTCATTCGCCGAACAAAGCCTCCGCGCTGCAAAGTGTTTTGACTTTTTCTTAGCGTGCGCCGAAAATGCAAGAACACATGACCTACCAAGTGATCGCGCGAAAATGGCGCCCGCAAACCTTCGCCGACCTTGTCGGACAGACTCACGTCACAGAAACTTTGGCGAACGCCATCCGGAACAATCGTGTCGCGCACGCCTACATTTTTTCCGGAGCGCGCGGCGTGGGAAAAACCACGGCAGCGCGCATCCTCGCTAAAGCTCTGAACTGCGTGAAGGGTGCAACGCCGGAACCGTGCGGGGAATGCGACTCCTGTAAGGAAATTGCCTCCAGCACTTCTCTCGACGTGATTGAAATCGACGCGGCCTCCAATCGCGGCATCGACCAGATCCGTGAACTGCGCGAAATGGTTCGCTATGCGCCAGCCGCCGCGCGCCACAAAGTCGTGATCCTTGACGAAGCGCACATGCTGACGGGCGAAGCGTCGAACGCCCTGCTCAAAACTCTGGAAGAACCGCCTGACCGCGTGATCTTCGTGATGGCGACGACAGAGCCGGAAAATCTGGAAGACACTATCCGTTCCCGCTCGCAGCATTTTCATTTCCGCGCGCTGACCTTCGCCGAAATCACCAGCAGGCTCAAGTACATCGCTGAACAAGAAAAGCTGAAGATCGACGACGGCGCGCTGAGTGTCATCGCACGCATGGCGGAGGGCAGCATGCGCGACGCGCTGTCTCTCCTGGAACAAGCCCGCGCCTACTGCGGCGAGGACATAAAAGATAAGGAAGTCCGCGAATTGCTCGGCGTGGTTCCCGAAGATGCTCTCCAAGAACTCGTGGAAGCAATTGCCGAACGCTCGGCGGAACGCGCGTTGGGTTTAGTCCATCGCTTCCAAAGAGAAGGACGCAATCTGCAGCATTTCTGCCGCGAAGCAATCCGACACATGCGCAATCTCCTCATCGTCCGCGTCTGCGGCGAGGATTCCGACTTGATCGCAGCGACTCCCGATCAGCGACCGGGTCTTGCAAAAGCAGCGGCGCTCTTCACCGAAGAGGATCTCACCCGATACTTCCAGATTTTGCTGCAAACGGACAACGAAGTGCGCCGCGAGATGGACCCGCGCGTGCATCTGGAAATGGGATTGCTGCGTCTGGTGAACGCTGCGAGGCTTGCGCCGCTAGAGGAACTGCTTTCGGAACTCAGCGGCAGTACGAGCGGAAAAACCGGCGGAGGATCAGCGCCTCGAAGTGCCATGCCCACCGCCAAGACGCCGCAATTCCCTTCCCGGACTGCGACAGCTAGCGCTGCGCCTGCCGCAGTCGCAGAGGCGCTCGCCTCCCTTCCTGCGTCAGGGCAAGCCCTTCGCAGCTCAGGGCAAGGAGAAGGGGGCCGCTACGCAGGCGAGGTTGCATTGCGTCCGACGGCAGTAGTGAGCACATTTGCTGCAGGCGGGTCGGCGGCGGCGGCTCCTGCGAGGAATTCCGCGGAGGACATGGCAGCTGCCCATGAACAAGCAACGACGGACGTAGTGGCTACAGGATTGAGCACGGAGCAAGTCAACGAAATCAAATCGAGCATCCAGGCACAGCAGAAATTTATCGCTGAATTGCTGGAGCACGCCTCGCGATGGGAGCTCGAAGCCAGCGAACTGCGGATTTATTTTCCATCGCAGGAAAGCGCGTTCGCCGGATTGATCGAAGGGAGAGAAACTTTAGACAAAATCCGTACATCATCGAGCAAGGTACTGGGGCGCGCCGTGCGCGTCTGTGCTAAGCTTGAAAGTGGGCCGGCGCAGAATGGAAATGGAGCGAACGCAACGATGCACGCAACCACGCAGCAGATGCGCGCGCGATTTGAGAACGACCCGATGGTGAAGTCCATGCTGCAACGGTTTGGCGGTAGAATTTCCGAAGTGCGGCGGCGCACTGGCGAGTAAGCAAAGGAGGCAGCACATGAACATGGAAGTCAACGCTCTCCAACAAATGCTCTCGCGTCTCCGGCAGGTCCAGGAAGACCTGCAGCGCCAGGTGAATTCTGTGGCGGTCGAAGCCTCCGCCGGTGGCGGCATGGTCACGGTGAAAATGAACGGCCAGAAGCAAGTGCTAGACGTCAAAATCGAGCCTGAAGTTTTTCAAAGCAAAGATCAGGAAATGCTGCAAGACCTGTTTCGCGCCGCAGTCAACGAAGCCTCCCGCCGCGTCGATGAAGAACTCGCCAACCAGATGAAGAGCCTCGCCGGCGGCCTCCCTGGCCTCTCCGGAATGAAAATTCCCGGTTTGTTCTAGTTTCGCCTGGAACTCGCAGGCGCAATTCTTTCTCGTTCGAGCCTCCCTGCACTATAGTTACATCATCACTTCTATGCTATGTGCTGTCTTGTGCTTCCGCGTTGGAGGGAACAAGGGACTTGGCGCCGAACTCATCTGAAGACCTAAATAAGTTCATCGCGGCTGCCAAAGAACGAGGGGCTAGCGATGAGTCTCTTGCCGCCATCCTCGAAAATGCAGGCTGGCCAAAAGCGGAGATTTGGAGAGCGATTGCGGCGCGCTATGAGTCTCTTTCCGGCATCGCGATCCCCGCCGGAAAGAAAACGACGACACCCGCAAAAGATGCGTTTTTGTATTTGCTGTCCTTTTCGACGCTTGCGACCTGGACTATTTCTCTCGGCTCCATCTGCTATTCATTGATTGACGAATGGATTCGTGATCCTTTAGCACGCAGCGACTATGGCCTGAGCTTGTCGTACCAAATTTCAACCCAACTGGCCTGCCTGCTGGTTACTTTTCCGCTCTATTTGTTCGTGATGCGCGTAATTCTCTCGGAGGTGAAGCGGGAACCAGAAAAATTGGAATCCGGCGTGCGGAAATGGCTTACGTACATCGCACTTCTGATTGCCGCGGGACTGATGATCGGCGATGTGGTCACATTCCTCGCGTTCTATCTTCGGGGTGATCTCACTTCCCGGTTCATTGCCAAAGTGGTCGTCACTCTGCTTATCTCAAGTGGAGTCTTCTGGTATTACCGGGGCTCTCTCGGCGACACGCACAAAGGGAAAATCGATGCGCACTAGCCGGGATTCTCTCGCTGCGATATTGGCGACCGCCGCGTTCGTATTGGTCGTGATTCTTGGATTCTGGGAGACCCGCGGGCCCAGCGCGCAGCGGTTGATTAGGACAGACGAGAGAAGAATTCAAAACATGAGCCAGCTTGCGAAGGAGATCAACAATCTGTACAGACAACTCGACAAGCAATTGCCTATGGGATTGAGCGATGCTCAGAAAAAACACTATACAGATCCTGTTACCGGGAAACCCCTTGAATACACTCCACGGCCTCCGAGCGATTACACGCTCTGCACGTCATTCTCTGCCGGCAGCCCAAAAGACGAGCCCAACGGAACCGTTGGATTTTGGACCCATCCAACCGGGCCCAAATGCTTCGAATTCAACGCCACGGAGCAGGTCCCCCAAGCGCCTTATTTTTACTACTGATTCATTCAAAGAAACGGAGCGAGTTGGCATCGGTTTGCGTACCTGAGCGCGCTTGTGCTACACAAGGGACATGCCTGATTTTGCCGCGCCCGTCGAACGCCTCATCGACGAACTGAAGCATCTCCCCGGAATCGGACAAAAAACCGCGCAGCGTTTGGCTTTCCACCTTCTTCGTATCGCGCCCGAAGACGCGCTCGCGCTGGCCGACGCCATTCGCGACGCCAAGGAAAAAATCCGCACGTGTTCGACGTGCCATAACATCACCGACACCGATCCGTGCCTGTATTGCGCGGGGCCCACTCGAAACAAGCGGACCATCTGCGTGGTGGAAGAGCCGCACAACATCCTGGCCATCGAAAAAACGCGCACCTACAGTGGGATGTACCACGTTCTTGGCGGTTCGCTCTCCCCGCTGCAAGGACGCGGCCCGGAACAGCTCAATATCAAAGGTCTAATCGAACGGCTGAAAGACGGCGGAGTCGAAGAAATCATCATCGCCACGAATCCCACAGCCGAAGGCGAAGCCACTGCGGTTTACCTGTCGAAATTGCTCAAACCGCTGGGTGTGAGAGTCACTAGAATCGGCGTCGGCATCCCCGTGGGCGCGGATCTGGAATATGCGGATGAAGTCACCATGTTGAAAGCAATGGAAGGACGCCGCGAGCTTTAAAATTTGTGCCCTTGTGGAAAAAATAGCAAAAAAGAATTGCTTCAACCTCTGCATTTTCTTCGATTTTTCGGGCCATAACGAAGGTTTGGTTCCCTCATGGGCCGGAAGAGCTAGTACGTACAGAATGATTGTCTCTCTAGGCAAAATCCACGAATCACGGTACAGTCCATTTCCAAGCGATGGACGTCCCCGCCAATCGTTGCCAGTTCGCCCGCAAGTGCAGGGCAGGAGGTGCGCTATGCCGGGATTAGCGCACTACATGACGCAATACGATCACGAACACAGTTCGGGCTGGAACAAACTGCTGCACGGGGTCGGGATCCCGCTGATTTTCGCAGGGATCATCCTTCTGGTGCTGTTGCACTGGAAGCTGGGAGCGGCCTGCTTCGTCGCGGGCTGGGCGTTCCTGTTCCTAGGGCACAAAATCGAAGGAAATAACCCGGCGTTTTTTCAGGGACCAGTCTATTTGTTGGTGGGGCCGGTGTGGGTCGCCAAGGAACTTTGGTCGTTCCTGACCGGAACACATCGCGGTCAGAGCCCTGAGGGCATGCCTCTGAGAAAACAGTAGACATGCAGGGCGAACGAGCCAACTTGTTCAACTTCTCTAAGGTACGGCGACCATGCGGAACGACGAAGAGAGCCACGACTTGGCGGACGAGAGCGCAGATATGACCGAAGGTGCTGTGAACGCAGGAACGGAACTGCGTAAGAGGCGTAGCACTCGCATCGTCCAGGCCGTTCCGCTGGTGGTGACCGGTGTCGACGCACTGGGCCGGCCTTTCGCCGAGCGCACTTCTACGCTGATCATCAATTGCCACGGCTGCCGCTACCAGTCGAAGCATTACGTCCTCAAAAACATGTGGGTGAACCTGGAGGTGCCGCACGCGGAGCCCGGGCATTCGCCCAGGCGGGTTCGCGGGAAGGTTGCTTGGATTCAGCGCCCGCGCACGGTCCGTCAACTCTTTCAGGTGGCCCTGGAATTGGAAGCCCCCGGAAATGTCTGGGGCATCGGATTCCCTCCGGAAGACTGGTTCGCCGTTCCCGAAGAGACTCTTTTTCTTCAGGAAGCAGCCGGTTCGGCGGAGTCGACCGGCTCTACACTCCCGGCCGCGCCAGTCTCGACTGCCTTGCCTATCGAAGAAGTCGAACCCGGCGTAGCGACTCCCGATAACATCCGCGTTTTCCCGGCTCCCTCAAGCGCTACCGACGCTTCGATGCAGCTCGCACGGCAAGTGGCGCGATTGCTTGCCGAAGCCCGCCAGCAGGTTCATGCCGCCGCCCGCGAATCGGCGGTGCAGGCCGTCAGCGCAGAGCGTCGCCTTGGATTCGAGCAGTGGGAGCAGAAGATGACGGCGTTCCGCGAAGAACTGGCCAAGGAAACCGCTCAAGCGCTGGGAACGATTCATCAGGAGACGGAGAACAGTTCCCGCGCGGCGCAAGCAGCGGCCGCGGAATCCTTGAAAGAGGAATTGCCGCGTTGGCTCGCTCCGCAGCTCGAACAATTGACGCACGACCTGACGGCGCAACTGGCCAAAGAAGGCGCCACGCAGCGCGAGCAGCACGAAAAGCAACTCTCCACAGCGCAAGAAACTTTGCAGACCCTGTGCACGCAGGCGGAGGATGCCGCCGCAAAGCTACGGACACAGGCGGAGCTTGCCGAAACGCAAGTCTCCGCGCGTCTCGAAGCGCTGGTGCAGAATGCATTGGAGCAAGTGCGCCAGCGGGAAGAATCCGCCGGCTCCTACAGAGAAACGCTAAACGCGGCCATTGCCGAAATGCAGCAGAAAGCCATTACGGCGCAAACCGAAGCGCAAAACGCGTTGCACGAGCATCTGACCGAGGAAGTGCAGGCCGCGCAAGCCCGCTGGCAGGAACAACTCGAACAGGGGATGAACACCGCGCAGGAAAAAGCTGCGGATAAGCTGAAATCTCACGCGCACGAATTGCGCAAGGAGGCAGCGGAAGACAGCGAGAAACAGGCCAGGGCCTTTCAGGAATCCGTCGCGGCGCAAGCGAAGCACCTGGAAGAAACTCTGGCGATGGCCAGAGAAGCTACCGAACGCCTGGAGCAATTGCCCGCGCGTATCGAAACCGTTCAGCAGCAGGCGGTTGGCGGTTTCCAGTCGCAACTCGACGACGTGCTGAGCCTGCATCGCAATGAACTGCACCGCCGCTCGGAAACTCTCTTTGAAGAGATTCACTCGCGGATTCGCAGCAGCTTTGAAGCCGCCAACAGCGAATCCCTGGCCAAGTTCGATCAGCAGATCCAGGGCATGATCGCGCCGCATCTTCAGCAAACCGAGGAAGCCGTTCACCGCCTTGCCGGCGGGCGTTCTCTGCTCGATGCCGCGATGACCATGCAGCAGGATCGCATCCGCAACTCGGCGGACGACGCCTTTGCGGAGTCGCTAGCGCGCTTCCGGGAAAACCTGGGCAGCGTCGAGCAGGTGCTCAACGAATCCTCGCACACCATCACTTCGCGCCACCTGGAAGACATGGAGAACAAGGTCGCGGACATGAAGCACCACTCGGTCGAAGAGTTGTACAAGACCGCCGAATGGTACGAAAAGAAAACCCAGACCCAAATGCAGAATTTGACGGAAAAGACGCTCGAGGATTCGAGCAAGCACCTTCGCGACAAAGCCGGCGAAATTTCCGGGGTGTTCGCAAATGAGCTCGCCAGCACCAGCCGCAGTTTCATGGGCCAGACCCGGGAACAGCTCGACGAAGCCGTCAACGAGTCGTTCAAGCGTGTACACATGTTGTTTTCCGAGGCCGCCGACACCACTTCGGCGGCGTTCACCGACGAAATTCAACGCAATGCCCGCCAGGAATTGGAAGGCTTCAGCGAGCTGACCAACCGCTCGCTGGAGGAAACGCGCGAGCGCCTGGATACCGCGCGTATGGAATTCAGCAATAAGTTGACCTCGCAACAGGAAGAGTTCCTCCGCCGTTTCCAGACAGAAATGAATGACGCCGTAGGCCGGGGCGTCACGGACGCGCGAGAGAAGGTCGAAGCCGGTTTCTCGTCCCTTTGGGATTCCTGGAAAAAAATGAACGAAGCCAACATGACCGAAATGCACAATGCTCTTGGAAAGCTCAGCAACGAGGGCGCCGAGCAATATCGCGCTCGTCTCGAAAATATCTCCAACTCCTGGATGGTGGCCACCGTGGCAACACTCGATCATCAATCGCGAGACGTCATTTCGAAGATCGCCTCCACCGCCGAAGAGCGCCTGCGCGAAGCAACCTCCGAAGTCTTCGCCAAATTCGGCGACACCCTGCGCGAACGCCTGCAGCAGATCGCCATGGGGTTCGACAAGCCGGAGAGCAGTAAGAAGTAGTCCGTTTTAAGCAAGGCGCGGTCTGCTCTCACTTACTACTTAAAACTAAAAAATTAGAACTACTCATCCCCTGTATACTTTCAACGTCTAGTCATGGCCAATCGAGCATACCTGCGCGTCTGGACGCGCGACCTTTCCGAGCAAACCATGATCGCGGAATTTGCGCGCTTCCTCACCAGCGCTCCAGTCAGCGAAGGCAAAGGCAATTTCCAGCAACTGACGGTGCAAGCGGTCGATTCCTCGGAAGTGCCGGTTGACGAATGGGATTTGAAGGAAGGCACGTTCGGCCCGGCGGAAGTAGCTGCGCTCGCAGCCCAGCACATCAACGACGACACTGCGTATATCGTGCAGGCACGCTGGGATTTGTGGACCCTCGACATGGACTCCCTGCAGTGGAAGCTCGGCCCGCAACCGCTGGTGTTAACCTGCCAGGGAAAAACCTATGACCACGGCATCGCCATCACCGAGGGCCATTTCCACGCGGACTTGGGCTTCGAGCACCTCTTCACCGGGCACGCCGGGCTGCTCGCTCCGGGCGCGGCAAAAAACCCCTTCGACAGCTCGGATCATCCCATCGAGAAGACTTTCCGCAGTTGGATGGCAAACCCCGAGAACCTCCGCCTGTATCACCAGAAGACCCGCGAGAACATCCAAAAACTGTTCGGCTGGGTGGAGGCCGTGGAAGCAGCCCTACCCGTCGAACGAAGCGAGCTGTGCAGCGAGGGAGAAGACAACTTTGAGGCCCGACTGGATGCCATCCTCGCCCAGCGCTAGTGCTTCGCCCGACTGGTGTAGCGGCCGTCTTCTCAGGCGGGCGCTTTTCGTCTGTTTCCTGATCCCGATCGCCAATGCGCAAACGAACCAAAAGCCGCCAGTCAAGAAGGCGGCGGCCTCTCGGGTAAATGAATTCACATTAGCCGGCCTGCGCCCGGGCCGGGACACGCTGGCTCGCGCCGCGCTCTTGAACAGACAATTCGGCAACGGCAAGTACCTGCCCGGAGAGCAGACCGCCTGGTACGACGCCTGCCGAGACTTGTCCCTCACGATCGACAGTGACAAGCAAAAACACATTGAAGTGCTCCGCGCGGGAGCCTGGGGCGGCTCTACAGCCGATTGCATGGTGAAAACTCCCAGTCCCTGGAAAACGGGCCTTGGCCTTCGCGTTGGCGATCCCACGCAAAGGCTTGCTAGTTTGTACGGACAGCCCGACTCGAAGAGTCCTAGCACGCGGGACGGCCAGCCGTTAGAATTATGGTATTACGCCTTTGACTGGGCCGGACCCGACGTGCCCCAGGTTATGGAAGTTCTTTGCACCCGGGAAAAGGACGGGCGGAAGGGCCTGGTGGTGGAAATCACCCTGGCGGCGGCCAGCTTATAGGCGTCGAACCGGGTGCGCTCCGTGGCCAACGCGGTTGACCACCCCCGCGCGCCTAGCTTGGAAAGGACCTGGATGACTCTCTCGCGCAATATTCTCCTCCGGCGGACGACTGTACTCCGGCGATGTTGCCGTTTGGCAATCCTCGCCGCCGGCCTGCTCGTCGCTGGCTGCGGCTCGGAGCCCAGACCCGCCGCCGAAGCCGAGAAAAAGCCCGCCGAACCAGCGATTCCCCAGGATATTCAGGACGCCGCCACTGCCCTGCTCGGTAGCGAGACGCAAGTGCTCCTTTACGGCGACCTTGCCAAGACCGGCCAGAAACAATTCCTCGCCGCCAACGTCGTACCTAATACGCCCAAGAGCACGGTGGCCGGTACCGTGGTAACCCGCGCTGTGATCGCGGAAACCGTCGATGGCAAGTGGAGCGAACTCTTCCGCGCCGATGAATATCTCAAGAACCCGAAAGGTTATCTTGCCTTGACGCCCTTGCAAGCGGTGACCGGCTGGAAGCTGCAATACGAAAATAGCGACGATAAGGGCATGGCGCTTTACTTCACTCCGGTGAAGCAGGGGAGCAGTGAAAAAACTTTGCCGATTGCGGTGCGCTGGAATCCGGCGGTGAAGCGCTATCAATCCATGGATCTTTCCTACCAGCATTTCCTGAACGAAGCGCCTTCTATGGGGAGCCCAAGGTCCGCCCTTCGATGAGTGAACCGGCCACAACCCGGTCTGCTAGGAGAGCCCCCCAGAAAACGCCCAAGGGTTCCGCGGGCAAGAATCTGGGCGGGCTGCTGCCATACCTTGCGCGCTACAAAGGTGCGATCGCCATTGGCCTGCTCACTCTTATCA
>Ga0210390_10003857_pt1 | contig 12786 bp, 10 predicted proteins | sample IncBWH11OmetaG_FD_161050 | JGI IMG/M metagenome (GOLD analysis project Ga0210390, IMG submission 161050) | Forest soil microbial communities from Barre Woods Harvard Forest LTER site, Petersham, Massachusetts, United States - Inc-BW-H-11-O ...
TCACGTGCCCACGATGGATCTTCACGGTGATCTCGCTGGTTCCGAGATTAAAGGCTACTTGCTTATTGAGCATGCCCGAAACGACCAAACCCATGACTTCGCGCTCACGTGCAGTAAGCGACTCGTACCGCCTTCGCAATTCGGTGAGCTCACTCTGTTGTTGGCGCGTTGCCCGGTCGCGCTCTAGAGCCAGATGGATAGCGTCCAGCAAGTCCTGGTCGCGGAAAGGCTTGGTCAGGAACTCCACCGCACCGGATTTCATGGCTTTCACCGTCATGGGAATATCTCCGTGACCGGTGATGAAGATGATCGGAATCCGGATACCCGCGTCAACCAACTGGTGCTGAAATTCCAGGCCGTTCACGTCGGGTAGTCTTACGTCCAGCACCAGGCAACTTGGCCCGTCCGGCCGCTTTCTGCGCAAGAACTCTGGCGCGGTCGCGAATGTTTCAGAACGCAAGCCGACCGACTTGAGCATGCCTTGGATCGCCGCACGGACCAAGTCGTCGTCATCAATGACGAACACCATGGGAGCGGCCGCGGTGGTCATTCATGGGCCTCGACTTGGGCGGACACTACCAGGGTCGTCAAGAAAGCAAGAATGGGCGTGGCCTTGGTCGGATCGCTTACCCGGAAGGAGAAAATCGCTGGAGAAAAGAAAGACGCCGAACGGCCACCTGAGATGAAAGAGGCAACTGCCCATACCAGTGAACTGGTTCGATATAGACACACAGCCGTAGCGACATTGAGGCGAAGTCGCAAGCAGACAAAAGTCAGCAATTCAAGAGCAATGCTGCCGGCTGAACATTGAACGACCGCACGCCACCCAATCCGGGCCATGGCCCGCTCGCCTCCTCTCATCGAACATTTTCTTAACAGCACCCCGATCGAAGAACATGATAGCGCAGTAGCCTCCCAAAACGGGTGGCGAGGACCCATGCTACCCACTGCCGGTTGGAAGCGCGGGATTTCGAACGGGAAGAAACTATGTTCTTGCAGCAGCAGCACCACCGGGCGACGCGCGAGGCGATTAGAAGAGCTGCGCGGCTTGGGGGCCGCAATCGGCATTCACGCGGCGCCGCAATGAACCGGGTCGTCGACATCTGGGCATGGCCCTTCCGCAGTCAGCAGAGACTGCACCTGAAAGGTAAGCTTTTCGCGTGGTTGTCCTACATCGTACAAATAAACTCCGCTGGCATCCACGCCTGATGGCAACGGGCCGATCTGTTCACAGCACAGCAGGATGATCGGAACACCTGGCCGAATCGCCCGTAGGCTTCGCACCAAGTCAAAACTGGCCCGTTCTCTGGCCCGGTAATGGAGCACGATGACAGCAACTGAGTGCATGATGAATAGAAGTGCGACTGCTTGTGTAGCGCTGTCAGTGCCCACAACTTCACAGCCAGTGGCCTCGAGTGCTGCGAGCACCGAGTTGCTGCTGGTTGCCTGGTTGGATATGTACAGAATTGACTCGAGTGCCACTGTATCTCCGCCTTCGTTCTTCGATGAAGCACACGAATTTCCAACATGTCGTACCTCACAGGAGCGGGAAAGGATTGCTGAACGATAGGATATCTGCATGACCTCCCGGCATGAGCAGAGGACTGGTACCGCTCGAGTGCGTCCGTTGACAGCTTTGTCCGCATCCCGACATCAATCGCCATCCAGCCACCTGTCGCAAAACTAACTTCACGTCAAAACGGACCCGGGTTAAGAAACCCCGGGTCCTCGAGAAAGAATTTCAAGTTTAGCTGCTGTTTTAATCGAATGGCGCTGCCGAGCGAATGCCAAGACCCCGTCCTCAGTCGCCAGCTCCGGAAATTTCGGAGTTGGATCCTTTCCCCTCATCGGGCACGATTGTTTGTTGCTTGTCCTGAGCGAGTTCCTTCTCTTTCTGCTTGGAATACACGAACTCATTCCCGGTTACGCGACCAGGATAAAACCACTTCAACAGGGCATCCGGGTTTCCGGCTCCCTGTTCTGCCAATGTAACCGCAGTATCTCCGGTGGGGTATGGACGCTCCGTCGCAATTGTGAGAACGGTCGCATACGGAACAGTCCCGTCCGCATTGAAGATCTGCACGACATGTTGGCCAGAGTCACCATCGGCCAACCTGAATAAGTAAGTCCCTGCGGCTAGCACCTCGCCCGGGATTTGGATGGGCTCGCTAAACGTGAGCTTGGTGCGTTGGTCCATCGGTTCAGCGTGAGCAGCAAGTTCGAAAAAAAGACTAAGGGCAATCATCAGACCTAAAATGATGTAACCTTTGTTCGTTTTCATTTTGGTTCATCTCCTTGAAACAATGTTGGCTGTCTTCAGCTCACCTTGCATAAGAGCACAGCAGATGCCAAAACCCTGAGCGAGTCTAAGTTCTGTACAAAAGGATCAGTCTGAAGAACTTAAGCCAGGGAGGAATCCTGCGTATTCGAGCCTGTTGATCTGGCGGAGGTGTCGGTGTTACTGCCGTTGCGTCCGGATACTGACACTCAAAACGATGTTTGGAAATCTGCGTGCAGTCAGTCAGGATGATGATGGTGGATTATGACAAGGACCATTCTCTTCATCGGAACGCAGATATTTCTCACTGCTCTGGGCAGTGCCCAGACTGTTTCATTGCCCGAGCCTCCGCAGGTGCAAGCGAAGAATCACGTGGTATCCGTTACGCTGCATGCTGTGAACGAAAATGGCCGGGATGCGTTCTCTTTCAACGGTGACACGGTAGCTCCAGTAATCCGTGCTTCCCCTGGTGACGTCCTCAGCATCACTTACGTCAACGATCTTCCTGCCAAGTCCACGGAAACTTGTGCTGTAAATCCCTGCATGGACATGACCAACTTGCATTTTCATGGGCTCAGTGTTTCGCCAGAAGCCCCGCAGGATGACGTCCTAACAACGCTTGCCAAGCCCGGCCAGGTTTTGCACTACTCAGTTGAGATTCCGCGCGACCATCCGCCGGGGCTGTTTTGGTATCACACTCATCCCCATGGCGAGAGTCATCGGCAGGCATTAGACGGAATGTCAGGAGCCATCGTCATCGAGGGCATGGAACGTTATGCCCCCGAAGTAGGACGACTTCGCGAGCGGGTCATAGTTGTGCGCGGCCGCTCCATTGAACATGATCCAAATGCAGCCGAACTCATGCATCAGGTTGAAATTCCCGCCACAGGATGTGGGGGAGAAGCGGAGCAAGTCGAGGAAATCTTTACCGTGAATGGGGCGGTTCGCCCACGAATCGAGATTGCCCCGAAAGAGCGGCAATTCTGGCGTATTGTGAACGCCTCGGCGGACCGCTATTTGGACCTGCAGTTGGATGGACATACATTTGAAATCGTGGCGCTCGACGGGATGCCCCTCGCGTACCACGAACCGAACGGCGCGACACGTACCACCGATCATTTGCTGCTGGCGCCTGCGGGACGGCTCGAAGCTATTGTCACGGGTCCGCCTTCTGGAACACATAGTGCTCTGCGTACCCTTTGCGTAAATACGGGTCCGGTTGGCGATCCCGACCCGGAAATGGTTCTGGCAGATCTGGTCCAACCCAGTTCAGCTCAATCCAGTTCACGTCCTGCGACAGAGCCAGTGCATGCTATCTATGACCGGCCGCCGCGTTTCAAGCCGATTGATGTTGAGCCGTTGAAGAAGACTGCACCGGACTTCATTGTCACCTTTACGGAGGACAAGAACGGCTTCTACATCAATGGGCGCAAGTTCGCTATGGATGCAAGTCCTATGACAACCGCCAGCGTAGGTACTTATCAGCATTGGCGTATTCTCAACCTAACCGCCGAGCTGCATCCTTTCCACATCCACCAGGTCCACTTCCTCGCCTATGCAGAAAATGGCTCCCCGCTCCCGCACCCTTCGTGGTTGGATACCGTGAACGTTCCGTATGGCGGCTCTGTCGATGTCATTCTCGACTTTACCGACCCCGTCATTAAGGGTATGGCGGTATTTCATTGCCACCTCCTGAACCATGAGGACAAGGGAATGATGGCTAAGATCCTCTTCAAGTAATTAGGCAAGCGGGACCGGCAGCTTCGATCGCAACGGTGATCGAGCGGCCGACTGAGTTCAGGAGACTTCTGTGACGGAGTGACATCGCGATGGGATTGAACTGTTCCAACCAGATGTTGGAACACGATTGATGATCGAGAGGAGAGCAACAAGGACAGCAACTATGTGTTTCCCTGCGGGGTGATGTGGTGCAGATTCGGACGACTAGACGCAGGAGAGGAACTGCATATGCATCTCCCGAATGTCACAAAACTGAATTGCAAACTACCGGGTGCATTTCCAGTTCCAAACTACGGGGAGAGGGTGCGATGCTTGATGGAGGTGCGCAATGCAATTCCGCTAAAATGCAACCGAGTTGCGAACTGCGGCATCAAGAGCGCATATGGCATGTGTTGAGAGCGGGAGTCGCCTTCGCAGTCCTGCCTCCCTAGATCTTTCATTCCACTGCGAAGGCGGCTCGTGCTCGCTGCATACCCGGAGCGGAATTATTCGATCGTATAGACAATCGTATAGACAAGGGAGCCGACATGCGGTGGAAACAAATCGAGGATGAACCGAAGGTTTTCGCCCTGATCTTTGAAACTGGCGACGAGATCGCAGGCGTGCTGCAACAGTTCTCGAAGCACCAGGGTTTGGGGGGAAGTAGCTTTAAAGCCATCGGCGCCCTTTCTTACGCGAAGCTGGGCTGGTTCAACCTGACAACGAAAAAGTACGACCCAGCCTGCGTTCTCCACGAACAAGTGGAACTGCTTTCGCTCATTGGCGACATCGCCCTCAAGGACGGAGTACCGCAAGTGCACGCGCACGTGGTAGTGGGACGCTCCGACGGTACCGCCCACGGTGGTCACCTCCTTGAGGCTCGCGTGCGTCCAACTTGCGAATTAATTCTGACCGAGAGTCCGATTCATCTTCAGAAAAAATTCGACCCTGAAGCGGGAATAGCGTTGATCCAAATCTGAAAAGTGAATGGCAGTTCGCACATTGTGCCGCTACGGAGAAGCTGACATGGTTTCGTTTCCATGAGGGCGCCCCAGCAATTCGCGGTCGTAAATTCGCGGGACCCCAACCCATGTTTGTGATATCTCAGGTCCAAGTCCTGTCGAAATGCGGACGTTGTGTCAACCGCCCGACGCCGCATCTAGCGTCATAGGCCCACCCCTCACCACCCAGTTGACTCATGTCGCTGAAAATAAGCAACTAAGTTACCCGGAAGTTGATTGGAAAGCGGCGTGCCTTTTGATGTCGGGAGCTGAGGCGACAACAAATGGAAGCGGCGGAATCGTACATCGGAAGCGAACAGCACCTTGAAGTCCGCATCCAGGAAAGGGATACACAGGAAATGCAGGATGTTCTCTCACGCTGCCTGCCTTTATTTTACAGACGGGCCCATCGGCATCTGGGCAATGCAGCCGACGCCGAGGATGCGGTTCAGGATGCGCTCCTGTCAGCTTACAAGCATTTGGACCAATTCAAGGGGCAAGCGCAAATGTCGACTTGGTTAACCGCTATCGTCACGAATAGCGCACGAATGCAATTGCGCAGACGGCTACGGCAGATCCACCTGTCTCTGGATGAGCGATTCGCGGAGGAGGACGGAAATCCCCTGGCAGAACGATTGGCGCACCACGGACCAAGTCCCGAAGACGAGTGTCAAAACTCCGAACTGCATGGACGCTTGATGCAATTCGTATCCCAGCTTTCACCCCCATTGCGCGAAGCATTCCAATTGCGCGCATTGGGCGGGCTGACCACGAGCGAAGCGGCGCACATTCTGGGAGTGCCAGAGGGAACAGTGAAGGCCCGGCTCGCACGGGCGCGTGCAAAGCTCAAGCGCCTCATGCAACGCGGTTAAGCGAGATCACGAACGGCTAATTGACAGCTGTCGCTAATTGATCAAAAGGAAAACTCTATGTGGATCGTGCGACTCGCATTGCGGCGGCCCTACACCTTTGTGGTGATGGCCATCCTCATTCTGGCGATGGGCGCGATTTCAATCTACCGCACTCCAACCGACATCTTTCCAAACATCAATATTCCGGTCATCAGCGTCATCTGGAATTACAACGGCCTGATCCCGAAGGACATGGCTGACCGAATCGTCAGTGTCACTGAGCGAAACCTCACCACGATCGTAGACAACATCGAGCATATCGAGTCGCAGTCGCTGTATGGGATCGCTGTTGTCAAAGTGTTTCTGCAGCCAAACGCGAGTCTAGATCGCGGTGTCGCACAGCTTACGGCGAGCTCTCAAACGCAACTCAGGCAACTCCCTGCGGGGACGACGCCGCCCCTCATCATTGCTTACAGCGCGTCTAGTGTGCCTGTTTTGCAGCTGGCGCTCTCGGGACAAGGGCTTTCCGAACAGGAACTGAACGACTACGGTCTCAATTTCATTCGTACTCAACTGATTACGGTTCCGGGAACGGCGGTACCGTATCCCTACGGCGGCAAACAACGCCAGGTGCAGGTCGACTTAAATCCGTCGGCGTTACAGTCGAAAGGTCTTTCTGCACTGGACGTAGTGAACGCAATCACGCTTCAGAATTTGATCCTTCCCACTGGCACGTCCAAAATCGGCGGCAAAGAGTATGACGTTGATATTCCCAATGCTGCGCCACAGACGATGACGGACCTGAACCGCATCCCGATCAAGACGATTGGGAGCACTACCATCTACATGAAAGACGTGGCCTGGGTACGTGACGGTTTTCCGCCGCAGACCAACATCGTGCGTGTGAACGGCCAGCGTTCGGTGCTGCTGACCGTCCAGAAGGCAGGGGATGCCTCAACGCTAAGCGTAATTTCTGGCATCAAGTCTCTGCTGCCACAGATCGCGACCACGGTTCCGCCCCAGCTAAAAATGGAACCCCTGGCTGATCAATCCATTTTTGTTCTTGGCGCGATTCAGGGCGTCGTACGGGAGGCTCTGATTGCCGCGTGCCTGACCGCATTGATGATTCTCACTTTTCTGGGGAGCTGGCGAAGCACGCTCATCATCGCGACCTCCATTCCTCTGGCCATTCTTTCGTCGATTATTGTGCTGAGCGTGATTGGACAAACCATCAACATCATGACGCTCGGCGGACTGGCACTGGCCGTCGGCATCCTGGTGGACGATGCCACGGTAGAGGTGGAAAACATCAACCGAAACCGGGAAGCAGAGCCAGACAAGAACCTGGACGAGGTCGTCCTGGACAGCGCAGCGCAAATCGCAACTCCCGCCTTCGTGTCTACGCTATCGATCTGCATTGTATTCGCACCGATGTTCTTGCTCTCGGGCGTAGCGCGGTATCTCTTTTTGCCGCTTGCAGAGGCTGTCATCTTTGCAATGCTGGCCTCATATTTCCTGTCCCGGACGATCGTTCCGACAATGGCAAAGTATCTTCTACGAAATCAGAAAGTCGGAGAGCAGGGCAGGAGCCGCAATCCGCTGGTCCGGCTGCAGAAGGGATTCGAGGCCGGATTCGAACGGTTCCGTGAACGATATCACCGCCTACTGGAACTTTGTCTTCATCACCGGCGTGCTTTTCTAGTGGCGTTCTTTGCGGCCTGTTTGGGATCACTGGCGATTCTGATTCCCTGGCTTGGACAGGACTTTTTCCCTAGCGTTGATGCAGGCAGTTTCAAACTACATCTGCGAGGTCCCACGGGAATGCGTATCGAAGATACAGCCTTTCTGTGCGACCTGGTTGAGAAGTCAATTGGTCAACAAATCCCGGCTGCCGAAATGAAGAGCATTATCGACAACATTGGCCTGCCATACAGCGGCATTAATCTCTCGTACAGCAATTCAGCGCCGGTGGGCACATCCGACGCAGACATTTTGGTTACGTTGACTCCGAAGCACCATCCAACTGCGGTTTATGTCGACCAACTTCGCCTGAGCCTGGCAAAACAATTTCCGGGGGTGATGTTCGCATTTCTCCCCTCTGATATGGTCACGCAGATTCTGAATTTCGGGCTCCCGGCTCCCATCGACATTCAAGTTGTTGGCAACGACCTGGAAGGCAACCGTGCATGGGCGAGTGCACTATTGCAAAAAATAAGATACGTGCCCGGTACGGCTGACCTACGAGTCCAGCAGCCGTTCGATGAGCCCTACTTGCACCTGAGAATTGAGCGCACCAAGGCCCAGGAGCTTGGCTATTCGGCACATGACATCGCACAAAATCTACTCGTTTCTCTTAGCGGTAGCTTCCAAACCTCACCGACTTTCTGGCTGAGCCCACAAAATGGAGTCAGCTACTCGATCGCTACCCAGACGCCGCAATACCGCGCAGACACGTTACAGGATCTTGTCAATATGCCTGTGACGGGAACAAGCACGACGAATTCACCTTCCCTCTTGGCCAGCTTAGTCTCGATGAAACGAGGAACCGGCATGGCAGTCGTGTCTCACTACAACGTTGCGCCAGTGATTGATATCTTCGGCTCGGTCTCAGGACGCGACCTGGGCGGGGTTTCTGGCGATATTAATAAGCTTATCGATGCAGCCCGCCCGCAACTGCCCCGTGGCTCGCGAGTAGTAGTTCGCGGTCAGGTGCAGACCATGCGATCCTCCTATGTCGGCCTTCTCGTCGGTCTGGTGTTTGCGATCATGTTGGATTACCTGCTGATCGTCGTCAATTTTCAGTCCTGGCTCGATCCTTTCATCATGATTTCCGCGCTGCCTGCGGCGCTGGCCGGAATTGCCTGGTTCCTGTTCGTCACGCATACAACTCTGAGCGTGCCCGCACTCATGGGAACGATCATGTGCATGGGTGTGGCTACCGCGAACAGCATTCTGGTAGTGAGCTTTGCGACGGAGCAAATGACGGAAGGAAAAGATCCGATTGCCGCGGCGCTACAGGCAGGATTCACGCGTTTTCGTCCCGTACTGATGACGGCCTTGGCCATGATTATCGGCATGATTCCTATGGCCCTTGGAATGGGGGATGGCGGCGAACAGAACGCTCCCCTCGGACGCGCGGTCATTGGTGGCCTGCTTTTCGCAACGGTTTCTACGCTGTTCTTCGTCCCGACTTTTTTCAGCGTGTTGCATGGCTTGCGGCAAAAACTCGCCCCGACGAAGGAGCAAACACTGGGCAACAACATGGGTAATTAATATGGTGATAAACGAAGTCAAGGAACCGATCGGCAGCCAAGAACTGAACCCGCCCCCTGCGGCGGCTCACGAAGAGGGGAAGCTTAGACGTTGGCTGATTCCCTTGATCATCGTGCTGGTCGTCGCCGGAGTCTTGATTTCGGGAATCCGCTCTCGGATCAAGGCCTCGTCCACTCTGCGCACAGTGACCGCGCAAATGGCTGTGCCATCGGTTTCGGTTGTGGTACCCAAGCGAAGTGCTCCTGCCGAGGAAATTATCCTGCCCGGTAACATAGAGCCATTTATCTCATCACCGATTTACGCCCGCACCGACGGCTACTTGAAAAAGTGGTATTTCGACATTGGAGCCCGCGTGAAGGCGGGAGAGTTACTGGCCGTGATCCAGACCCCGGAAGTCGATCAGCAATTAGCCCAGGCGCGCAGCACTCTTGCCACTGCCCAAGCCAACCTGGAGCTGGCGCAGATCACGAAAGACCGTTACGAAGGGTTGTTGACAAAACACGCTGTCTCTCAGCAAGACGTCGACAACGCGGTAGGCAGTTACCGGGCAAACCTCGCCATGGTCGACGCAGACAAAGCCAACGTACAACGGTACGACGCGCTGGTTTCGTTTGAAAAGGTATACGCTCCATTCGATGGCGTAATCATAGCCCGCAACACGGACATTGGCGATCTTATCAATTCCGGAAGCAATACCGCCCCGAGAACCGACCTCTTTGACATGGTTCAGCCGGGCACCCTGCGCGTGTACGTGAATGTCCCAGAGGAATACTCGCGAGGCGTCAAACCGGGTGAAACTACTGCAGACATCGTGTTGGCTGAGTTTCCCGGCGAGAAATTCCCGGGAAAGTTAGTACGTACTGCCAACGCGATTAATGGGACTACTCGCACACTACTGACGGAAGTTGATGTAGAGAACCCCAAAGGAACTCTGCTCAGCGGCTCCTATGCCGAAGTGCATCTGAAGATTCCTGGGCAGGTTCCCACCTACTTACTTCCTGTGAGTGCTTTAATTTTTCGGTCGGACAATTTGCAGGTTGGTGTGGTGAAAAATGGCAAGACCGTGCTCACCGATGTAACTCCGGGACACGACTTGGGGGCAGAGATAGAAATTGTTGCCGGCTTGAACGCTGGCGACCAAGTCATTATGAATCCGTCCGATTCGCTCGTTTCTGGACAGGAAGTGCAAATCGTCAACGCTACGTTGCCGGGGGACACCAAGTGAAGCTCCCTCGCAAGACAATTTTGTCGGAGGTCCCGCGGCCGGCACATTGGCTGGCCCTGCTCGCAATGGCGGCACTTCAGTTGACTGGATGCGTGGTTGGCCCAAAGTACCACGCTCCTGCGGTACAGGCCCCACCTGCTTATAAAGAGCTTGGAGACTGGAAGCCCGCCCAACCCAACGACCAGAATCTTGGCGGTACGTGGTGGACGATTTTCCAGGATCCTCAGCTTGATGCCCTGGAACTTCAGGTCGATGTGTCAAACCAGAATCTGAAGGCCGCCGCGGCGCAGTATCAGGAAGCACGAGCTGTTCTACGCTATTATCGGGCCGACTACTATCCAACCGTGACGGCTGGGCCGTCCGCGACTCGGACGCGCGTCTCCGCAAACAGTCCTACGAGCACAATCCTGCGTGGCGCCACTTACAACGACTTTGTGTTGCCATTCGACGTTTCCTATCAAGCCGACGTGTGGGGGCGAGTTCGAAAAAACGTGGAGTCTTATCGAGAACAAGCGCAGGCGAGTGCAGCGGACCTGGCGACGGTCAATCTCAGCATGCACGCGGACCTGGCTGTTGATTACTTTCAAGCCCGCAGCCTGGACGCCGAGGAACAGCTGCTGAATTCTACGGTTACGCAATACGAGCAGGCATTGGAATTGACGCAGAACCGTTATGACGGGGGGATTGCTTCGGAAGTAGAAGTTGAGCAGGCGAGAACCATACTTCAGACTACCCGGGCAGAAGCGGTCGATGTGGGTGTATCACGGGCGCAGTTCGAACACGCGGTCGCCATTCTTATTGGCAAACCACCTGCGGAGTTCAGCCTTCCTCCGCTGCCCCTCACTGCACCGCCTCCGCACATTCCTGTCGGCGTACCTTCAGACCTGCTCGAGAGGCGCCCGGATATTGCGGCTGAGGAGAGGCTGGTTGCATCCGCCAATGCTCAGATCGGAGTTGCGAAGTCGGCTTACTACCCGCTGATCAATTTGGGCGCCACGGGTGGGTTCGAAAGCTCAGCCATCACGACGCTTATTAATGGCCCGAGCGGCTTATGGTCGATTGGCCTCTCCGCTGTTCAAACAGTGTTCGATGGAGGAAGACGACACGCCCTCAACGACGAAGCGCGTGCCACTTATGACTCTCAAGTTGCAAACTATCGACAGAGCGTACTGGATGGATTCCAACAGGTCGAAGACAATCTGGCGGCAGTGAGGATTCTGGAAAACGAGGCTAAAATTCAGGATGAAGCGGTGGTCGCGGCCCAGCACTCGCTGGACCTCTCGATCACCCGGTATAAAGGTGGAGTCACAAGTTATCTCGAGGTGATTACCGCGCAAAATGCCGCCCTCGGGGACGAAGTAACAGCGGTCAATATTCTCGGACGCCGTATGGCGAACACAGTCTTGCTGATTCAGGCTCTCGGAGGCGGATGGGATCGATCAAGTTTGCCGGCGCGACCCGAATGCTGCGGCAAGCTGGTGAGTAGCGGCGGCGATTGATCGATGCTGAAGGAGATTAGTTAAGTCAAGACGTGAGATCGTTCTGACGCGACTAACGCCCGCTTCGGCAGGCTAGAAAGCTATATCAACTGATGCAAGAAGATCGGGTAGAAACCAGACCGTCGGCCTCCGTGCAATCAGTCGAACCCGTCAACGTGTTTGGACTCGCGAATTTCAAGGGAATAAAATGGTTGGAAATCACACGCCGTTTCAGGGTAAATAGGGTCATCAACCAGCAACTAAAGTCCAGTCGAATAATGGTTTGTTTGAGAGGCTAGAGAGGAATCGTTATGGTTAAAGAAATACTGACGCGCTGGCCGGTGGTTCGACAGCTTTTGACGCACAGCGATGGTACTGGTGTGGAAGCCATGAGCGATCGAACTCGCAATCTTGCTCCCAAGCATCGCAATGCTCAGGTTACGCGCTCCGTGTGTCCTTACTGTGCCGTAGGGTGCGGGCAGCTGGTTTACCACAAGGATGGAAAGCTTGTCTCAATTGAAGGCGATCCAGATTCGTTTATTTCCCGCGGGCGGCTTTGCCCCAAGGGGTCCGACAGCTTCGAACTGCTGACGCATGCGAACCGGGAGACGCGCATAAAGTATCGCAAGCCGTACTCCACCCGGTGGGAAGACCTGGAACTGGAGACGGCGATGGACATGATCGCCGATCGCGTCTGGGACACGCGGGAGCGCACGTTCGTGGAAGAGCGGGACGGAGAGGTCGTAATGCATACGACTGCCATGGCTCACCTTGGTGGCGCTACTCTCGATAACGAAGAAAACTACCTGATCAAAAAGCTCTTCGCCGCCGGCCTGGGCATGGTCTGCATCAGCAACCAGGCTCGTATTTGACACAGCTCAACGGTGCCCGGTCTGGGCGCCTCCTTCGGTCGGGGCGGAGCGACGACTGCGCCAGGCGATCTCGTAAATTCTGATGCCAT
>Ga0210390_10003859_pt1 | contig 12784 bp, 12 predicted proteins | sample IncBWH11OmetaG_FD_161050 | JGI IMG/M metagenome (GOLD analysis project Ga0210390, IMG submission 161050) | Forest soil microbial communities from Barre Woods Harvard Forest LTER site, Petersham, Massachusetts, United States - Inc-BW-H-11-O ...
ATTGAGCACGATATCGTAGGCCAGCGCGCGCACCGCCTCCGGATCCGATTCCATGCGCCCGGCAACCAGGTCGTCTTCGTGCGGCGACGTGAAGGGATGATGCGCAAAAGTCCAGGTCTGGGTCTGCTGATCCCACTCGAAAAATGGAAAATCTGTAACCCAGAGAAATTCGTAATCGTCTGCGTTACCTTTCTTCTCGAAAGCGCCGTGCTTCTCCTGAAACCGCTTTGCCAGTTCGAGCCTCAGCTGCCCAACTTTCTTGTAAATCCACAGGCGATCCTTCGCCGGCGCGGCGATCCCGGGCTTCGGAGTGATCACGATATTCAAGTCCCCCGGAGCAATTGCACTCTGATCGAATGCCTTCAGCTCTTCTGAAAGCTTTTCGGTGATCTTGTCAGCCAAACCGGCGAATGCCTCGCTGGTGCGAAGCCGCCCGATGTCGAGGACGTCCAGACCCGAATCGCCAAGGCTGGCTCGAATATCGCCCGTCAGCGCTTTGCGAGCCGTGCCGGAAAGCTCGCCAACGCGCGGGATCGTGAACCCGAGCACCGGCAGCGATTGCTCGATCTTGAGCGCTATACGTAGCTCGGGTGTTACCTCCTCAGTCAAATCGGCCATGGCAGGCAGGCGCAGGTCCGGCTTGTCGATGCCATAACGGCGCATAGCCTTGTCGTAGGTCATTCGCGGAAACGGCACGCTGATCTGCTCGCCGGTGACCTCAAACGCCGCTTTGAGAAAGCCCTCAACCACGGCGAAGACCGTCTCCTGCTGCGGAAACGTCATCTCTAAATCTATTTGCGTGAACTCCGGTTGGCGGTCCGCACGCAGGTCCTCATCGCGAAAGCAGCGCGCGATCTGAAAATACCGGTCCATGCCCGAGATCATCAGGATCTGCTTGAAGATCTGCGGAGACTGCGGCAGCGCATAGAACTCACCCGGATGCACGCGGCTCGGCACCAGGTAATCTCGCGCGCCCTCCGGCGTCGACCGCGTCATGAACGGCGTCTCGATCTCCAGAAACCCCTGCTCCGATAGATACTCCCGCACCGCCAGCGCCACCTTGTGCCGGATCTCGAAGTTCTTCTGCATCTCCGGCCGCCGCAGATCGATGTAGCGATACCTCAGCCGCACCTCTTCGTTGCCGATTGCCTCTTCGGCCGGCGAAAACGGAGGCACCTTCGCATCGTTCAGAATGCGCAGCTCTTCGGCGACGACCTCAATCTCGCCGGTGTCCATCTTTGGATTGATGACGTCCTTGCCCCGCAACCGTACCTTGCCGATCGCCGCAACCACATACTCCGGCCGCGCCTGTTCAGCCTTCGCATGCCCCTCCGGCGTAAGGTCCTTGTCGAGCACAATCTGCGAGATGCCATAGCGATCGCGCAGATCAAGAAAGATAAGATTGCCGTGGTCGCGCCGCCGGTTCACCCAGCCCAGCAGTACAACGGACTTGCCCGCGTCCGTAGCGCGTAGTTCGCCGCAGTTATGTGTGCGCGTCAGTGTGCCTAGAAAATCCAGCAAGGTCGAAATTCCTAACTTTTATCGATTAATTTGAAGTCGCGCAGCGCTTGTGCGAGCTCTCCGCGTGCCACCTTCACCTGCTCGCCGCTCGCAAAATCCTTCACCGTAAGAATACCGGACTTCATTTCATCCTCACCGAGAAGCACGATCTTCCGTGCCAGCTTGTTTCCTATCTCAAATGACTTCTTCAGCCTGAACGATCCATCCCCCAGCTCAACGCGCAGCCCCGCGCGCCGCAGCTCGCGCGCCAGCCCCAGCGCCGTCGCGTTCAACTCAACAGACAAGGGCGCGATAAACCCATCCGCCAGCCCAGCCCTCTGCTCGCGCATCGCCTGCAGCGTCAAAATCAGCCGGTCCTCGCCAATCGCAAACCCGATCCCCGGAGCCTTCGGCCCGCCCAACGCCTCGCTCAGTCCGTCATACCGTCCGCCGCCCAGCAGCGCATTCTGCGCGCCTAAACCGCCGTGCGTAAACTCAAACGTCGTCTGCGTGTAGTAATCGAGGCCCCGCACCAGCCGCGGATTCACCTCGTACTTCACGCCGCACTTGTCCAGCGCTGTCAGCACCGCGGCAAAGTGCGCCTTCGAATCCTCGTCGAGATAATCCGCGATCTTTGGCAGCTCGTTGATGATCTCCTGGTCGCCTTCGTCCCTCGAATCGAGCACGCGTAGCGGATTGGTTTCCGCCCGGCGCTGGTTGTCCTCGCACATCCGGTGCTTCAGCGGATCCAGCGCCTCGCGCAGCGCCGCCACATACCGCGCCCGATCCGTCGCCGACCCGACCGAATTAATCTCCAGCTTCCACCCCTCGATGCCCAGCTCATCGAGAAACGCCGCCAGCATCTCCAGCACTTCCGCGTCTCTTAAAGGAGACTCCGACCCCGCGCTCGGCGGCCCGATCACCTCGGCGCCAATCTGCCAGAACTGCCGGTACCGCCCCTTCTGCGGACGCTCCCGCCGGAACTGCGGCCCGATGTAATACAGCTTCTGCAGGAGGCCCGTCTCAACGAGCTTGTGCTCGATGTACGCCCGCACCACGCCCGCCGTATTCTCCGGCCGCAGCGTCAGCGACTGCGCCTTCTCCGACTGCGCCCGCGCGCGATCCTCCCACGTGTACATCTCCTTGGAGACAATATCCGTCTCTTCTCCGACGCCGCGCGCAAACAACGACGTGTCTTCGAAGAGAGGCGTACGAATCTCACCAAAGTTATAGCGCGCAAAAACACGCCGGGCGGTCGCTTCCGCGTGGTTCCAGAGGTCGGTTTCAGGCGGCAGAAGGTCGCGTGTGCCGCGAACGGCTTTCAGGGTACTCATGGTTGCAATTTGGCCTAAGTTTCAGAGTATCAGCACAGGACCCGCACAACGTCCCGACCAGCCCAAGTCAACTAATCTCCCAGCTCAACTAATCTAACGACATGCGCCTCTTCATCGGCACCGGCTTGCCCACCCCGGTCGCCGAGGCGCTCGCCAAATCCGCGACAAGCCTGGTCGTGCCATCCTCAGCCACGCGCATTCGTTGGACACCGCCCGTCAACATGCACGTAACCCTCAGCTTCCTGGGACAGGTCCACGAAGCCCGCCTCGACGTCATCCAGCAGGCACTCGCCACCATCCGCGCCCCACACATGAAGCTCTCCCTCGAGGGCTTCGGCACCTTCGACCGTGTGGGCGTTCTCTACGCAGGCGTGAAGAAATCACCCGCGCTCCTCGCACTGGCCGAACAAGTCATGGCGGCCATGCAAGCCGTCGGCTTCCCCCGCGAAGACCGTCCCTACTCGCCCCACATCACCCTCGCCCGCAGCCGCGATCGCCTCCGCCTGCGCTCTGATGCAAAAGACGACCCCGCTTTCCGCGCAGCCTTCGAAGCCTCAGAGTTCCAGCTCTACCAAAGCTTCACCCTACCCGAAGGCCCCCGTTATGACGTCCTCCGCGCCTTCCCCCTCGACTGATCAGACCCGCCCGTTATCCTTAATCCATGTCGAAGAAAAAGTGGACCGCCGTCGACCGCTACATCTCAGATACGCTGATCCCCGCTGACCCCGTGCTCGAAGCGGCACTCACCGCCAGCACCAAAGCCGGACTTCCCCCCATCGCCGTCGCTCCCAATCAGGGCAAATGGCTGATGATCCTCGCCCAGGCCATCGGCGCGCGCTCCATCCTCGAGATGGGCAGCCTCGGCGGGTACTCCACCATCTGGCTCGCCCGTGCTCTGCCCGCTGATGGCCGCCTCATCACCCTCGAAGCCGACCCCAGGCACGCCGAAGTTGCCCGCGCAAACATCGTCCGCGCCGGCCTCGCCAGTAAAGTCGAACTCCGCCTCGGCAAAGCCCTCGACACCCTGCCCCAACTCGCCGCCGAAGGCCTTGGGCCCTTTGACTTCATCTTCATCGACGCCGACAAGGGAAACTACCCCGGCTACCTCGAATGGGCCGTCAAGCTCTCCCGCCCCGGAACCGTCATCATCGGAGACAATGTCGTCCGCGACGGTGACGTCATCGACGCCAACAACACCGACCCCGCCGTCCAGGGCGTGCGCCGCATGAACGAAATCATCGCCGCCGACTCCCGCCTCACCGCGACCGCCATTCAAACCGTCGGCAGCAAGGGCTACGACGGATTCATGATCGCCATCGTCAAAAACCCGGAGCAATCTCGAACTAGTTGATTTGCAGGTTTTCCATCTGTATAGGTATCGCATTCCAGGCCGCGTAGCAGAATCCTGGGGATGCATACTGAAAATCGAATACGACGTTCTTGTTCGCGTCCAGCCCGACTAACCGCGCCTCTTGGAAGTTATCCGCCGTCGCGAAATCGACTAGATATGAGTTTCCCGATTCGTAGCTGCTCCCACAGATTGGCGAAAAGATGCTTTGCCCATAATTGAAGTTCCATACATTCCGGGCCGTCATCGTGGTCGTATTCACGGAGTAGGCCGACACTTCGCTGAAGGTTCGGGTAAGACCAGATGGCTCTCCAGGGGGTTGATTGAGACTCCCATATCCATCGTTAAAAACCATGACGTAGCCGTCCGCTGTAATGGAAACTGCATGTTGGCCGATTGGATAGTCACCGCCTCCGTTTAATGTAAGAGCTTTGGCTCTCAGGGACGGAAAGCTATACCAGTACTTGGTCGGGTCACCCAGGATCCAAACGATGTCATGCGTTGAATAGTCCACCTTGATCAAGAAGTTTTCGCGGCTGGAAATGATAACGCTATTATCGCTCGGGTCGTAGGTACTGGCGTTGACATGGAACCAGTCCATGCCGGGCCACACAAACGCGCTTGCATCGTCGCCGTGCGCCTGCATGTAAGACGTCAATATGTCCGCCATGTCAAACGTTTGAATCGGAGGCTGAGTCGAGAACGGCACGATTTCCGCGACGATATCGCCGAAACTATCGCCAAGATCGTCGGTTCCATTGAATTCAGCCAGATCGCCGCTCGGACCGGGATCGATGTTATGGGTAAACGAGGCCAGGAGAGGCTGCGGAAGATCGGTTTGCGGTGTTGACTGCGTGCCGTCGAATTGGAGCACGGTCACGGCTGGAGCGTATTGGCTGCCAGTAACAAATTGACCGTTTGCGTAATAGACGGCTAAGGTCCCGTTCGCGGGAACGATCCAACGTACTTGCGCATCGGTATCGACGATGACGGGAGAGCCGAGCAAGGACTTCATGATGAAGAAGTTGAATCCGAGGGCGCTTCCCGGCGCCCGTGCCTTGATGATGGTCGGATTGAGATAAACGCCACTTGGGTCCGTGTAGGGCTGGGTCGCGATCTGATACTGCAACTGCTGTACTGAGCCGTCATCGAAAGTGAGCTTGAAACTTACTTGATTTTGATATCCGGTATAAAGGCCGAAAACCGGGAGATTGATCAAATTTGCCTGCAGGTAGCCGCGGGCTGACAAGATAGCCGCGCTCCAGGTTACAGTCACTGGCAGAGACACCGAATTCGGCATGGGAGAAATGCTGAATGTCACGGAGGTCACCTCGGAGACCTTTTGCCCGGTGAATTGAACGGAGGAAATGAAGGGAGTAACCCCCGCCTGGCTCCCGGCGACGGAGATATCGCTCTGTTGTGCCAGGGATGCTTCCGGGATTTGAGAAGTCCTTGCTGTTGTTGATCCCGTTCCACATCCGTAAAGAGTCAGACTCAGACCTACCGCCGACGCCCCCTTCAGAATGTTCTCCATCGATGTCCTGGCCAACATCGGTAGCCTCCTTGTGAAACAAAAATTCTCCATAATAGTACCTGTAACCGCGTGCATTCGCGGGCATCCTTCGTCTATTCCTCGGACGCCGCTTTTACCCTCAGTTCGCTTCTCTGAAGCAGAGACGATGTTCGGCTTATGTACGATGACGTAGCGGATCAGGCTGCTGGTTTTGCCACGGCTCGATTCAATTTGTAAACTTCCTGGAGGCTAAACAGAGGCAATCCCATGAGCCAGTACCCGCCGCCCACCGTCATCGTCGCCTCCACCAAAAGCGTTCTCCTCTCCCTCGTGCTCACTTTCTTCTTCGGACCCCTCGGCATGCTCTACAGCACCATCTGGGGAGCACTCGCAATGCTGGTGCTCTTGGTACCGCTCTTCATCTTCACCTTCGGACACGGCGCCTTCCTCATCTGGCCCATCTCCATGATCTGGGGGGCCTGGGCCGCGCACAGCTACAACCAGCGCCTGCTGCGCCGCGCCGGAATCTGATCTATCCCGTCCAATAGCACGGAGCAATTTTCCGAAGAAGTATGGACACCGTACTCATCCGCCCCGCTCGGCCCTCCGATTGCCCGCAGATCTCCCGGATGCGCGCAGCGCTCTGGCCCGAGTCATCGGCCGAAGAACATGCGCGCGAGCTGCTGCCGATTCTCGAAGACACTCCCTCCTTTCCATTTCCTCTGGTGAACCTCGTCGCCGAGGCAGCCGATGCGCAGCTCGTCGGATTTATCGAAGCAGACCTGCGCTCCCACGCCGACGGCTGCGATCCTTCCCACGCTGTCGGCTTCATTGAGGGCTGGTACGTCGACCCCGGCTGGCGCGGGCAGAGAATCGGCAGAAAGCTGCTCTCCGCAGCCGAGGAATGGGCGCGCAGCCACGGCTGCCGCGAGATGGCGTCCGATACCTGGATCTACAACGAGCTCTCCCAGCGCGTCCACGACGCAGCGGGATACTCCGTCGTCGACCGCTGCGTGCACTACCGCAAAAGCCTCTGATCCCGCCCGTACCGTTTGCCCAGCCAACTTTCTGCATTCCGCTCCGTCTCACCCGGCGTATCTCTCATTGAAGGGCAAGAACCAAAGCCCTAAGCATTTTGGGAAACGGCTTATCCGGTGACACAGACCTCAAGTCGACGCGACCCCGGGGTCCCCGGCGACAGGTCTTCGTCGCCGGGGTGGGACCAACAGGGAGCAGCGACCTTGCCTGATGTTCGACCGGGTGCATATTTCCCAAAATGCCTTCAAGTGGCCACTTGATGCCTCGTTCCGCAGTTGACGACCCGGAGTACTTCCGCAGCCTGATGCTCGAACACCAATCCATGGTTTTCAGCATCGCGCTGCGCATCCTCAGCGACCGATCCGCAGCCGAAGAAGTGGCTCAGGATGTGTTTCTGGAGTTGCACTCGAAGCTCGGCGAACTCGCCTCCGAGGACCATGTCCTCTACTGGCTGCGCCGCGTCACCGTGCACCGGGCCATCGACCGGCTGCGCCGCCGCGAGCGCCGCCCTGAAGTCGCCATGGACTGGCAGGATCTGCCCGAGCCATCCGACCCGCCCAATACTGACCCGCTGCTCAGCCACCGGCTGCGCCAGCTCGTCGCGTCGCTGCCCGAGGTGCCAAGAACCGTGCTCATCCTCCGCTACCAGGAAGATATGAGCCCGGAAGAAATCGGTGGCGTGCTCGACATGCCCCTTGCCACCGTCAAGAGCCACCTGCAACGCACCCTGCGCCTGCTGCGCGAAAAAGCCGCACGGGTACTGCGGTAAGAAAACTGAGGCCGAAGATGTACGAGACAGAGATTTACGAACCGGACACCGAATTCGAACAGGCGCTCTACGCTGCCCTCGCCCGCGAAACCGCGCCCCCCGACCTGCTCGCCCGCGTCATGAACAGAATCGAAGCCGGGCTGCTCGAGACTCAGGCGGCGTCGGTCCCCAGCTTCCGCCTTCTCGCAATGCCGGCGCGCAGCGTTTGGAGCAGCCTCTGGTCTGTCGGAGCCCACGCCGCCGCCTTTGCCTTGATCGCCTTCGTCGTCTTCGCCGGAGGCAAAGCCGTCGTCACCGCACCCAAGGCCCCCTTTACCGCCGTCGATGTCCGCCTATACATCCCGATGAATCCTGGAAAAGACGCTATGGGTGGCGGAGGTGGAGGCGGAGCACACGAAATGACCGAAGCCTCACGCGGCCGTCTGCCTAAGCTTTCTCAAACCCAGATCACGCCGCCGCAAATCATTCGCAACCAGGCTCCGAAACTCCCCGACGAGGCGACCATCGTCGTCCCGCCCATCAAGCTGCCCGACGAGAAGATGCCTGACATCGGCATGCCCCACTCGCCGCAGGTGGCGCTTGCTTCTCAGGGCCCAGGCTCCGGATCAGGCTTCGGAAGCGGCAACCACGGCGGAATCGGTCCCGGCTCCGGCAACGGATACGCCCCCGGTTTCGACGGCGGCTACGGAGGCGGCGTCATGCAGGTAGGGAAAGGCGTCTCCGAGCCCAAACTCATCTACTCCGTCGATCCCGAATTCTCCGATGAAGCACGCCGCGCCAAGTACCAGGGCGTGTGCGTCGTCTCGGTCATCGTCGACGCTCTAGGCAATCCGCAGCATGTCCATGTCGCGCGCAGTTTAGGCATGGGCCTCGACGAGAAGGCCGTCGAAGCCGTCAAGCAATACAAGTTCAAGCCCGCCTGGTACCAGGGCCATCCCGTCGCAGTCGAAATCGATGTCGTCGTCAATTTCCGGATCTACTGAGATCCGTCGCCCCGGCCGAAAGCGAAAAATCGCCGCGTCATAATCACGGCAGCTTCACCAGCTCGTCACAAGCCGGTTTGAATCCGCCGTCGCAGGACTGCTTCAGCAGGGCGCGAGCCCGTCCGAATTCTTGGGGGCCGCCGAGACCCATTTCGTAGAGCCTGCCGAGCCAGCTGCAACCGACCATTTCTCCGCCGTCGCAGGCCTGCGTGTAAAGAGTGCGCGCCTGTGCAGGATCAGGAAGTGAGCCTTGGCCGTTTTGATAGAGCGAACCGAGCGCCGCGCACCCGAGCATGAATCCGCCGTCGCAGGCCTTCCTGAAGAGAGTCCTCGCTTGTTCGTAGTCCTGCGCCCCGCCCTGGCCGTTCAGATAGAGCATGCCCAGCGCCGAACATCGCGACATCGATCCCCCCACGGATCCCGCCATCGATCCCTCCGTGGATCCCGTAATCGATTTCGTAGACACGCCGTTGCAGGCCTTCTTGTAGAGAGCCCGCGCCGTTGCATAGGCTCTCGATCCGCCCAGACCTTTTTCGTAGAGCTGGCCAAGATTGCCGCAGCTCTCTATGCTTCCCGATTCGCAGGCCTGTTTGTCCAGGAGGCGCGTCTGCTTGTAGTCCTGCTCGACGCCGCCATAGCCATAAAAGTAGAAGTCCCCGAGCAGTCCGCACGAGTCTGCGTTGCCGAGGTTGCACGCCTTCTCGAGCAGAGGCTTAGCTTCCGCGTATCGCTTTTGATCGAATAACGCACGCCCCGCCCTCGAACTCTGCGGAGCGATGATGGTCGGCCCAGCCTCGGGAGTCTCGCCGGGCGGCGGGGTGGGGGCTGGGCTTTGGCTCTGCTGGCCAATGGTCGTGGGCGCCAGGCTAAGCACGGCGATCAGAGCAGCCGCACTGATCACGCGTCTGTGCATCAGGCTCACGGAACACTCCGTTTCCCGCTCCAGCGCTCGGCCATTCCGTCCTCTGATCTGGAAAGCCGGCTCGCAGACTGGATTGCTCTTCATCAGTCTATCTCGCCTGGCTTAGTGAGCCCGGGAGAGTGCGTGGGCAAGCGTCGCGCCGTTTTCTGTTCCTCGTGGGTCAGCCGCTGCGCCGCAGTCCTATAATTCGGATGTCATGAAAGTCACCGCCCTTTGCCTGCTTGTCCTTTCCTCCGCCGCGTTCGCCCAATCTCCTCACTCGATGCCGATGAGCTCGGCACCCTCCCCCGACGAGAAGCTCGGCACGGTTTCCTTTGCCGTTTCCTGCTCATCCTCCGTGCAGGCCTCCTTCAATCGCGGAGTCGCCCTGCTTCACGACTTCTGGTACGAGGAAGCTGGACCGCAATTCGAGCGCATTGCCAAGGCCGATCCCAACTGCGCCATGGCCCACTGGGGAATCGCCATAAGCAAATTCCACCAGATATGGGACCGTCCCGATGAAGCCACCATGAAGGCTGGCTGGGAGGAAATGCAGAAAGCCCAATCGCGGGCCGCGAAGACGCCGCGCGAGCGCGTCTACATCGCCGCGCTGGCTGCTTTTTATAAGCCCGGCAAGCAGGACTTCATGGCCCGCGTCACTGCTTATTCCGACGCGATGGGCGCAATCTACAAGCAGTACCCCGACGACGTGGATGCCGGCGCCTTTTACGCGCTTTCGCTGCTCGCTTCCGGACCACCCGACGACACCAGCCTCACGCAGAATCGCAAGGCGATGGCCGTGCTCACGCCGCTCTTCGCGAAGTATCCCGACAATCCGGGGCTCGTCCACTACATCATTCACTCCTGCGACAACCCGGCCATGGCCGCCGACGGCCTCGCCGCCGCCGACCGCTACGGCATCATCGCCGCGTCAGGCCCGCACGCCGTCCACATGTCGGGACACATCTACGCCCGCCTGGGCATGTGGCCGCAGGACATCGACTCTCAGCTCGCATCCATCAAAGCCTCCGAAGCAGCCGAGGCCCGCGGCGAGAGCGGCATCATGGATGAGCCGCACTCCTACGACTTCCTGATGTACGGTTACCTGCAGAGCGGTCAGGACGCCAGCGCCAAAGAGGTCGTCGAGAAGATGCCTTCCGTACTGGAACGGATCAAGTCCATGTCGGGCGCGCATGATATGGCCTACATGGTTCCTTATTACCAGAGCGAATTCCCCGTCATGTACACACTCGAAATGCGGGATTGGCAAACCGCCTCGGCCCTGAAACCTGTGCACGGCGCCGAGCCCGCATTCGAGACCCAGACGTGGTGGGCGCGGGCCATTGCCGACGGCCATCTTCGGCATGCCGAGCAGGCGAAGGCCGATCTCGCCAGATATGACGCCCTCATGGCCGAGGTCAAAAAGGGCGACCACGCCTTCATCGCCGATTCCACCGGGGCTCGAATCACGCGCAATGAGATCGCAGGCTGGACAGCCTTTGCCGCAGGCCAGAACGACGATGCGCTGAAGCAGATGCGTGCCGCCGCCGACCTGCAGGACAAAGTCGGCCAGGGCGAGGTCGATATCCCGGCGCGCGAGATGCTGGCCGACATGTTGCTCGAGCTTCGCCAGCCGCAGCAGGCGTTGGCCGAATACCGCGTCTCCCTGAAACTTAGCCCGAATCGCTTCAACGGCCTCTACAACGCCGGCGCCGCGGCCGAGGCCGCCGGGAACAAGCGGGCCGCCGCTGAATACTACGCCGCGCTGCTCAAATCAACTGGCAACGGCGCAACTTCATCGCGGCCCGAGACCGCCCACGCTAAGAGCTTCGTCGCATCCGAGCAGGTCGCGGCGAAGTAGTTACTGATCTCCGCCGCTCCCTTGATCTTGCGCCGAAGGCGCGTGCGCCTGGACGGCTAGTCCTCCTATTTCCACTCCCAGACCTTACCACTGGTATTCCCGTCCGCATCTGTCTCGAATTCGAACGCTCCACAAGCATTGTTTAAGCGCGCGACCTTTTGGGAATTGGTCCGGTAATAGATCATGCCGCGATAGCTGACCGACCCGCCAGCTCCAAACTTGCCTAGGCCCGACCCCGTCCAGGTGATTTGGTCGCCATCCGCTGTGATGATCAACCCGTATCCATCTCCAAAGATGGATCCATCGGGGCGCACCTCCGAGGTATACGTTACGCTTTCCTTCGCGGCAACTCCCAACATGGTGCCGGCTGCCTCAAACGATACTTCCGCCGTTGGTGGGTCTACCGACAAGATCCGCCGCACAATTCTCTTGCCTTTGCTTTCGCCGATTAAATCTCCGAGCATTACGTTCATCTCCCGTTCTGTCCGTCGTCGGGGACACGGCTCGCAGAGAGTTACTTGATTTTGGTGCGTCCGTAACTCTCGATTTCCCGGCTTGAAGTTGTCAAGTAATAAAACTGACAGACTCTCGAAAAGAAATTGCCTGGGTGCCCAAGCCTGAGCAGGCCCAAGTGCCGTGCAGGGTGGGAAAGAAACTGTCCTTGCCCCGTTGACCCCTGTCTCTGCGCTCGCGCCGACTGCCTGCACTGTCCTGCTAATCCCTAATGGCTAATCCCTGCTTCACAGCGGCAGAAAGTACTGCGTCCCCTTGATCGGCTCCGACAGCCGCTTCATCAGCATCTGCAGATCGCGGTTGTTGTGCACAAAATCGATGTCCGACGTGTTCACGACGAGCATGTCGCTCCCCGTGTAGTGAAAGAAGAAGTGCTCGTATGCCTCTACCACCTGTTCGATGTACGCATCGCTGATTGCCCGCTCGCCCGCCACGCCCTTGCGCTTCAGCCGCTGCTTCAGCACCTCGGGAGAGGCCTGCAGATAAATCACCAGATCCGGCGTCGGCACCCGCTCGCGAAACATCTGGTAATACCGGTTGTAGAGATCCAGTTCCGCATCCGTCAGGTTCACATATGCAAACAGCTTGTCCTTCTCAAAAAGATAGTCAGACACAACAGGAAGGTCGCCGCCGGCGACGCCCCGCATCTGATCGTAGCGCTCCATCAGGAACCAGAGCTGCGTCACAAACCCCATCCCCGGCTGGGCCTGGTAAAAGCGATCGAGAAAGGGATTGTCCTCCGGCTCCGCCACCCTGCGCGCATGCAGCGTCTCGGCAAGCAGCTGCGCCAGCGTCGACTTGCCTACGCGCAGTGGCCCCTCGATGGCGATGAAACGCGGCGGTCCAAACAGGTTGGCCATCACCGCTCAATCTTACCTCAAGAGCGAAGAAAATGCGAAGATACCAGCGAGGGAGCCCAGACGAATTCAGCCCTGGCGAACTCACCCACACGAAATCCGATGACATGGGCGTCCCTCGTGGAACTTGCTATTGCTGGTAAACCAGCTTGGGCCCGCCGACCTGC
>Ga0210390_10003860_pt1 | contig 12781 bp, 9 predicted proteins | sample IncBWH11OmetaG_FD_161050 | JGI IMG/M metagenome (GOLD analysis project Ga0210390, IMG submission 161050) | Forest soil microbial communities from Barre Woods Harvard Forest LTER site, Petersham, Massachusetts, United States - Inc-BW-H-11-O ...
CCGCCCTTCCCCTGGGTGAGCACCGTGTGGCCGGCGCGAACAGGCACGCTCCCGCTCAGCGCAGTCCATCACGTTAAACCTGCGCAAGGAAGTGCTGGCCGCTGCCGCGTGGTGATACTGGGAGGTTCCCATAGTGCTTTTTCGGCAGTTTGGGCACTGACGAATCTATTGCCGCCCAACATGTTTTCGCCGGCCAGCATCCAACTGCTGTATCGTAACCGATTGAGAATTTTTTATCCGTCTGCCGAAGAGGCGTTGTTGGATAACTATTTGGATTTCACCGCCCAGGATATTTGTCCCGTAACGAATCGAGTTTTCCGGCTGGGCGGCTTGCGGGGCGATGCGCGCCAGTTATGGCGCCGCCTGTCGGGCCGGCCGAGAACCGAGCCGGAAAGCCGGGTGGTGCTGCAACGCATCAATGCGCTCTCCCCTTCCGTTCTCCGAACTCAATTGGAAGAGGCGGACCTGATCATTTGCGCGCTCGGCTACCGGCCTCATACGATTCCGTTCTTCGATGCTGGCGGGCGCCGTGTACCGTTGATGGCCGACCTGGGGCTACGTTCGGTCGATAGTGGCTGCCGTGTCCGACTGACTGACGGCCGCGCATTGCCCAATGTGTTTTCTTTGGGATTGGCCTCAGGTTATCTGCCTTATGGCCACATGGGTGGCGAAGCCAGCTTTGTCGGGCAGCAGAACAGTCTCTGGCTTTATCAAAATGACATCGGCCATACGGTTTACAAGGGTGTGCAGTGCTGTCTTGGCGCGTTTCCTCACGCCGGATCTGCGCTGCGCCTTGAAAGCTAATCAGCCATCCCGCAGGGGCCGAAATCGGTTGATTGCCGACCACGCGTTTGGCCTTTAACTTGAGACCGCAGATAAGTAAGTAACGTCTCCGAATCGATGGGGGTATGTTTTAAAGCCATTGGGTGAGTGTCAAGGGGCTGACGGGGCAGTTCAGCGTGGCGTGAGTCTGTCAATCAATCCCTGGAAAGACAATGGCAATCTCGTTGTCGCTGTCACCCGGACCTCAGAACCGGGATCGAGTAAATGGTGACCATTCCCTTAACTTCAGCAAATCGGCGTGAAAAGTTCATGGAAAGCTCGAATCGAAGTCGTCAGGCAGCTGGGGTAGTGCAGATAGACGAGTTTTATTTATGGAGGAGTATTGTTTCTATGGTTTTTCTATTTATCGGGCGTAAGACATGATAATAAGTTATGCCTAAGCTTCCTTGAGTCGTTTTGCCGGTATGATTAAGAGCTTCCATTACCTTAGTAAGACGGCTGCTTTAGTAGCAGCCAGTTTAATTCTCCCGGCGTTGGCGTATGCGGACCGTGACAACCACGGGCGGGGCGGCAATGAGAGGGGCGGCGAACGTCATGGGGATCCGCGTGTTTCGTCCGTTCCGGAGCCAAATACAGCGTGGGTATTGTTACCCTTTATGGGTGCGGTTTTGGTAGTTGGCTCCATGCAGCTTTGGCGCCAGCAAAAGTACGCCTCGATCTAACGACAAATCTTACGAAGGACTAATTCTTCGTGGATCTTAGCCCCAGGTCATTTCCGCCCTTGGAACTTCCGGCGCGCAGAGCGATAGACCTCGCTCTGCGCCCTTCCATTATTTATGCCCTCGCTCCTCAGAAAAATTCAGCTATCAATCCTGCCCTTGGTTGTTTTCGGCGCCTTATGGTTCTTGCTTATTAAAAACCTGTCCCTCTATTGGGCCGCCGATCCTCAATATAGCTTCGGATGGTTTGGGCCGCTGCTCTGTGCCTACCTCTTTCTGACCCGGTGGCTTAGCCGGCCGGCCATCCAACCTGCCTCTTGGGCCGCTGCAAAATGGGTATTCTGGATTGCGGCGTTAACCTTTCTTCCTACTTGGCTGGTTGAGCAGCCCAATCCCGACTGGCGAGGGCTTAGCTGGTTCTTGGCCTTGGAAGTTGTCATCCTAACTCTTTGCGCAATTTATTTTGTGGGTGGAAGACCATGGCTGCGACACTTTGCCTTTAGTATCTGCTTTATTCTAACCACGCTGCCTTGGCCGGGAGGCTTGGAAACATCCGTTATTCAGGGCCTCATGCAAGTCGTCGCCTGGGCAACGGTGGGTTTACTAAATCTTTCTCATATTGCGGCGCTGCAGCATGGAAACTTGATCGAGGTAAAAAGCGGCCTCCTGGGAATCGATGAAGCATGTAGTGGCGTCAGGTCGCTCCAGGCCAGCGTCATGGTCGCGTTTTTTTTGGGCGAACTTTATCGAGCGAGTTTTCGGCGAAGGACCCTCTTCCTTTTGGCCGGCGTTCTGATCGCCTTTTTTTGCAATGTCGGACGTACTTTCTTTCTGTCTTGGACAGCCGCTAGCCAAGGAATTGAATCAGTCCCCAAGTGGCATGATTGGGCCGGGATAGTCGAATTAGGTATTTGCTTCTTTGCCCTCTGGGGATGCGTGCATTTGATGTGCCGAAAGTCTTTAAAGATGCCGGACCTCCCGCCAACTTCTTCAGGCACAGATCGAGCCCCAAGACCGTTTCCCCAGAAACTGGCAATCAGTATGGCTGTGTGGTTGGCCCTCACTATTTTCGGCACTGAAGCTTGGTACCGGGCTCACGAGAACGGGAAGTTGCTCCAGTGGTCTTTCCAATTGCCGATCTCAAAACCACAGTTTCAAACCTTGGCTCTTCCTGATCTGCTTGGAGACGAACAGCGGGCGGCTTCCTGGACTGAGAATGACGGAAGTCGTTGGACCGCGCTCTTTTTTAAATGGGCCGCGGGCCCGCCCCGCTCACGGATTCTGGCACGGCTTCACCGTCCGGAAATTTGTCTCCCTGCCGTCGGGTACAAACTCCAAAACGACCGGGGCATCATCACCGTTCGAGCCAAAGACTTGACGATCCCTTTCCACGCCTTGGATTTCGACTATGCTGGCAGCCAGGTCTATGTTTACTTCTGTCTCTGGCAGGACCGTTTAAAATCCCGGGAGCAACTCAGAATTCGGGACTATTGGGATGATCGCCTCGTGGGCCTTGAGTCTGTCCTGTTAGGTGAACGTAATCTTGCACAACAGACTCTCGAGATCGTCGTGTTCGGTTACTCGACGTCTCAGGAAGCCGAAAACGCATTGCGCCGCCAGATGGATGAGTTGATTCAGATTTAAGAACAGCCTTGTGGAGCAGTAGGGAACGAAGCCGATGCCCAACTCGCGCAGCAGCGGCAGGAGCTCGTCCTCCCGATGGCGGGTCCAGAGGAAATATTCAGTCTGCAGCGCGGTGACCGGTTGCACGGCGTGAGCGCGCCGGATTGTGGCGGGGCCGGCCTCGGAAAGGCACACGGTCACCTCGCACGCGCATATTCGTTAAATGCTATGGACCTCGATGGTGAGGTGCGACAGCGAGCGGAACCGCGCCAGCTTCGCTCGGTAGTAATCCGGTCCGCGCACCTGGCACGTGTTGACGGAAACTATCGCCCCGAGGTGCCCCGGACCCAACCGCCAGAGATGAAGGTCGGCGATTTTGTCGCCATCACCCTCGATCGTCTGTCGAAGTTTGTCCGCCATGGGGCGATCCGGGTTCATGTCCAGCAGAATAGCCCCTGTGTCACGGACCAAACCAAACGACCAACTGGCGATTACGCAGGCCCCGCCAATACCCGCGAGTGGGTCCATCCAAAACCATCTGAACTCACGGGCGAGCAGAAGACCGACAATCACCATCACCGACACTGCAGCGTCGGCGATCACATGAATCACTGCGGCGCGCATGTTGTTGTCGCGCTGTGCCCTCGCGGGTGCGGGTGCGTGTTCCTCAAAAACGACAGAATGCTCGTCCCTTCCGATGCGCAGACGGGCTACGAATGAATGAGGCTCTGGGATTTCCTCAACTGATTCCAGATAGCCCCCGCGCTCTGTCATGCTAAATTGCTGGCGTGTCCCCTCTGGCCGCAGGGTTTCGATAACACTTGAGTGTGCAGCGAGCGACGGCCCGGTTTCCGAGTGCAGGCGAAAACGAGGTGGCACTCCATCCTCAAAGATCTCCAAGATTACCACGCCTTCTTGTGTTGTGATGCGGTGTGACTCATCACAATCGTGTCCCTCCAGCGCCAGGCCATGACTGTGCGGATGGCCATGATGATGGTCGCCTCCGCTCAGCAGCCATGCGCTCGCGACATTCACCGCCAGACCCAAACAGGCAATCGGGATGGCCTCGCCAAAATGGATCGACACCGGGCTCAGGATGCGAGAGATCGACTCATAGCCAATCAGGAGAGCGATCATCGCCAGAATGATGGCGCTGGTGAACCCCGCCAGATCACCAAACTTGCCTGTCCCAAACGTGAATCGCGGATCGTCGGCATATTTCCGGGCGTAGGTATAGGCGAGTGCAGCGAGCAACAGAGCTCCCGCATGTGTACTCATATGCATGCCATCCGCGACAAGCGCAATTGAGCCGAACAGCATTCCCCCGATGATTTCGGCAATCATCATGGCGCCGCAGAGCCAGATCACCGCCCATGTCTTGCGCTCACTCCTCTCGTGGCCTGCACCTAGAAAGTTGTGAGAATGCTCAAGCGGCGCTCCGGAACTAATAATATCGCCCATGGTGTGCTCACTTGAGATAGCTTCGAACCACTTCGAGCAGTTGCTCAGCGGCTTCAGTATTAAGTGCGCCCGGATGCTTTTCCGCGTCGACCAGATGCGTATAGACGTGATCCTCAACCACTTCCGCCATCAGTCCTGCTATCGCCCCCCGCACACCGGCGATCAAGTGCATGACCTGTTCACAGCCAGCCTCGCTATCGAGGGCCCGCTCGATAGCCTCGACTTGGCCCCGGACGCGGCGCACCCGTGCAAGGAGTTTTTTCTTTTCACGAATAGTATGCGACATGACTGACTCATAGCATAGCCCCCCTCCCTATTCTAGAGACTTGATAAAATTCAGTCACCGAATTGCGCTCGGCCGCTACTCGAAAAAGGCATGGGCCCGGTGCCGCCCGAATTCATGTATTCGGTAACGCCCGTCGCACGGAAGCTGTAACAACAGACTCGTTTCCAGGCTTCTAAAGGCGAGAGGTGGGTGTCTAGGATGGTTTGTTGCTCTGACGACCTGCTACGGGATTTGCTTCGTCGTTGTCAGCCGGCATCGCCCGCGTGCAATGTTTTCCCATTACGCGTTTGTAATATGAGATTTTACAATTCTACAATGCAGCCATCATGCTGGCCGCCGTTCCGATTGCTTCAAGCCACCACCCGCTTTCGGATATCGATGACCAGTCAGCAAGCAAAAAGCGTAGCTATAAGTCAATCAACCCTATGAAACACAAGCTCTTCAGGCATAACCTAACCGCATTGCTGGCAGTCTGTTTGATTGCATTGGCAAACGCTCGGGCTATGGCCACCGACCTTGCTGGCAGCGTTCAAGGCGCGGGAGAACCGGTCGCCGGTTCCATGGTGACGCTTTTTGCCGCCGGCAGCGGCGCCCCGAAACAGTTGGCACAAAGCAAGACTGACGACAACGGCGCTTTCAAGCTGACAGTGGCTCAGGCCCCGGCAGACAGCATTCTTTATGTGGTCGCCAAGGGTGGCACCCCGAAGGCCGCGGCAAATAAAGGCCCCAACGATGCCATCGGGTTGATGGCGGTGCTCGGCGACTCATTACCCAACAAGGTGACGGTCAACGAGTTCACCACCATTGCATCCGTGTGGACCTCGGCGCAGTTCCTCAAGGGCGACGTGTTGAGCGGAACCGCGCTAGGTTTGCGCATTGCGGCCGGCAACGTGCCCAACTTTGTGAATCTTCAAACGGGCGGCTACGGCGACACGATTCAAGACGCCATCAACAGCACTCAAACTCCCACGATGGCGAACTTTGCCACGCTGGCCAACTTGTTGTCCGGCTGCATCACCCAGGTGACACCCGATGCGTGCAGCCGTCTCTTCGCGGCGGCAACGGATCCGTATGGCAATATGCCGACGGATACGCTGTTGGCTGCCGTGTCCATCGCCCGCCATCCGTGGCATCAGCCCGAGAAAATCTTCGCGTTGTTGAACGATTTCTATCCGGTCCCGCAGGGTAAGAACTTGCGGCCAACGCCCTTCCTGCCTTACCTCACCTGGGCGCCGAGCGCCTGGGTGCTGCCGCTGAAATTCACAGGCGGCGGATTGAGTGCCCCAGGCAAAATGATGGTCGACAGCCAAGGGAACGTTTGGGCGGGCGACAATTTCATCGTCGGCGCCCAAAACCAAGATGCGTTGTGGGCCGGCAACCTTTCCAAGTTCGCGCCGAATGGCAAGGCACTGTCGCCCCAAACCTCTGGGTTTACCGGCGGCGGGGTTGAAGGCATCGGTTTTGGCCTCGCCATTGACGCGCAGGACAACTGCTGGGCGACCACCTACGGCAGTCGAGCGATTGTGAAGTTCGACAAGACCGGCAAACCGCTCTCCCCGCCAGACGGCTATACCTTTGCTGGTAAGCTGGGCAAGATGCAGGGCATCATTGTCGCGCCCAACGGTGATGTCTGGGCGCTCGACATCGAGAACGCCCAAGTCGTCTACCTGCCCAAGGGAGATCCGGACAAGGTGCAATTCTTCTTTGTTAACCATACCAGGGATCCGCTGAATAATCCCGGCCATTTGCTCGCCCCCTTCAGTCTCGTGATTGACCAGCAAAACCGCATCTGGGTCGCAAATGGCGGTGGCGATTGGGTAACCCGGTTCCCGGCCGACGATCCGACCAAGGTGGAGAAATTCAAGACCGGTTATAGCGTCAGCGGGATGGCCGTGGACAGCCAAGGCAACGTCTGGGTTGCCAACCGTCTCGGGAACTCGGTGCGCGGTGGCCTGGTCCTGGCGCACATGCTTTGGGACGCGAAGGTCACGGGCAATCCCGATCCCGTGATGGCGAGCGCCATGTCCACGCAGACCCCGGGCTATTGGGAAGGGGGAAGCGTCGCGGTTTTGCGTCCTGACGGAAGCCAGGCGCCTAGCTCTCCCATCAGCGGCAATGGTTTGGCCGGCCCGTGGGCTGTGGCTGTGGATGGCGACGACAATATCTGGGTCAGCAACTTCGCCAGCGATAAATACGGGATTGTGCAGTTGTGCGGGGCTAATTCTGCGGCCTGGCCGCCGGGCAAGAAGATGGGAGACGCGATTTCGCCTCCCGGCGGTTATGTGGGAGGCGGCTTGCAGATGCAGGTAGATCTCGACATTGATCCGGCCGGGAATATCTGGGTGAGCAACAACTGGCAGAACCTCGAATCAGTCCTCGATCGGAACGCCGAATCCCTGTCCACCCGCGGCGGTGGCCAGGGCGTGGTGGTCTTTTATGGATTGGCCAAGCCGGTGCGCACGCCGCTCATCGGACCGGTGCAGCTGCCGTAAAAATTCAGCTCCCTGGGCCCTATCCGTTTTGCTGGGATACCAGAATTTGCCAGTCCAGAGCAATTCGCGGGATTGGGCGTAGACATCAGATCGGATCTTTACTCCCTGGGCGTAGTGCTCTGAGATCAAAATTGAGGCGTCGTTCTGCGAAGCCATCGCCACGGCAAAGGAGCAGAAGTCGATTTCACTGGCGACACGCGCCGAAGTAACCTACGCCGACTATCGCAGACAAAAAGCGAGCGGGTCAGCAGGACGTGGATTCCGCTTACCTGTTTGTCGGCGATGCAGGGGTGGCCAAAAAGAGAGCAGATCGAACAAGCGGAGTCGCGGAAAGAATAATTCTCCATTCTCCCATGCTTTAGAACAGCTGAGGGCGATCGGCCGTTTTACATTGCTCAGAAATAGGGTAAAGGTAGACCAGTGAGGTCAAAAGGGAGCCAGATTTCGAGAAAGTGAGAGTTCAAAGTGCGCGGGATGTCCCCGTCTCACTCTGGGGATAGCCAATCCAGCATCGGCGCGAGTCGCGGACTCCATACTTTCGTTGACCAACTCCGATCTCGGAGTTTTCGAGAATCAACCCCCGTTAAAATTTTAACACGCTCACGTTCATATCTAACCCTCAACATGCTACAAAGTAGTCCGGCTACGACTCGCCGCAGTGATTCGTCTTCGACAGCCATTGATTTCAATTCCTGGTTAAATCACGCCCGCGCTGGTCGTGACCTTCCACCATCAACAATAGCCGGCGGCAAAGGGGACTTTAACAGCTGGCTCTCTCGTGCTTGGGACGCGATAGCCCCTCTGCCCGAGGCAAGCGATTTGACGTTGATTAAATCCGACGGCCAACCCCAGGTGGCGGTGACCTTTCAAACTGTGGTTACAGTGCTGGGTCTGCAATTCCCGATTTGCCTGCACGATTGCCTTAATTATCGGGTCCCGGAATCTGAAAAGCGGGTTGGTGATTTCTTTGGCTGGGCCCAATCCCAAGTCCGTTACAAAAAGCGCCGATTAAAACAGAAAGTGAATAAGGTCGCGATACGCCTTTCGCAGCTAGTGATTGATTACCCTGGCCTTTTGGCCACGGATATTGAGGGCGCGATTGAAGCACTGAAGAAACCCCTCTCCGGAGAACGGTTTGCCTCCCTGGCCGGTGAAGTTGTTGTTAACCTTAAGAAACTTGGATTCAACCGGCGACTCGCCTCCGGTTTAGATTTGCCTCGTTACCATGAAGCCTTCCCGGAAGCCCGGGCGCGCGGACGCAATTTGTTCGCGATTTTCGGCCCGACGAACAGCGGAAAAACTTATACTGCCTTTCAAAGGTTGGCAAAGGCCAAATCAGGCGTTTACCTGGCTCCTTTGCGATTGATGGCCGCCGAAGCATGGGATAACCTGATGGCTGCCGGCGTCAACTGCTCTTTAATCACCGGAGAAGAGCGCATCATCGACCCGTTAGCTACCCACGTGTGCTCGACCATCGAAATGATGAATCCGAGTACCGAGTACGACGTAGCAGTGATCGATGAGGTGCAGATGATTTCAGATTGCGATCGCGGCTGGGCCTGGACGCAAGCCGTCGTCGGAGTGAACGCGAAGGAGGTTATCATGGCCGGTTCCCCCGACGCGATGGGAATCGTTACGGCCTTAGCTAACTACATGAGTGAACCTCTTGAAATTTCCACCACAGAAAGGCTTTGCCCGCTGACTGTCGCCCCAGTGCCTTTAAGATCTATGGACGATGCGCCAAGCGGCTCAGCCTTTATCTCCTTTTCCCGCCGCAAGGTACTCGAATGGAAACAGCAGATCGGCGAGGACCGATGCGCCGCCGTTTACGGTGCTCTTTCCCCGGAAGTCAGGCGCGAAGAAGCTCGCCGCTTCGCTGATAACGAAGTCGAGTTCGTCTCGGCCACTGACGCGATCGGCCTGGGAGTTAACCTGCCGATCCGCGTCGTTGTTTTCACCACTTTGCGAAAATGGGATGGCACCAAAGACACCGTTTTGTCTCAAGCCCAAATCCGCCAGATCGCCGGGCGGGCCGGACGCTACGGACTGCACGAATCCGGAATCGTAACGGCATTAAATCAGGAAGATCTTAATATCATTTGGGAAGCGATTCACGCGGCTCCGAAGCCGGTAGCCATCATTGCCCCGGTGGCTCCGCACTTGGCGATGGTCGAGTACCTGGCTCAACAATCAGGGCATGAGAGCCTGCTTCCGATTCTTAACCTTTTCACTAAGCTTCCCATCGACCAACATCTCTTCAGTAAAGCTGATCTTTCTTCCATGTGCGAACTTGCCGGGAGTGGATCGCTCGCCGGACTTCCTCTAGAAGCCCAATTCAAGCTTTGCGCGTGTCCCATTAATGGCAGAGACCATCGGCACATGGATGCCTGGACCGCATGGGTCAAAGGCATCAGAGCAAACATCCTTCTAAAGATTCCACCAGGCCATTATTTTCCGGCACTGGAGTCAACCACTTCCGATGAGCTGCTCAAGCAGGCTGAGGCGAGAGTAAAGCTGCTTTCGGCTTACCGCTGGATGCATTATCGATTTGGTGAACTCTTTCCGGACGTCGAAGCGGCCACAAGCGAGTCGGCCCAGATCAACCAGTTTATCGCCAACTCCCTCAAGGAAAAGATCGTTCGCCAGTGTAACCGGTGCGCTAAGCCGCTACCCAGAGGACACCAGCGCGGGATTTGCGATCGCTGCCGCCGCAATAGCAGCCACCACTTCCATGGAAACAACTAGTTTGCTCCTTCCCTTGTCTTCGGCCTTCAAACACCGTATCGAGATTTTTCAAAGCATTTGAGCAACTCGTCGCTAAAGCTCTCTTCTACGGAGGTCGAGGAGGGCATAGCCTCCAGAAGATCACGCTGTTAGTGTGAAATCGCTGAGAACTTTTCGTCGATCGCTCGAAGCCGTCGAGAAAGATCGCGCGCGATGTTCAGAATCACTATCGCATACTGATCAGGATGGTGTTGAAAGAGGCGGTAGAGATCGGTCCCTCTCAGCGCAAAGAGAGAGGTATCTTCGACGGCTCGGACAGAAGCGGAGCGCGCAACGCACTCTATGATTGACATCTCGCCTAGAAAATCTTTTGGCCCTAGAACCGCAAGCACCGTCTCGTGCAATTGAGCTAGATGTTTAACTACTTCCACCCGTCCAGACTGAATGATGAACATACGATTACCAGATTCACCTTCCCTGACAATGATGTTACCAGCATGAAAGCCCATTTCTTGAACGGCGGCTGCAATTTCAGACAATGCGCCGGCGTTAAGCCCGGCAAAGATCGGGATGGTTTCTAGAAAATAGTGACGGGCCTTTGCAGTGATCATGGTTGTTAGGGGGTATTTGTAAAACGCAATAACCAATCAGGACGCAGGAAATGTCAGGCAAAAGAAGGGCGATCTGGAAGGGGCATTGGCTGATTTGCATCAGGCTATAGAGCTCAATGCACGATACGGCCTAGCATACAGAAATCGAGGGAATGCCAAGCGAAAGAAAGGCGACCTCGACGGAGCCATCGCTGACTTCAATCGTGCCATTGAACTAGCATTGACAAACCATTGACCACAATCTGAGTAATGCATTACCGTCTCTGATTGATGAATTGTTCCGCCGAACTTAGAGAGTACGGGTCCAAACTCAATCCGAATTATGGCCTGGCCTACAGAAACCTGGGGGAGGCCAAGCGAAAGAAAGGCGACCTCGACGGGGCCGTTTCAGACTTTAATCGTGCCGTCAAACTTGGAGTGATTACCGATTGATCGTAATCCGAAAGGAAATCACTGAACACACTCACTTCTCATTCGAGCTTCGACTTCACCTTAATCGGCAACACATGTGGACAGCTCGCCAGTTCATACCAAGGTATCAGCGATACCTTTGCCCAATGGCGTCGGGTTCCAGCGTGTGGCATCATCGCATCTACACATTGAGAAAGGAAGACCCCATGCCTCGCACGATCAGCCAATTCATCAACGGCCAAAGCGTCACACGCCTTGGCGCCGTCACCAGCCCGGTCTACGATCCGAGCACCGGGCAGGTGCAGGCCAATCTGGAGCACGGTGACGCCGCAATCCTGGCGGAGGTTGTCGCGGTCGCCAAGGCGGCGCAACCCGCCTGGGCCGCGATCAACCCCCAGCGCCGGGCCCGGGTGATATTCAAGTTCAAGTCATTGATCGAAGAGCACAGGCAGGAACTCGTACACCTGATGTCCTCCGAACACGGCAAATTACTGGACGACTCCGACGGCGAGCTGCAGCGCGGCTTGGACGTGGTGGAGTTTGTCTGCGGCGTCCCCCATTTGCAGAAGGGCGAGTTCACCCAGGGCGCCGGCCCTGGCATCAATGTCTTTTCGATCCGCGAACCATTAGGGGTCGTCGCCGGAATTACGCCCTTCAACTTCCCCGCCATGATCCCGCTCTGGATGCTGGCTCCGGCCATCGCCGTCGGCAACGCCTTCATCCTGAAGCCGTCGGAGCGCACCCCTTCCGTTGCCGTTCGGCTCGCGGAACTCGCCCTCGAAGCAGGCGTGCCGCCGGGGATCCTCAACGTCGTGCATGGTGGCAAGGATGTCGGTCAAGCGATCACTGATCATCCGGACATTAGGGCCGTGAGCTTTATCGGCTCGACGGCTGTGGGGAAGTTCGTCTACGCGCGCGGCGCGGGCAACGGCAAGCGCATGCAATGCATGGGCGGAGCGAAGAACCACGGCGTCATCCTGCCCGACGCTGATCTTGACCAAGTCGTCGCGGACGTCCTCGCCGGGGCCTTTGGCTCCGCCGGCGAGCGGTGCATGTCCATGCCGGTGATCGTGACCGTTGGCCAGAAGACGGCCGAGGCGATTCGCGAGCGCTTGCTGCAGGAGATTCCCAAGCTGCGGATCGGCGTCGCCACTGATCCCGACGCGCAAATGGGTCCGGTCGTCACCGCCGAACACAAGAAGAAGATTGAAGGCTATATCCAGCTGGCTATCGACGAGGGCGCCAAGCTGGTCATCGACGGGCGGGGCCGGAGCTTGCCGGGCCATGAGGAGGGGTTTTTCTTGTGGCCGACCCTGATCGATTACGCCACGCCTTCGATGAAAAGCTACCAGGACGAGATCTTTGGTCCCGTGCTGCAGATCATTCGTGCGGGGACGTTCGAGGAGGCGCTGAGCTACCCGAACGTCCATCACCAAGGCAACGCGGTTACGGTCTTCACGCGCAATGGAGATGCGGCCCAGCGTTTTGTTGCCGAGGTCGCGGTAGGTATGGTGGGCGTCAATTTTCCGATGCCAACGCCGGTCGGCTACTACAGCCATGGCGGCTGGAAGGACTCAGCTTTCGGCGACCTTAACCAATATGGCGAGGACAGCATCCGCTTCTTCACGCGCACAAAGGTCGTAACACAGCGCTGGCCGCACGGTTGACCAG
>Ga0210390_10003861_pt1 | contig 12779 bp, 18 predicted proteins | sample IncBWH11OmetaG_FD_161050 | JGI IMG/M metagenome (GOLD analysis project Ga0210390, IMG submission 161050) | Forest soil microbial communities from Barre Woods Harvard Forest LTER site, Petersham, Massachusetts, United States - Inc-BW-H-11-O ...
CCATGAAAGCGAACATCTAGTGGAACCTCTTTTCCGCATTCACATTTAATCGGATGGAAGAATAACTCGTGGCGGGTGAGGGACCATAGCAGGTTCGAGTACAGTTCGTTTAGAGCCTCCGGCATTAAGGATGCCAACCTCGCGCTCTTCGCGTCCATGAAGAATTGTATTCCTACCGGAGTGATTTTCCTGAGTTCAACGTAGTGTTCTTCAGTAGAGGCTTCACCGGGCAATGGCGGCAGATAAAAATTATCGCGTGCTTTTCCCTGACGAATTAGCTGACGCATAGACACTCGCTCGCGAGTTTCCGGGTCTTCCTCTTGATTGCCCTCAGGTACGGCGTCAAGACGGTATATTGGAGCAGCGAGCCAACTTCTCTTCCCCACGCGACCGTTCTCTGCAACTCGACGTTCAACGCTCTCGACTTCACTTCCCCACGTGAGGAACATGGCTCTGCACATCCGAGTGCTTGCCAGAGTTTCTTCACCTTGTTCGTGACCGAGGCGCAGATTCGCCGGGCGTTCACCCTCTCCAAACGTGTAAATTCGCTTGAGGTTGACCGGAGGGTCGCCCGGTTTGGGATTGATGCCCGAGTTACGCGCCACGCGAATGGGTGAAAGTTGCACCGAAAATGGAATCTCCGGGAAAATATCTCCCGGAGACAGTTCCTTCGGCGGACGGGCGTAGAACGGCGGCATTCTCTACTGGAAGTCTTCGAGGTCCAGTGATACGGACGGGCGTCGGAACGGCAGAACGCTGCTCTCTTGATGCACGAGAGACATGGGCGATTTGTGGCGCACGTTACTCTCACACACTACACAGGCGACTACCGTCGCCACCATGCGGCGTTCTTTTTCAGCATCCCACGTTACTTCGTTCGAAGCGCGTGTAGAACTGCGCGCGATGAGAACGTTACCCAACACTGCTGTTGCGCTGCTCATTTTCTGCCTCCGGCACGGCTGGCAACTCGGCCTTGAGTGCCGCAAAAATTATTTCCAGTTGCTTATGCACTTGCATAAATGTAGCCGCTGGCATAACCAGTTTCGCTACAGTCTTTCCCTCAACTTCCGGCACCGTCGCGACATCCGCCGCCTTCAACTGTTCAAGCATTACGGCCATGTAGTTCAGATCGAGAAAAACAAATTCGAACTGAACGTCTGTTCCCACCCGCGAAACAGCCAGAAAATTACTGTACAAGGCCGGACCCGCTTGATTGGGCGGTTCGCCCTTAACCTTGAAATTCAGCAGCTTTTGCTTTTCCTCAGACACGTCTACCTCGGAGACTATTTGATGCAGTCGAAGTGCCAATCGGATGCGTTGATAACCCCTTCTATTCCACGAGCTTGCCTTGCTACGAAGAATAGCGCCAGAGTACCCCGTTGAAACGATTGTCCAATCTTGTACCCTAGCAGGCCGGGTGGCTCGCCTGTCCTTATGCTGGCCGAAAGTACAGGTCTGTTTGCGACATATACATAGTATAGCCCTCGGCTTCCATACAAGGGGAAATTGACGCAGGGGAGTGAATTTCAACAGTACCAGTACCCCATTTGCGGGGCAGTATCACTTTTTCGGCTTCAACTCACCCGGCCCGAACGAATCCGAAACCGCCCTGACGGGATAACCGCAGCCCGGGTTCGCCGCCAATTCTTCTAGCGAGACGCTCCCGTCTGCTTGTGCTGCTAATTCCTCTAGCGAGAAATTCTCGTCTGCATCTGCGGCGAGCTCTACTAGTAAATCTTTTTCTTCTTCTTTCAAGATACTTTCTCCTCCAATTTTTGTACTCTAGCGACCAACACTTGTAGTTCCTCGGAAATAGCGAGGCGTGCATTGTGAACGGCTTGATCTATCGAGCCTGGCTTTCCCTGTGGCCCCACTTTGTCAGAATCCTTACCAGCTAATCCTTGTGCGCCAGTGTCTCCCTTGTCGCCCTTTTCGGCGCGCGGTAGAACCAAGTCGAGGATGTGAACGCCATCAACAACTCTGATTGATGCACTCGCCTCGGGGCCGACAACAACTGTGCCGATGTCTATGCGCGCATCTAATCCGTTCTTGCCGTCGACTCCGTTTTTACCGTCGACACCATCTCTCCCGGGTTTTCCGTTGATTCCATCGCGCCCATTTTGCGCATCAATTCCGTTTTTTCCGTCCTTACCTGCGGGGCCGACAATGGATTGACCATCTTTTCCGTCTTTACCCGCTGGACCTGGGATATTCGATACGCCATCGACGCCGTCTCTACCGGGTCTTCCATCGACTCCGTTTCTTCCCGCTGGACCTGGCTGACCAGGGGAGCCCTCAGGGCCTCTGCGGCTGACGTTCTGCTTCTCCAGCTCGACTATTTTTTGTGCAAGTCTCTTGAGTGCTTCGCGAATCGTTGCATCAGACAGTCGCGCGGGCTCAGCAACCTGGTCTTCTTTCTTCAGTCCAAGCGTTTCTAAGATGCTCATGTTGCTTGCTCCTGCTGTTCTTTCACTTGCCGCAAAATCTCATCTCGATCAGCTTCTGCTTGGCGAGCCTGACGTTCGAACTCGTCGCGTTTCGTGTTGAGCGCAGCGACCAAATCTCTCAGCCGGGAATCGTTTAGCGGAAAGCTCACCATCTCTTTAGCTGCCTCAACGTGGGCTGGACTCACCCGAGGAAACCAAACACCAGCTGCCTCAGCTGCGTCCTTTAGGCGCAGGAAAAACCCTGATCGCGAGCCAGGAAGCGGTGCCTCGATTTTGTACTTGCTTGGTTCTGTAGCCATTTTTTATTCTCCCTTGAAAATTGTTAGGGGGCACCGCGAAGTGCCCCCATCCCGGTTCAGGCCTTTATGGATAGGACGTGCCGGAATTTCTGTTTACTTACAACGCGTCTTTGCGCGCGTACCTTCGCTCGGCTGCACGCGGGTGAATCCTGCTTTCTGATTTGACCCCGCGCTCGCCTTCACACTGTTTCCAGAACTCGACTTGATCGGGCTATGATCTTTGTCGTACGGCTTGAACGGGCGTGCTGCGAATGCATTGTCGTGGGACCTTACGGCCTTTGTCGATTTTTGGTTCTGACTTCTTTCCTTCTGACTTCTTTTTCATGTTGCTTTCCTCTAAGGCATCGCGGCGGTCAGAGGCCACCGGCGATGCTTCTTGCCTGAGTTGAGCTCAGGACAAACTTGGTGGGAGCGCGGGAGAAGAGGCCGCCGCTCCCTTGTTTGGAAGTGCGCGGTACCGGCTAAGCCCACCACTTCCTTGCTACTGGCTGAGCTTGTTGCTCCTGGGTGTTCCCAGACGCTAACTGCCGCCAGAAGATCATTGGGATTGTTTTCTTCTTTGGAGCCAGTCGCGGATTTGTACCTTGCTGAGGCTGGGGTCGTTCAGTTCATTTTCCGTGATGTCCAGACTGAGTTGCCTCGTACCGTCCGAAAGTATTTTCAGTTCTGGCTCTGGCTCCGATTCCTGACTCGTCTCTTTGCGCGGAACTTTCAATTCAAGAGAGTTGTAGAGGAGACGAGTTCCTGTGCGCAGGACAGGAAGCGTAATCCGGACTCCGAGGCTGTCCACGTAGTCGCCAAGGACTTTTGCGTTGTGCCTAGAATCGAAGTCGACATCGGGAAATTCTGTCGCCAAAATCCGCAAGATGGACATGATCGCTTCATTCGGCGTGCGCGTTGCGGGTGGTGCTTCGGCGGGCGCAAGTGGCGTCGCAGCCGCTGGTGTCTTCATCAAATACTTAGACTGACTAAGTGACATGGTTACCCCTTCCCACAGCGCACGAGATGGCCTGCTAGACCAGCAATGAGCGAGTCTCTGTTGGGTCCCTCGAATGCCTTGCCGCATCTGTGGCATTCAATTCTGTCTAGGAATGGCGTTGGTGCTTCCTGAGGCGCTTGTTTTGGTGTGTTAGGTGTTGTACTCATAAGATGCCTATCTTCCCTCCGTGACGTTGAATGAAATCTTGTAACTGTTTTGGTGTGGCCCCGCGTTGATCTTCAACCGAGCAGTCCAAAGGCAGCTGCCAGGGTTCGAGCTTTTCCGCAGGCTCTTCTTCGACTACAGGAGCTGGCAGAGGTGGAGGCGGTGGTAGCTTGTCTAGCCGGTCGCGAAGATACCGCACAGCGAGGTCGACCGTTTCTGGGCAGATACATCCCTGAGCATTTGCATTCAGCCACTCCACGAGCAAGCGCGCGTTGCGGCGGCTGTTAAAGTCGACCTCGAAATATCTCGCCACGAGCTCCGCGCTCAGGAGGGCTTCTATCTTTTTAGGTAACATTGCCTCTCCTAGACGAAACGTGTGGCGCGTTCTCCCTTGTTGTACTGGGCGTTTGCAGCGTCATGCATCGCGCGCAGTAAATCTTGGGGAGACAAACCTTGCTTGATAAAGGTCTCGTACTTCTCACGCAACGCCTTGCGGCCATCCAAGTTTCCGCCGTGGTTGACGCGACCAGGAACCGACGAGGGTGCCTCATACTCCTCGTAAATTCGACGTGCTGCATTCAGCGTGCGGTCACGGTCTTCTTGTGCGCGCTGGTCTCGTAGTTCGTCGATGCGAGTCTCGCGAGTATTCAGACTGGCCTGGGTTGATGTGCCTTTGAACGCGCTGGAGCGACCTGGTGCATCGGAGGACGATTGAGCGTACTGCTTCGGCTTCTGACCCTTGGGCGCGGGTGCTACCTTCCACAAAAGCATGCTTGCTGCGCCAAGTGCCGCGACAGCTCGCTTGATGTTTGCTACAGAACCATCGACAAAGCCATTTTGATCGGTGCAATTCTGTTTAAGCCATTGAGCGACTACCTGGGCGGACTCATCTGCTAGTACTGCGGGTAGTAGACTATTTTCAACCTCTTGAAGATTGGCGGCGAACTTCTCCGTCGTTTGTTTAACATTCAGACTCATGGGTGTTACTCCTCGTCGCTAAGCGACAATTGAAATTTGTTTAACTACTTACGTGCGGACAACCGTTGCTGCGTCTCTTGGCACTTCTCAGTGAGCTGATTGTCACCATACATGGTTATCAGCCTTGTAATAATTTCCTTGGGTAACTGTCGCAATAGTTGAAAACTCCAAGGAACCGTAATCTCTTTCCCCGGGACTTGAAATTCCGAGGGAATAGGACGATAGATGCCCATGCGAACTTGTTCTTGCCCTCGTGTGTGCAGCGTTTGAACCTGTGCGGATGTAGCTTCATCCTGGGGGACACCCTGGAAGATGCGTTCCTTGCGTGCTGGCTCATTTGAGTTCGCGATCTTTCTGAGCTCGTCGTTTGGCATGTTCCGCATGTTCTTTCGAGTCTTCAATTCTTCTAGTTGGGATAGCGGCCAATTCCACATTTGCTGCCTGCGGGCATCAATCTTTTTATTTTCAATAGCGACCGCGTAACTGTTCATTCCTGGGCACGGACCTGGAATCAACTTGGGCGCGAACTCCTCGAAGAGCTCCGCGCGTCGTGCATCTTCGGCGGCCTGCCGGTTGGTCTCATGGGCAGCTTGCGGCGTCAGAATAAGGTCGCTGGTGCTGTTTGCGATCTCCACCAGCAGCTCAGCTGTAGGGCAACGACCTTGCAACCCTCTTTCTAGGATGGGGATGTTGCACTCCAACGCGTAGCTGTTTTGGGTTGCTTCATTGAAAGCTCTGAACGCGTCGTCCCAAGTCGACGTCGTGGTGATGATTCCTTTACCGATTAGAATGTTGGCCTCGGTTAGTACCATCGTGTCAGACGGTAGGAAGCCGCTGAGGTCGAACCGCTGAGCAAGCGTGTAGACGTTGGCCTCGGAAACGTATTTGTACTGATTTGGCGCGGCTGCTGGAAGGTACTCCGCAAGCACGCGTCTCACGCGAGTGCAAAATTGCTGAAATGCTGTTTCCATCTATTTCTCCTTTTGTACTTCTGGAATTTCTTCCTTGATGACTTTTAAGTTGTGGACTCTTGCGTCTGGAAAAACCATGGTCAAGTTTCCGTATATCTGTCGGCCTACTGGGATGGCTCCTGGTGGAATTGCGTCAAAAAGTTCGTCGCATAAAGAACATTTGTACATATCTATCTCCTGAAGTTAGGTGGCAGTGTCGCGAATCTTCCTGCGACCCCACCGGCGACATTCCGACGCGGTTGGGGCGGCTCAGGAGCTGGCTCAGGGTGCTTGTCAAGCGGGGACGGCCCCGAGAACATTCGGTCATAGCCTGCGCGGTCGTTGGCCCTTCTGCGGATTAGCTCCAGCTCGTTTTCTTTTTCCTCTGTGGACTTTTCGTCTTTGGGGTCTGCCCGCGTCGACGTAATTTTCATGACGGTGGCCGCGATGGCTAGGCTGTCTAGGCGATCATTCTTTTTTGACTTGAGCGATGAAAAAGTCGCCATGTCGAGCTTCTCTGCTTCGGCGAAGAGGGCCGCGCAATACGCTCCTGTTGCGAACTTCAATCGGCCTTGTTCCAGAAGCAGGCTCAGGTCTTTGATTCGAAGGAATTTTATATTCTTTACGTTGCTCGGCGTAACGAACCAGAGGGGGACAGAGATGCCGTACTTGGCCGCCGCCATGGTGACAGCGTTCTGTAAAGAGTCTGCAGTCGGCCCGCGCTCCGCCAAAACAATGCGCGGATTCCACTTCTGAGTTAAGGTCACCAACAAGTGCGCGAGCTCGTTGGTCTTTAGGCGACCTGATTCAATATCGAGAACGCCCATGCACTTCTCACCGTCTAAGTTGTCGAAGGTGCGGATGGCTGCGCACGAACTTAGGTCAGCGCGATTGTCCATGCTGTAAGCAATATCCAAACTTAAAATCGTGTCGCCGTTGGTGGGAATGCCTGACAGAGGAACGCAGGCAGCGTTCAGCGTTGCTTGGTCAAACGATAGGGTGACTACAGTATCTTCCTCGCTCACCCACTCGCAAAGTTGCTGCTGACGGAACACTTTCTCACTGTTGCGTAGTTTCGCCTTGAGCCACTTGAACGAAAGCCGGGAGGGTAGAAGCAGATCAACCTCGTCTGCGGTCAGCGAGACGTCATAAGGTTTCTTGTCGACGCCCTCTTTGACCTTCCAGCACGGGTCGATTGTGTACAGCAGTTCCTTTTCCTGGCGGGCGTCTTCGCGTTCCTTGATGACCTTGTAGAGATCGCCGGGGGCGTCTGCGCTCCACGCGGTGCCGCAAATCTGGATGAATCCTGACGGCTCCAAAAGTTCGTTGAGCAGATCGTAAGTGTCGATTGTCTTCTGGCGCAGTTCCTCGGTGGTGACGTTGGTTTGCTCGCAGACGTCCTCATAAACAATGTAATCGGCGCGCTCACCGGCTTGACCTTTGGACTCGGCGCTGGTGCTTTGCAGAGTGGGCTGAATCAATTGCAATCTGCGCATAGGACAGATGTACGTGCCCTTTGCGCTGTCGTCGTCGATGCATAGCTCGGGCCACAGCTGTTGAAAGAGTGTGGGTTCCTGTGGGTTGCGCACAATGAAAAAGCTGCGGACGGAGCGGATTATGCCTGCCGCCAAGGGGTTGGTTGAGCTGCAAATCAGAATGCGCAAATCGTGGAAGCAACAAATCCAGCCGACGAGATCGCAAATATCAACCGACGTTTTGAAGGAGTTACGCGCGGCCAACAGCATCCTCTTGTGAATTTCCGATTGGCCTGCGAGCGCCTTAGCAATATCTTTTTGTCCGTATGCCTCGGGGAGCAGATCAGGGTTACGCTGCACGAAGTGTTCGCGGCACCAACGTCCGTGGGGCTGCTCTTCGAAGTCCTTCCCGTGGATGCGGCAAGCCGCCGTGTACGTGTCCGTCTGAACGATGCGACGGAGGGTCAAGAAATCCTCGAACGTGAAGAAATCACCTGCGGGCGTCAAACGCCAGCTCATGCTGTAATCCCATAAGGCGCGGAGCTCGTGCTGGCGGAGGGCATTGCCTGGCTTCCACACATCTTCAATCGCGGGTGGCTCGATCTCCTTTTTCATCCCGAGCGCGCGACGGTATTCGTAAATGCCGTGCGTGAAGACGTATTTGCAAAAGGGCAGCTTCAGCATCTGGCACGCGACCTTCGCCAAATCCACGCAGAGGTCGATGACGTGCTCGTTGCGAATGTGGCGCTCGTCGCGCAGAATCTCCTTCGCCTCGGCCTTGCTGATCTCGACGGTGGAGTTCCACTTGCTGGCGCTCTTGTCCTCGCGCGCCCTTTCTCCCGCGCGGCTCCGCGACATGCGTTCTGCGCCGGTCATGGGACGGTCGCCCAGAAGTGGCTTACGACCACGCTTCTTGGGTTCCCTTTCCGCAGCCAGTGCCGGGGCTGGTACGGTGGCCTCTTCTGCAGGTTCAAATAATGTTTCTAGCGTGTCGTGCTCTTCGCACACTTCGACCGTTCCGCCTTGGGGCGGTTTCAACTCTTCTGACATGACTCTCCAAATTGCTGTTGCGGTGTATGAACTGAGTGAGTACGCTTAACCCATGAAAAGAACTAGCGTTTTTCTGACAGAGGAACAGATCAAGCGGCTCCGCCGTGCGGCCAAGCACAAAGGCCTCGACGTCGCTCAACTGATTCGTATTTACGTCAGCGCGGGACTAGACAAGGAGAAAACGAAATGACGGAGCTTATTCTTGTTCCGACCGTCTGGTGCAAGGGCTGCCGTGAGATACTTTTTCTGCCGCATCCCAGCCCAGGAGAAACACCGCAATATCCATTTGACCGGCCCACGGAGTTTTGGCCAGCATTTCTCGGGTGCTGGCGATGCGGGCAAGTGTTCGAGTATCTGGGACTAGATGTCCGTCCGATGACACAAGGAAAGCAGTTCCTAGATCGACTCCGTCTTGTTCCACGCTTTTTGACAATCTATGTTCGATGCGTCGGAGTGCGTTGCACAATTCCTGTGTGCATACATCTATATGTCGGAGAAACTGCCACCACAGAAACCGCACTTGATGGACTGCGTCGTGAAAATTTCGGTCCAGCCCAGTGCGGAGATGGACACGCTGCCGACCCACTGGCTGAGCCCGACCTTGGGGTTTGGTCAGCATCTGATCTCCTGTGATTGTCGTCTGCATTTATTTCTCCTTCGCCTTTTCCACTCGAACCAGTTTGTAAACGGCCACGAACTCTCGGGGGCCGAAGTCGTCGCACCCAATCTCTTCTATCTCTCCGACTTCGAGTGCAGTGGTCAGAACGTCTCTGTGGCCGTACGTCATGCGAACCGTCTGCGGCAACAGCTTCTTCACCACCGGCAATGTCAACTTCTTCTTATCCATCAAAACTCCTTGCCTCCAAAAAGTAAGGCCCCGGTTTCCCGAGGCCCGCTTACAGCGCTTCGCTAAAAGCTTCGATAAATTCTGACTTGCCAATCTGTCAACTACAAACCTTCGGTCTCAAATCTTCCTGCGTACTCCCGAGCCCGTAATCACGCCTCAGCCTCAGCTTACAAACTTTGTTGGGAGCGAAGCGGAGTCCAAAAAATTGGTACCCCTGGGTATGCCTATTTCCAAAAAGTTGGGGTGGGTGTTGAAAATATCCCCACCCGAATCCTGGCTGGGAAATTGGTACCGCGATGTTACAAGAATTATTTGTACCTTCACAGCCACGTTCATGTTCTCGTGCTCGACCCCTAAGCCGGGGCTGCCACGCCCTAGCCTCGCGGCCAAAAAAGAGCCTTCTTTTCTCCCCAGGAAAAAAATCACCATCACGAGCAACTCGCTCTCCCTCACGAAACCGAGCTCCGTCACGAATTCACGGGAGAGCCCCAAATCAGCGAGAACTCGGGAATGCATGCTTGACCACCCCACATGCGGGAGGGTTTTGCGATGCATGGGCTGATGTCATGACATCTGATGTCATACGAGCTGATGGCAGCATGCGTTGCGCGCCAGCTGGCCAGGCCGACGATCTAGCGCGTTGCGTTGCTTGGCATCGTGACAGCCGCGTTGCCGCCGCATTGCTCAGATCGAGTCGACCGCTTGCTATTTCGGATTGGTTGCGACCGAAGGCGTGTCAGCGCGGCTGCGATGGCTCTGCGGCCTTCTCTGCGCGCTTGGTGGCTTTCCAGCGATCAATGTAATCGCTCAGTGCCTTGCGAACCACATCAGAAGCGGTCGCGCTCAATCCGGTCTCGCGCTGCAAGTCCTCTGCGACGCGCTGAGCGGCCTTCCACAAGGCATCGTCGATTCGAACGGGTCTGACAGGTGTCTTCATGCGCCAACTCTCCCACAGTCCTTAGCTAAATTCAACGACGATTCTCTGTATCCTGTGGTATTACACTTAAGTCTTTTATATTCAACGCTATGAATGTAACATTTTACGCTTCTGACACATTCGCATTTTTCTCTTGACAAAGAATTGGCTGTGTATTACACTAGCGTCACGATAGACATACAGGAGGCACCGATGGAATATCTCAAGCCAAATGAACTACTTAAAGTGCTCGAATACGCTCGCCAAGCTGGGCCTCGTGAGCACGCGATGTTTCTATTAGGCTACGCCCATGCGCTGCGCGCCTCAGAGATCGCGGCGCTGACCGTCGAGGACGTTCGCAACGGTCGTATTCGTTGCAATCGCGGCAAAGGCTCTCAGCACACAGTCGAGGAATTGCGCGAACACCAGCATTCGCTGTTGAATGAGAAGCTGGTGCTGGCTTCTTGGCTGCGAGAGCGCGGAGACGGCGATGGCTCTTGCTTCTTGTTCACATCGCGCAAAGGCTCGCGACTCACGCGCCAGCAAGTCTATCGCTTATTCCGCCATTGTGTTGAACTGGCTTCGGTGGATACCGTTCGCAAGGGGAGCCACCTGCTTAAGCATTCCTACGCGTCGCACTTGCTCCGTAATGGAGCGGACCTTGCCTTCGTGCAAAAGGCGCTAGGGCACGCCCACATCTCCAGCACGACTCGATATACCCACGTCACCACAGGCGAGGCCCAGATCGTCTCGAACCGCATCCTCGGCAACGTCTTCGCTGCCGCCTAAGACCCCTCCACAACCTGATCTCGACCCGAGCCCGGCCTTGCTGGGCTCTTACTTTTTGACACCAGAAACTCGTTTGCCTGCCATTCTTGACGCCAGAAAATCACCATGTGCGTACACGGAAGCCAGGGATTAGCTGGGACCGGAAGGAAGTCATTTAAAATCACCCTTTTAGGCCACGAGTAACGATATTTCGTCACCTCGGAGCTGATTTTGCGCGTAAGACAACACTAACGTGCTCGAAAACGCGTGGCAGTGAGGTCGACTCAATGTCCGTGACCAACGGTGTCCCCAACGTCTATGTTTCTCGGTCAGGGGGAAATCAACGGTGTCCCCTATATCCCCATAGTGAGGGAGTGAAATTCGGGTCAAACAAGGTTAAGTTAGTTGTATCAGTGAGTCATATAAGGATTTATTCCAAAAAAATGAATTCGTACGATATGAACCTGTTTACCTCACTCCCTCACTACCGCCATATAGGGGCCACCGTTAAATCTGACTTTGGGGACACCGTTACATTGAGTTTTCGGGCTGTTTTAGTTCCAACGGTGTCCCCAATATGACTAGAAATGTGTACCCGACACACCTCTCGGTCCTAATTTACTCATCAACGGTGTCCCCAATGTCACCACGTCTCTTGTTTTAGCAGGTACGCCATGCTCGGTCGCTGTGCTGCACCCTTGCCCCGTTTGGCCGGACGGTAAGCAACTGTTCCGTTGCCAGTCAAGCCATTGAATGCACTCTCCCAGACCCCGGACCCGAGCCTCTCACCATGAAGATCGCGGTGAAGCTGTCTATATGGCATCTTGCCACCGTTCCGGCGAAGTTCGCGCGTGATCTCTTGCTGGATTTTGCCCTGGAAAGTCTCAGCCTCTACCGGGTCTAGAAAGACCAAGACCTCTCGGCGGTAGTCGGCCAGCGCGCGAGCCCGGTCAACGCTCTCGTCGGAGATTTTATCCTCACCCAGGTCTACAGCAAAGTAGAGCGCAAACCACTCGGCGGCGGCCAGTCCACGAGCATCTAGGCCACGAAACTTCGAACCTGCATACAGATAGCTTTCGTATTCATAGGTGCCTTGCGTAATGGCCTTCTGAATCAGTTGAAGTGTCTTCCCTGACCCCTCAATAAGGTTTGGCTCGACGTACATGCAAGACTCCCGAGGCCGCTCCGGAGCCAGCAAGAAGAACATACGGTCATTCAACCCGCTGCTGATGTTTGCCAACTTGGCCCAATGTCTGGCGAAAGCTCGATCAGTCGTGCACCACTGCCAGCTAAAGCAGTATGTCTTCGCTTCGAAGTTAAACGACGATTTGGTGTCCTTGGTCAGGTTACCGAAGTCTCCAGATTCGTACATTGTCAGGAGGTCCTCACCGAAACTGGAGTTCTCTATACCGATTTTGCCAGCGACCTTGCCCAGTTCATCGAAGTAGAGCAGGCATTTCTTAGCGTTGACAGCTGTCATCGCTTTGCCCAATCCCTCGGTTGAGCCAACGGAAGTAATTATGGCCTTGCCCTCGGCGTTCTTGACATCTCTCGTGTGCTTGCGAGCCAAGCCCATATAACGGAAATACTCATGGCCTAATTCGCAGCAAGTGGATTTGAAATACTGACCGTAAGGCGCGATCACGCCAACGAACATGTTAGGAACAGCTCTAGGCTTATCTTTCAATTTGACATGAAGAGCTAGCGCGTTGAGGTACATCTGCACAGCCGGAATAAAAATAAGTTCCGGATATTTGCTGGAGTGTTCTGTCGCAGGCTTGACCAAATGCTCGCCCAAAGAAGTCCCTGCAAGAACCCAAAGAGGAAACACTGGCCGCTTGGCTATCTGGCTGTCCTCTATTTCAGGCTCCGGTTCTTCTGTTTCCACAGCTACGGCTCCTAACT
>Ga0210390_10003862_pt1 | contig 12777 bp, 13 predicted proteins | sample IncBWH11OmetaG_FD_161050 | JGI IMG/M metagenome (GOLD analysis project Ga0210390, IMG submission 161050) | Forest soil microbial communities from Barre Woods Harvard Forest LTER site, Petersham, Massachusetts, United States - Inc-BW-H-11-O ...
AGTTGAGGGCGACCAGGACGGCGGCGGCCTCGCGGTCCCCGCACGCGAGGTCGTTCCAAATGATGACCATGGCAATGCAGCGGGCCAGCCCGACGATGATCAGCCCGGTGCGGTACTCGGGCAGATCCGCCAACAGCAGCCAGGCCAGCGTGAACATCACCGCAGGCCCAACCAGCCAGTTCAACACCAGCGAAGACACCATGAGTTTGCGATCGGCGGTGACCTCACCAAGCTGGTCGTAGCGCACCTTGGCTAGCACTGGATAAATCATCACCAACAGGCCAACCGCGATCGGGAGCGAAATCCCGTCCACCTCAACGGCACTTAACGCCCCGCCGAGACCGGGAATCGAGCGACCTAGCGCTAGACCGGCGGCCATTGCGACCCCAATCCACACCGGCAGAAACCGATCCAGTGTGGAGAGTCTGGCCGCTAAAGCATCCGTGGTGCGCGACGACGTCATGGGCAGCACTGCTGCGATGTCTCGATGACCCGGCCATTGACATTTAACACCGACGAAAGCTGTTGCAGCACAGCGGGAATCACCCAGTAATAGACCCAAGTTCCGCGCCGCTCGCAGTCCAGCAGCCCGGCCGAGCGCAGCATCTTGAGGTGATGGGAGATCGTCGGCTGCGAGACATCAAAGCTTGACGAAATCTCACACACGCACGCCTGACCACCCGGATGGCTGGCGATCAAGCTCAACAGCCGCAGCCGCACCGGATCACCCAGCGCCTTGAACATCGCCGCCAGCGCGACAGCCTGCGGCTCGCCCAAGGCGGCCACCCCCAAACCCGGGCAACACCCCATCATGGGTTGATTCGACACTCTTCTATATAAACAGATATCGAATTAAGATGCTAGGCGACAGGGAAAGTGGACTGACCCAATCCAAATGATGGGCACAGCGAAGAAAGGTGTGACCGTGACAGAACAGCTGCCACCGGCCGTGGGCCGGCGTCACCTTCTCGGGACCTCGATGTCCGCAGCCGGTGTTATCGCCCTAGCGGCATGCGGCAGCGCGCCACCCAAGCCCAGCGCAGCCCAGCCCGGCCCACCCTCGGACGAGGAGGTGCCAGTCACGCCACCCGAGGATTTGATGCGCGAGCATGGAGTACTCAAGCGCATCTTGCTCGTCTATCGAGAAGGGATCCGCCGCTTGCAGGCCGGCGAGCAGGATCCGGCTCAAGCGCTCAACTCGGGCGCTGGGATTATTCGAAGTTTCATCGAGGACTACCACGAACACCTGGAAGAGCAGTACGTCTTTCCTAAGCTCGAACAGGCAGGCAAACTCACCGACATCACCACCGTGTTGCGTACCCAGCACCAGCGCGGCCGCGCGCTCACGGACCGGGTCCTCGCTGCCACCACCGCAGCGGCTGCGCTCGATCAGCCTGCGCGACAAGCCCTGGTGCAAAACATGTCGGCCTTCATCCGGATGTATGAGCCGCACGAGGCACGCGAAGACACCGTCGTTTTCCCCGCGTTGCGTGACGTGATGCCCGCTAAGGAGTTTCGCGACCTGGCCGAGACCTTCGAAGACGAGGAGCACCGGCGGTTCGGTCAAGCCGGCTTTCAGGGGGTCGTCGATAAAGTCGCCGATATCGAAAAAAGCCTCGGCATCTACGACCTGAGCCAGTTCACCCCGACTCAGTAGGCAGCTCGCCCGCCGCGGAGTGATACTGCGCGGAGCCCTGAGCTGGACTGACGTTGTGGTCCCCACGCCCCTGGACTTGACCCAGCTAACATGGCATCCAGCGCCCCCGTGAGCACACAGCGGCCCACCGATAAAAACACCGAAGGAAATGGCTCATGACGAGCACCCAAGCGAGTGCCGCTATCGGGCTGGCTAGTTCGGGTGACGTGGCGCCATGACGATCACAGCGCTCGGTGTTCCTCTGGTAGCGCGCCGTGCTGAGGGCCCCGCGACCGCGCCCCCGTCGACGGGTCCGTTGGTGGACAGCTACGGCCGCCACGCGACTGATCTGCGGGTGTCCCTGACCGACCGCTGCAATCTGCGCTGCACCTACTGCATGCCCGCCCAGGGTCTGCCATGGTCGCCCGCCGACCAGCTGCTGCACCCCGACGAAATCATCAGGCTGGTGCGCATAGCCGTGGCCCGGCTAGGCATAACCAGGGTGCGGTTCACCGGTGGAGAACCGTTGCTGGCCAAGCACCTTGACGACATTATCGTCGCCACGGCCGCGCTGCGGCCGCGGCCGGAGCTCGCGCTTACCACCAACGCAGTTTTGTTGGCCGACCGTGCCGAGGCGTTGGCGCGGGCCGGCCTGAACCGGGTGAACGTGTCGTTGGACAGCGTGGATCAGCGGCATTTCGCGGCGATCACCCGCCGTGACCGGCTGGCCGATGTGCTGGCCGGCCTGGCCGCCGCGCACGCCGCGGGTCTGCGACCGGTGAAGGTGAATGCCGTGCTGGACCCGCTCACCGGCCTCGACGATGCGGTGTCGCTGGTGCGGTTCTGCCTCGGCCACGACTACCAGTTGCGGATCATCGAGCAGATGCCGCTGGATGCCGGACACGAATGGCGCCGCGAGGCTACGGTCACCGCGGACCAAGTGCTGGCGCAGCTACGACGTCATTCGTTCACGCTGGAACCCGATCGGGCGCCGCGGGGCTCGGCGGCAGCCGAGTTGTGGCGCATCACCGACCGAAAGACTGGACGCACCGGCAAGGTCGGAATCATCGCGTCGGTGTCGCAACCCTTCTGCTCGGCCTGTGACCGCACCCGGTTGACCGCCGACGGGCAGCTCCGCAGTTGCCTGTTCGCCAACGAGGAGACCGACCTGCGGGGGCTGCTGCGCAGCGGCGCCGACGACACCGCGATCGAGGCGGCGTGGCGGACGACGATGTGGGGCAAACCAGCGGGTCACGGCATCAACGACCCGAACTTCGTCCAGCCGGCGCGGCCGATGAGCGCGATTGGCGGCTGACGTGACGGCTGAGACGATCACCGTGCGGTATTTCGCGGCGGCGCGTGCTGCCGCAGGATCCGCTTCCGAGCGGCTGACCATACGTTCCGGTGCCACGGTTGCCGAGCTGGTCGACGGGCTGGGGGGCCGCAGCCAGGAACTCGCCCGCGTGCTGGTCCGGTGCTCTTTTCTATGCGACGGTGTGGCGGTTCGGGACCAAGCTCACCTGCTGCAGGCGGGGAACACGATCGACGTGCTGCCGCCGTTCGCCGGAGGATAGACAGCGGCGTCCTCACTTAGGCCGAGCCCACCCACTCGTCGGTTCCGTCGGCGAAGATTTGGCGTTTCCACACCGGCAACCGCTCCTTGATGGCGTCCACCAGCTCCGCGCAGGTGGCGAATGCCACCTGGCGATGGTCGGCGGCGACCGCGGCGACCAACGCCGCTTCGCCGATCTGGAGTACGCCGATCCGGTGGCTGGCCGCAATGGCCCGCGTCCCAGCGGACTGCGCGGCGACGTCGGCCACCACTTCGGCGAGGACATCGGCGGCCGACGGATGCGCGGAGTATTCCAGCTTCACCACGCGGCGTCCGTTGTCGTGGTCGCGGATCATGCCGACGAACCCCACAACGGCTCCCGCCGCCTGATGGCTCACCAGTTCCTGATGTTCGGCGAGCGAAATCGGCTGATCGGTCAGCGCCGCACGCACGACCAGACACTCCACAGAGACCAACTATATTTAGTGATTCCATGCGGTCGGTCGAGGAGCATCAACGCGTTGTTGTCGGGCTGATTGCTGCCCGGCCCGCCATCGCCGCCGAACTGGCCGACGCCGAGGGCCGGGTTGTGTCCGACGATGTGACCGCGACGGTGTCGCTGCCGGTTTTCGACAACTCCGCAATGGACGGTTACGCGGTGCGTGCCGACGAAATAGCATCAGCGGCCTCGGACCATCCGGTGAAATTGCCTGTGGCCGAAGATATTCCGGCCGGTCGCATCGACATCCCCAGGCTCGAGCCGGGGACGGCCCATCGCATCATGACCGGAGCGCCGATCCCGGCCGGAGCGACGGCCGTAGTGCCCGTCGAGGCCACCGACGGGCGGACCGATGTGGTGACGATCAACGCGCCCAGCGCCGAGGGGCGCCACATCCGCCGCGCCGGCGAGGACGTCGCCGCCGGCACCATCGTGTTGCGAGCCGGGCAGGTGGTCACGCCGGCGGTGGTTGGACTGGCCGCGGCACTGGGGCTGTACCAGCTGCCGGTGATCCCGCCGCAGCGGGTCCTGGTGATTTCCACCGGATCGGAGCTGGTGTCGCCGGGTACGCCGCTGCGGCCGGGGCAGATTTACGAATCCAACTCGGTCATGCTGGCCGCCGCCCTCCGGGAGACCTGTGCCGAGGTGGTCGCGGCCGCGACAGTGAGTGATGACGTCGCCCAGTTCACCGCAGTGCTGGACCGATACGCTGCAGAGTCGGATCTGATCATCACCAGCGGCGGCATCAGCGCAGGTGCCTACGAGGTGGTCAAGGACGCGTTCGGCCGAGTCGGCGATCAGGGCGTGGAGTTCGTCAAGGTGGCGATGCAGCCGGGCATGCCGCAGGGCACCGGCCGGGTGGCGGGCACGCCCATCGTCACCCTGCCCGGTAATCCGGTCAGTGCGCTGGTGTGCTTCGAGGTGTTCATCCGTCCGGCGCTGCGCTCAGCCATGGGGCTGTCGGCTCCCGAACGGCCGCGCCGATCCGCCGTGCTGACCGAGACGTTGACCTCATCGGCCGGTAAGCGCCAGTTTCGCCGCGGAATTTTCGATGCCTCCGCCGGCACCGCGGTCAGCCACGGCCCGCCGGGGTCACACCATGTGCGGTTTCTGGCGTCGGCGAACTGCCTGCTCGACATTCCGGCAGAGGTCACGGAACTGGCAGCTGGTTCGCAGGTGCAGATTTGGGATCTCAGCTAGCGCGGACCTGTCAGAATGGCACGCGTGGCTGATGCGGGTCCGCTTTCGCACATCGACGATCAGGGCGCGGCTCACATGGTCGACGTCACCGAGAAGGCCGCCTCCAAACGCACCGCAGTTGCCGCAGGCTCGCTGCGGACCTCCGCGCAGGTGGTCCAGTTGATCGCGGAGGGCGGACTGGCCAAGGGCGATGCACTGGCCACCGCGCGGGTTGCCGGAATTCTGGCCGCCAAACGCACCAGCGACCTGATTCCGTTGTGTCATCAGTTGGCCTTGACCGGCGTCGACGTCGATTTCACCGTCGGTGAGACGGACGTCGACATCACCGTGACGGTCCGCAGCACCGATCGCACCGGGGTGGAGATGGAGGCGCTGACCGCGGTGAGCGTTGCGGCCCTCACGCTGTACGACATGATCAAAGCGGTGGACCCGGCTGCGCGCATCGACGACATTCGGGTGATACGGAAGGATGGCGGCCGGCACGGGTCGTGGGTGCGGTGTTAGCAGACCGGTCCGCGCACATCATCATCGCCTCGACCCGCGCGGCGGCCGGGGTCTACCACGATCGATGCGGGCCGCTAATCTCCGAATGGCTTGCGCAGCGTGGCTTCTCGTCGGCAGAGCCGGTGCTGGTCGGTGACGGCGGACCGGTGGGCCAGGCGCTACGCGACGCCATCGCCGACGGTGTCGACGTGGTGATCACCTCCGGTGGCACCGGCATTTCGCCGACCGACGACACCCCGGCCCAGACCACGGCGGTGCTCGACTACGAGATTCCCGGGCTGGCCGACGCCATCCGGCGTTCCGGTTTACCGAAGGTGCCGACGTCGGTGCTTTCCCGTGGCGTCTGCGGGGTGGCCGGGCGGACCCTGGTGGTCAACCTGCCGGGTTCACCGGGCGGGGTGCGCGACGGTCTCGGGGTGCTTGCCGACGTGCTGGACCACGCGCTGGACCAAATCGCCGGTAAAGACCACCCCCGATAAACCAAATCAGAAGTGCCCCAACGAGGGCGACGGCGAGGTTGCTGAGAAAACCGGTGATCCCGACCGCGAGGGCCAGCGCCCAATGCCACGGTCCCCGCAGGTCTTTGAGCAGGGCGATGTGCAGCAAGCCGGCGACGGTCAGCAGGCCTGCCAGAATCGGCACCGGGAACCCGGCCAGCGCAGCGGTCAGCGTCGCTCCGGTCGCGAGCGCAAGCGCGATCAGCACGCTGCCCAACATGATGGGTGCCCCACCGCTGCGGGCACCGAAGCTGCGATGCGCGGTCATCCCCCCGGCGCCGTGACACACCGGCATGCCGCTGATCGCGCCGGCGAAAAGGTTGGCCAAACCGAGAGTGATTGCCAGCCGCCCTGGCCGCACCCGGCGGGCGGCATCGCCGAAGTAGGCGCGGGCCGTGTCCGCGGTGGCCAAACACGAGTTGGCGAAGGACAACGGCAACTGGGGCAGCACCAGGGCGACAGCCGCGGCGGAGAACGCGGCCCAACCCAGGTGCGGGGTGTGCACCGCCGACGGGCCGAGGCGGAACGAGCCGTGGAAGGTCAACACCATCGCCACTAGGGCAATCACCAGGAAGACCAGGGTGATCTGGTGGCGCCGCAACAACAATGCCGCAGCGATCACGACCACGGTGACAATCCCCAGCCACCAGATCGAGTGCCGGTGGTCGGTGAACGCCTTCGGCGGCGCGGACACCAGTTTCCAGGCCAACTGACAAAACAGCAGTCCCACCGAGAGCTGGATCCCCCGAATGATCGGTTGCGGGAACACTTTTGCGACCCAATCCAACAGACCCGATGCCCCGAGCGTCAGAAAGATGATGCCCATCAGCAGGGCACCCGCGGCGATGTCGTCGGCGCCGAAACCGTGCGCGATCGCGATCGCTCCGAAGGCCTTCAACGGCTGTACCGGCACCGGAAGCCGGTACACCAGGCCGGCCACCACGTACAACAGTCCGGCCGGCAGCAGCACCGCCGTCGGCATGAGACCGTTCTTCACGATCAGTGCCACCGCGATCGGCACCAGCACTCCCAGATCGCCTACCGCTCCGGCCAATTCGGCCCGGTCGAACCGAAACGAGCCCTCACCCGACTTCGGCAGCTCATCGACAACGGTCATCGGAATTCCGCGATCACCTTGGCGAAGGTCTCGGCGTGGTGTTCCTGCACGGTGACGGATGTCAGCCCGTAGGTTTCGCGGTAGCCGCGCAACGTGTCGGCGATGTCGCGGGGCGATCCGCTCAGCACGGCGGGCAGTGCCAGCAACTGCTCGTCGGACAGGTCGGGCGCATACCTCCGGGTCATCGACAGGTCGGGTTTCCCGGAACTGTCTGACACGCCGGTGATCGCCAGGTTCAACTGGAGATCGGCAAACCGGTCACCGGCGGCGGCGCGGACTAACTCGATGCGTTCGGCGAGCGCATCGCCGGCTCCGCGGTCGTTGGCACCCGTCAGGCCGATGATGTCGGCATGCTGGGCTGCGATCGTCAGCAATCGATTTCCGTTGCCGGCGATCAGGATTGGCACGCTGGGCAGGTGCTTCTTCAAGTAAGTGGTGACGTGCTCGAGGTAGTCGACGCGTTGCCCGGCGCTCGGGTACGGCAGCTCGGCGGCCTCGAATTCCTCCCGCACGTAACCCGCGCCGAGGCCCAGTTCGAGGCGGCCGTCGCTCAGGTCATTCACGGCCGCCGCATCGCGAGCCAGCAGGGCCGGCTTGTAGAAGCACGCGTTGAGCACATAGGTCCCCACCCGCACGGCGGAGGTGGCCGCCGCGATCGCGGTCAGCACCGGAAACGGTGCCGGCGCACCGATGTGGTCGGGCAGGTAAAGGGCGTCGAATCCGGCATCCTCCAAACGTCTTGCCTTGTCCCGCAGCGCCGCGCTTGATTTCGCGCTGTGAATGCCTATCGAAAACCGAAAGGCGCGAGACGTCTGTGCGGCCATCACCCAACTCCGATCGTGTTGTTATGCGGAATGCGATTTCCAGGACCGCGCGGCAGCGGCCAGGCCCTGCACCAGAGCAGAAGTCACCGGCGACAAGCCGTCGTCGCCGGGGAGTGGACTGCGTGGGCTGATGCCCCTGACTCGCGTCGGCAATTCCAGCTGGGTTCCGCCGTGGCGGGTCATGTTGACCGGGTTGCGCGGATGCAGCCCGCGTAGCTCGAGCGGGATCCGGTCGATGTCGGTGACGACCTGATAGCCGGGCAGGTCGAGGTGGCCGGCCACGTGAGCGGCCAACGCGCGGTTGCTGCCTCCGGCCAACAGTTGCGTGCCGCGGCCGATCCGCCCGTATCCGTGCAGCGAGATCGCGATGTCGACGTGGTCGAGGAACTCCGCGAGTCGGGCCGATTCACCCACGCGGAAGCGAGCCGACGACAAGTGGTGTGGATAGCGGTCGGGGTGTCGCACCAGATACACCGACGCGTCGGCCGCGTCGGCGGCCCGTTCGGCGATCACGTCGGTCATCTCCTCCAGGCCGCCACCGTGAATGGCGAGAAAGCCGAAGCGCGACCGCAGCCGGCTTACCTCGACCACCCCGGCCTCGGACAGCAACTCGGAAAGCGACTGTGGCGCGGGCGTTGTAGGCCGCGACCGTGGCCGAGGCCAACGCGCAGGGTCCCATCGGCGCAGAAAGTCGATCCAGCGCTGCGGCAACCCGTGATGCAATGCCCCGTCGATGATGCGTTCGAGGTAACCCGGTCGCGGCGCACCCGGATTCACCCGGTGGTCGATATAGACCCAGGCTTTCGACGGACCGTCGTCGGTGTGCACGGTCAGCTGGTCACGCCGGTAGCGCAGCGGCACGCCCTCGGCGCTGTCCAAGGTGGCCATGTCGCGATCGGAGAGCTGCCAGACGACCCCGTGCACATGAGTGCCGTTGAACGGCTCGACGGTGGCCACGCCGCGCTGATTGATCAGCCAGTCGTGGTCGGCCAGCACCGCCCGCCGGGGACTGGTGGCATCGGGGCAACGTTGCGCCATCTGCCGCACGCACAGGTTTGACCCGTACGCAAAGTAGGTATGACGGCCCGCCGGCATCACGGCTTCGATGTTAGCGGGGCGAATTAAACGGGCCATCACCCGTCGCATGCGCTGGTCATGGGGTTCGGATGGCACGAACCGGCCGAGTCCCCGTTCGGTCAAGTCCCCCAACAACTCTTGGGCGGCGACACCGACACGGTGATCTGATCGGGTAATGACCGCAAGGTTAATTCCGGCGCGTCACGCTGTTGGCGTCGGCGTTTCGGTGCAAGGATTATTTGATGGACGCTTCGGTGGGCGACACCACGCGAGACCGGGACACGATCGAACGGGAATTGCGATTGCTGGTCAGCGTTCGTAGTGCTTACCGCAAACGGGGTGGGGCTCTCCCGTCGATAACTCAGATGGATGCCCTGTTGGACGAACTCCTCGAGCTGCGCCCCACGATAACGCCGAAGGCCAAGGCCAACCGCGCTATGCCGACCCGCTCACGGTGAGGTACATCAGCACTGCCCATTAGCAAGCGTCATCCTTGACCTGCGGCTCCGGTGGCCGCGCGTTCAAAAAGAAATCGCAACATAGCCGTATCATCGCTACCTGCGAATGCGCGTAGCGTTCAACTTGGCGCGGCAATTTTTGCCGTCGGGGTTCCGAAAGAAGAAAATGAACAAAGCATTTGCCGCCGCTGCGGCAGCAGCCCTGGCCTTTGGATCCATCTCGCCGCTCGGGCCTAACCAGTGCCTGCCTGCGACTTTTTTTGCGTGCATGGCAATCCCAAACCCCCCGCCAGCTCAAGGTCCAGCTCGCGCGCCAGCAGCGCCTCCGCCCGCGCCAGCAGCACCTACACCGGACGCGCCTGCGCCGCCCAACGCGCCTTAATGAACACCCCCGCTCGGCGACACTGACGACTTAGGCGGGAATGTGAGCCAGGGCATTAGCCCGCCACAGTAAGACAGATCAGCACTGCGTTGAGCAGACTGATCGTCACGCCGAGCACCCACCCAATGGCGGTCGTGATGCGGTGATTCGCGTCGATTCCCATGAGCGCGTGGTTGCTGGTCAACCGAACCAGCGGAAGCAGCGCGAACGGAATGCCGAACGAGAGCACGACCTGCGACAGCACCAACGTTCGGGTCGGGTTGAAACCCAGGGCAAGAATCAATAGCGCGGGCGCCAGCGTCACCAGCCGGCGCACCAGCATCGGAACCGACCGGTGCAACAACCCCTGCATGATCATCGCGCCGGCGTAGGCCCCCACCGACGCCGACGCCAAACCCGAAACGAGTAGTCCGACCGCGAAGAACACCGCGATCGTGGGGCTCACGGTGTCGCGCACAGCGGCGTAAGCGCCCTCGATGGAACCGGTGCGGCCGCGCTCCCGCATGTTGAGCGCTGCCATCAGCAGCATGGCGGCATTCACCCCGCCGGCCACCACCATCGCCAGCGCGACGTCCAACCGGGTGACGCGCAGTAGCCGACGCCGCCGCGGGCCCGGTTCGGGATGGCCGTGCCGGTCGCGAGCCAAACCGGAATGCAGATACACCGCATGTGGCATGACCGTCGCGCCCAGGATGGCGGCGGCCAGCAGCACGCTCTCCGTCCCGCGGAACCGCGGGACCAGCCCGCCGATCACCGCATCGGGAGGCGGCGTTGCGACAAAGAAACTGGCCGTGAAGCCGATCGCAATGACGAGCAGTAATCCGGTGATGATCCGTTCGAACAACTGCTGTCCGCGTTGGTCCTGGATTCTCAGCAGAAGCAGCGACACCGCCCCGGTGATCAGCCCGCCGATCAGCAGCGGCAGGTGAAACAGGATGCGCAGAGCGATCGCCCCACCGACCACCTCGGCAACGTCGGTGGCCATCGCGACGACCTCGGCCTGCGCCCAAAAAGCCAGCCGGGCTCGCCGGCTCAGCTGCGCACCAATCGCTTCCGGCAGCGATCGCCCGGTGACCAGCCCGAGCTTCGCCGACAGATATTGCACGAGGCCGGCCATCACGTTGGCAATGACGATGACCCACAGCAGCAAAAAGCCGAACTGTGCGCCGGCGCTGACGTTGGCGGCGACATTGCCCGGGTCGACATAGGCGATCGCGGCGACGAATGCGGGGCCGAGTAGATACCAGCCCGTTTTGAGCGGGGCCCGGGTCTCCTGCGTCACCTAACTCACTTTCAACCTACGAATAAGAAAGTTAGGTTAGCCGAAACGTTCAGCCCGCGGTGTAAAGGCCACGGCCGGTGACCAGCGGCAGGTCTAGCGTGGTCCGGATTCCGGGCGGGGCGGCCACCACCGCGGGGATGGCGTTGACGACGCGCATCGCGGTGGCCACCAGGCCCGCGTGGTTGTGGTCGCCCTTGCGGCTGCTCAAGCAGACGTCGACGCCGTACGACGGTTCGCCGGTGATCTCGATGCGGTAGGACCCGCCGGCCTGGGCCGGTTGCGGCCAGTCCGGGCAGAGGTCATCCCGCAGTCGGGTGACATGTTCCAGCACGACGATGGGATCGCCGTCGACCAATCCGAGGACCTCGAATCGCAGCGCAGCGGCGCTGCCCTTGGGAATATGTCCGGAGGCGATATCGAAGTCCTCGGGCGCTGGTTCGCGCACATACATCTCTTCGACGGCGTCAAGTTCGAGACCCAACCCGGCGGCAAGCTGCCGCACTACCGATCCCCAGGCCAGGCTCAGCACGCCCGGTTGCAGCAGCATCGGGATCTCGTCGATCGGTTTGCCGAACCCCATCACGTCGAACATGACCGTCGCGCTGTCGTAGGTGGCGTAGTCGACGATCTCCATGCAGCGGATCTGCTGGATGTTCTGGCAGGTGCCCGCCAGCGCCAGCGGTAGCAGGTCGTTGGCGAACCCGGGATCGATGCCGTTGACGAACAGGCTCGAATTGCCCTCCCGCGCAGCATCTTCGATGGGTGCGAGCATCTCTTGTGGAAGCACCTGCCAAGGGTATTGCAGGAAGACCGCGCTGCTGCCGACGACGTTGACCCCGGCGGCCAGGATGCGCCGGTAATCGTCGAGGGCGTCGGGCAACCGGTTGTCGGCCATCGCGGTATAGACCGCGCATTGCGGGTTGGTGGCGAGCACCGCGTCCAGGTCGGTGGTCGCGATGATGCCGGTCGAATCCTTCAGTCCGGCAAGCTCTCCGGCGTCTTTACCGGCTTTGGATTCCGACGATACCCATACCCCGGTGAGCTCGAACCCCGGGTTGGTGACCAATGCCCGCAACGCATGGACACCGACGTTGCCGGTGCCGATCTGGGCGACGCGAATGGCCATGGTCACAGGTCCGGGATCGGTAGGTCGAGATTGGGGAAGGTGATGCCACCGTCGACTTCGAGCACCTTGCCGGTGAGATAGGCACCCGCCGGTGACGCCAAATACACCGCGGCGGCAGCGATCTCGTCAGGCTCGCCGAGACGGCGCATCGGTGTCGCCTTCTCCATCGGCGCGCGCAGTTCGTCGTTGGATGCGACGATGTCCAGTGCCGAGGTGGCGATCGAGCCCGGTGCTATCGCGTTGACCCGGATTCGCGGGCACAGGTCCAGCGCGGCCAGCCGGGTGTAGTGGGCGAGGGCTGCCTTGGCGGTGCCGTAGGCGGCGAAACCGCGGCCGGCCACCCGTCCCATCGTCGAGGTGATGTTGATGATGCTGCCGCCGCCGGAATGCTCAAGCATCAGCGGCGCCGCGGCGGTGGTCAACGCGTGCGCGGTGGCGACGTTGAAGGTGAACGCGGCTTTGAGGTCCCTTGTCGACGTGCTCAACAGGGCGTTGGGCATGGTGCCGCCGACGTTGTTGACCACGATGTCCAGCCGTCCGAAGGCTTCGACGGCCTGGCCGGCGAGTTCCGCGGTCGCCTCGGGGTGGGCCAGGTCCGCGGTGACGACGTGGGCCCGACGTCC
>Ga0210390_10003863_pt1 | contig 12776 bp, 8 predicted proteins | sample IncBWH11OmetaG_FD_161050 | JGI IMG/M metagenome (GOLD analysis project Ga0210390, IMG submission 161050) | Forest soil microbial communities from Barre Woods Harvard Forest LTER site, Petersham, Massachusetts, United States - Inc-BW-H-11-O ...
TACCATCATGAACCCGAAAAAACAAACCTTCCCGATGGTCCTCATTGTGTTTTTCATTAAGTCCTCTCTGACCGGCAGTACGAGTTTAGGAGCGGGCATTAACGCGGATGGACAGCCCACGTTGCCCGACAACTGCTTTAGGGACCTACCAAACCCCGGGCTACAAGTTTTCTGTCAGCCGGGCTGTAGGTTAGAAAGGGGAAAAATGGAGCCACCTCGAACGGCATCTTCTCCCTCGCGGACACAAGCGCAACGGGCTTCGCATTCATCATCGTTAGTTGATTGCTCCACGGATCCAACTTGATCCGGCTACCGATGGGAAGAGCGGCAATCTGATCGAGGCGCTGTTTCTGCAAAGCTGGTGCGGCGGAAAGAAGTGCGGCCATTCGGGTAGTGTTTCCACTCGCCATGGTGTCGCCTAGCCGCGGTCTGATCAAGTTGGGAAGCAAGGGCGCACGCTCGTGTAGTGCCTTGAGGAACAGGCCGGCATTGCTTAGTTTGTCTTTGTACGGTGAGTTCCCTAGCAACTCCATAGCCTTATTGTCGGCAGCTCCCTCGGCCGCCGCATCCAACTCGAAATGCAGACGTTGAAATGTATCCTTATCGGGAAAGAAGAACCCGTCGTTGAAGGCCAGTTGGGTATCGATATGATGACCCAATACAAGATGGCCGAGTTCGTGAGCCAGGACCATCGCCAAAGAGGCTTCATCCGGCAGAACATCCAGCAGACCCCGACTGACTACAATCGTGTGTCCTATCGTGAAAGACTCAAGAGGCAGCGTCAGCAGCACACGACAGCGCACATCAGGCTCGATTTGAAGCTTGTTGGTGACGATAAGGTTGTTGACCACAGTCTGCAGGATGTTGTCCACATCACCCGTAGGCGCAAGCAGCCCGATCTTCTGCAGATGTTCTACCGCATTGTCTTCTGCCATCCGTTCCCACATACGCTCAGCTTCCACGGGGCTATTGTCTTTGGCAACTGGACGATCATCCACCGAGTTGTCAACTTTAATTTGGGTGAACTCTTCCTCATGATTCAGTAGTTCCGGATCGTAAGCCCACAAACGCGTCTGTGCCTTGAGATACAAATCATGGAATAGTGTGCTGTTGGGTTTTATGCCTGACTCTTCGACGTAAATGTAGGAAGGCAGCCACACATCGGCCTGCAGATTGAACCGCCAGCTGTCGAAGTGCAGGTAATGAGTGTCTGGATGGCCCGAATAGGTCCCGTTAAAGCGGACGATATTGAAGTCGCGGTCTTCGACCCAGATTCTTCCGGTAAATGACCCTGCTTTCGCTTTTTTCGCAGGTTGGACATCGATAACAATGCAGCGCGCTTCGCCAAGAAACTCGCGCCGCACAAAAGTGAAACGATAATTACTCTTCTGGAAGTCTGCATCGAGCAGCACCATCTGCGCAAAGCCCTGCGGCAGGAACTTGTACTCCAGGGCAGCAGAGAAGGGATTCAAAGCGTGATGCAGAAATCCCGCGTGCTGCTGCTTCTGGAAGACTGAATCACGGATACTGCCATTCAGGTCAAGCCGCCCCAGGAAATACTGATCACTTACCGACTCGACGTTATGGTCGTTGTCTTCACGAAGATTCTGGATATAAGTTTCGGCCAGAGGGTGCATGCGCTTCATGGTCACGACAAACCCGCGTTCTCGCGCTACTACCCGGTCGACGGTTTGGTCGAAGGAGAGAGCCTGCGAAGGCTTCGGGGTTTCGGACGCAACACCTGCAGTCGCGAATACACCCAGCAAGATGACAATGGTTCTGAAACTGCGCATAACACTCCTCACGAAATAAGTTCGAAAATGATGTGGACCAGCGCCATCGAGTCAATGGGCTGCCCCTCATGCAAAGCTGGCTTGAACTTGATTTGCTCAGCGGCCTTCACCGCCTGTTCATCCAGCCCGTACCCCAACCCTTGCAGCACTCGTATCACGTGGACTCGCCCGTCGGATCTAAACAACACTTCCAGGCGAACTTCTCCGTTGATCTTCTGCTTCCGCCCCTCATCCGTGTAATCGGGTTTGGGCTCGAAGGTGATTTCGACGGGAGTGTTGGCTCCCTTACTCGGTTGGTGCGATTCGGTTTTCGGATGGAGGCTAGCGCTGTTGAGAGTGTCGATGGCCCCGTTGCCGAATCCGGAACTCGCCACCACGCTCGAGTTCGTGCCTCCCGTCCCGTTGCCAGGGCCCGATCCACTGGCTAAATCGAACGATCCCTTGGCGCGGATGTTGGCGACCGCGCTATGCCCTGACGCAGGAATGCCGTTAGGGTCGCCGAAGCCGCCGGTTTGCACTGCTGCGGCGGTTTTAATGGGGGTTGCGGAAACCGGAGCGTTGGCGGAAAAAGTCCCGACGGCCACCACCTTCGCCGTCGGTGCAGCGGGAATCACGGGCATCTTACTGTCGAGTTTCAGCTCTGGCGCAGGGCGATCAGGCTCCGCGGACTTGCGCTCGGGTATGGCGCGTATCTGCGGCGTGACGACAAGTGCCGCCACCGGCGGCGTGCTGTCCGTTGAGGGCCTGCTTTCAGGTATCGGCTTAGACCGCGCCGACGCGGGTGGGATTACGGGCTCCTGCTCGTGCAGAACCAGCGATTCCTGGGATACCAGATTGGTCACCCGATAGTCTGCGGGTGGGACCAGGTCTTGCCGGAATCGGACGCTAACAAAGAGAAGACCTGCCAGCGAGAGAGCCTGCACGCTCCACCCAGTCACGAACGATTTCCAGCGTGACTGCGGCAACGGCAATAATGTAAACAGAAACCCCTCCACGACTTCCCCATTCGGGCAACATTATGGGGCAATCGCGGTGCCACTGCCAATCTATGGATGGGTTAACTCCGAAGGTTCCATTCCATGCGGCCTCGGACCCCCGAAATTCGCTCCAGCGACAGCATTTAGCTCACGCCTGAGCTGTAAGAGAACATGGGCTCTAGAAGGTTTCTCAGCACGATAGTAACCTTAATGCGTGTTACTCCATGCATCGGTGCTCAGAAACGGATAGCACCAGTGAAAACCTCTTCACAGGGAAAAAATTTTCCCTCAGGACCAGAGATGCGGTCGCCTGTTGGACACCAATTCTTAAAACGACGGCTTCCCTGCCCGGCCCTGCACTGTCTGAATGCGCGCGACGTCAGGAAACACTAACCGGGGTTGCAGACTGCGCGTTCTTCCTCGATATATCTGGGTAAAGCGTTTATAAATTGAAATCGTAACTCTTTTGTTTTCTCCAACCTCCCGATCAGGTTTCAGGACGGACACCTTTGGGGACGGGACGCTCATGGCAGATGACGATTTAAGGTACAAAAAACCGGCGCCTTGGAACTTGTTGGTTTGCAAGCTTCCAAGGCGCTATTTTTACTCTCAGGAGCACCGCTAAATTCCCCTTTGAGTATTACTTCTTCGGGGTGGCGACGAATCCCGATGCCAAAGTGCTGCTTGGCATGATGAAGCCGACGAGGTCACCGTTGTCGTTGATGCCGTTGACTAAGGTCACGCCGATTCCGTTGGGATCGTCGACCGAGGTGTATTGTGCAGTCCGAATGTTGTACACGAAGCCGTGCGAGGCGCCGGACGAATCCTGGTACGTTCCCACGACCTGCCCCTGGTTGTTTTCACCAGTCGCCTGAGTGAAGATCGAGTTTGGATAATCCAGCTGAATCAACGTTCCTGCATTCAGCAGCCAGCCATGGTTCACCTGCTTGGAGTCGATGAAGAAGCCGGTAACCTGTTGCGCGAAGTTGATGTCCGTCGCCTGCGCGCTCACTGACCCCGGAATGGTGATTACCTCAAAAACACCACCGTTGATGTCGTAAACGTAAGGGACAAAAGGTCCACTTCCGTCTGCGGTTTGGCTGTAGTAGCCAGCTGCCTGCGACTTGTCGTTGCGGCCGAGCAGTTGGTTGAAGGGTGTTCCCGGAAAATCGACCGCCTTGAAATTGCCGTTGTCGTCCAGGAAACCATGAGTGACGTTCGCTTGGTCGACATAGAAACCACACGTCCCACCCGCGAAATCGATGCCAATTACCTGGGTCGCCATGGAGCCGGGGAAATTTTCGTTCTTGAATTTCTTGGTGGAAAGCTCATAGGTGAACCCTTTGTTACCGTTCACATTGTGGTAGCCTGCGATTTCGCCCTTTAGATTGATCCCCAGGAGTTGGGTAAAGGTGTCCTTGGGATAGTTGATGGTCTTAAAGTTGTAGGATGTCTGGGCGAACATGGACCCGCACGCCAGAACCGCAAAACCTAGGCCAAGTGCAAGTGATTTTAATTTCATTTTTTTCTCCTCTTTTTTTATTATGGGTATGTGATCGGAATTGGCCGTCCGGCCGTTTATTTTCCCGCTCACTTATAAAGGCGACATTTCCAGGTAAATTCCCTCACCAACCTCGAATTTGTTTTCGCTGAGTGTCTGGTAGGCAGACACTCTCTTGACCACGCGGCCGGAACCGCACTCGTTTGGCTCTCAGTGCTGGGCATAATCGTGGCTGCTACTTTGCCGAACTGCTCCAACCTTTCCCGTGCTGCCGATTTTTGTGAAGTCTTTGGGATCTACCGGATGGTCTATCTTGCGGCGGGAAGAGCGCCGAACGCATGCCCTGGACGCGCGACAACTAGCTCTCAGTGGCGTCGGACAAAGCTGGCACGAGCGGCAACGATTCTCGAGCAGTTCGCGATCCGTGAACTGCCCGTCTGCGTAGCTGTGGTTGTGATGTGCTCACTGTCAGTCTTTATGGCCGGCTGTTTGTCAGGATTTGAATCCGCCGACGTGTAATCCACAGCTACATCGAACGTGGTTGGTCCGCTGGCCTGCTGTTGGTCTCGGAATTCGACGTAGCATACCTTCGACGCATCGAAGATTTGCGGGCGATATTGTATGTCCGGGTCGTTCAACGTACTGATCCAGTCAGTCCGCTGCTGTCCACCCAGGGTTGCCGCCCAAAGAAGCAATTGCACGGTTACAGCATAGATTGCCTTCGTCATGTTACCTCTCCTTTCGGGCGCTAATCGAGATTGTTGATGATTGCAGGAATATATCCTTGTCGATCACACCGTCAGCAAGAGTAACATCTGCGGTCACCGCCAATGATGTCACCGCGAATGATAATGATAACGTCTTGCTATGCACCCTCATGGCGACTCGGAGTCGATATTAGCAGTCGCTGCGAGACTGTTTCCCGTGTACAAAGATCATCACCTCTCCTGTCCTTCCGAGACCTAGTAGCCCTGAATCGCCACGCTTAGACTCTGACGGTAAGTCCACCCCGGTTTGCCTGAGCTCTTGGCGAGGAGTCCACAGTGTCAAGAATGTTGCCGCGAAATTCCAATTATGCTGCCGCTCTGTTGACGGCGATTTTTTTTCTCATCGAGATGGTCGCACCCGCCGCGGCCCAGGTTCCCGCCGACTATTTTGGCATGCACGCCAATTCGGGGGTTGCGCACCAGCCGCCGCAATGGTGGTCGAACCCCTGGCCCGTCGTGCCCATCGGAAGCATGCGGCTTTGGGACGCAGGCGTGGCTTGGGCGGAAATCAACACCGCGGATGGTGTCTACGACTGGACTCTGCTGGATGAATGGCTCGGTGATGCCGAGAAGTTTCACGTCGGCGACGTTATGTACACCTTAGCAGAAACCCCGCAATGGGCCTCTTCCAATCCTAATGATCCGACCTGCAACCCTCCGGGCTGGGGGTCTGGCGAGTGTGATCCTCCGAAAGATTTGAATGCCGACGGCACCGGACCCGATCAGATATGGAAGAACTGGGTTGCTGCCATTGCCGCGCACTCGGCCGGCCGTATCAAATACTGGGAAATCTGGAATGAACCCCACAATGCGTATTACTGGAATGGCACCGTGGCCCAGTTGGTGCGCATGGCCAAGGATGCTCGCAGCGTCATTCTCAGCTTTGATCCCCAGGCGGTGATGTTGACCCCGCCCATTTACGGTCCCTGGCAGGCGCTCTACTTCGCTGCCGGCGGTGCCCAGTATGCAGATGTCATCACTTACCACGGATACGTTTATAAAGCGGTCTGCGGTGTGTATCCGAAAGCCGCCGACGAATTGAAGTTGATCGGCAACGTCCGCTCGGTCATGGCAACCTACGGGCAGTCCAGCAAACCCCTGTGGGATACGGAAGTGAGCTGGGGATTTACTTCAGCCACCTGTTTCTACGATCCCGACCTGCAGTCTGCCTTCCTGGCGCAACTCTTGCTGCTGCACCAGTCCGCTGCGATTCAGCGGGTCTTTTGGTACATGTACAACAACCAGCTCAGTGGCACGCTCTGGACCCAGAATTCTGACCCGCACCATCGTAACTACCCCGGAACCCTGCACAAAACCGGAACCGCTTACAAGCAAGTGTACAAATGGATGGTGGGCGCAATCATGAACGGCCAGTGCGCCGTGTCAGGGACCACCTGGACCTGCAATTTCAGCCGTTCCGGAGGCTACATCGCCGAGGCCGTCTGGGATACTTCTCAAACCTGCCATAAGGGCGTCTGCGGCACCATCAAACACGACGTTGGCTCCGAATACACCAACTATCTTTCTCTGGATGGGAGCAAAACCAGCATCACCGGGGGACAGGTGCCGATCGGCGCCAAACCCATCTGGATTGAGAACCAATAACTCAACCTCGTCGGGCATCGAGATTGAGGAAGCCATCCACAACCGTGACGGAGCTCCCGACCTCGCCATTCCCGTCGAGCAATATGGCAAAGTCGCGATCCTGCTCAATACCCAATGAGGCTGGCACAGACCTTCGGGGCTGAGAGTCTCGTCACCCACCCTTTCCGCACAGAACGCGGAAAGAGTGGGCCACCCTCATCCTCGTTGGATCGGCGAAAGGCTGGGCCAGCCCGCCAGAAGTTAGCTCATTGAGAAGGCCCCGACAAGTAGCGAACATGGCACCGCCGCGCGTTTCGTGTTGCGGGGGAAAGGCCGAGGCACTCAAGGACAGGTGCGCAAACTCTTTCAGCATTGACAGAAAGTCAGCGAGGGACGAGACTCTGCTAAGTCGCACCTTGGGCGCGGCTGGCCATCCTGTACGGTCGAGAGCAAGCCTGGGTCAATTGGTTTTTGACGGGGTTGGGGATGAATCGGTTAGTGTGGAATGCCCTTATCACGCTCCTTTTGCTTTGCGCCGGGGCAGCGGCTGCTCGTGGGCAGCAATTCCGCAAGGCCGTCTACTACAGCTCCGGCAAGAATATACGTCCCTATTCAGTCGTTTCCGCGCAACTGACTAACAGCGGTGACCTCGATCTGGCCATGGCCGAGTACGCCAGTGACAGCGTAAGCATATTGTTAGGTAACGGCGATGGCACGTTCCAAAGGCCGCTGAAATTCTCTGTCCCGGCCGCGTTTGCACTTACGGTCGGCGATTTTAACGAAGACGGCAAATTGGACTTAGCCGTGGTTCAATCGGCAGGCAACCAGCCCGGGTTCCTTCAGATATTTCTGGGTGAAGGAAACGGAAAATTTCGCAAGGGAGAACTGCTTCAGTTGGGGATCGAGCCCACGTCAGTCGCGGTTGCTGACTTCAGCGGAGACGGCCATGTAGATCTTGCAGTGGCTAACAACGGAGGGCAGAGCGGCCAGGGCAGCGTGATGGTGTTCGTTGGGACGGGCAAAGGGACATTCCAGAAACCGATAACCTACAAAATCGCGGGTGCACCCTGGGGCATTGCCGCAGGCGATCTCAATGCAGATCACATCCCCGACTTGGCAGTGACGAGTTTGGGAGGCTTTGTATCCATCTTGTTGAACGACGGCACCGGCCATTTCCTGAAGCCGGTGCAGTATTCATGGAACGGGGAGCCAGTGGATGTAAAGATCGCCGACCTGCGGCATTCCGGCAAACAGGATCTAGTTGTGGCCGACCTCACCGAGGGAATGGCTGTCCTGCTGAATAATGGTGATGGCACCTTTGGTCAGGCCACGGTCTATCCGCCCACCTGCCAGAACTGCGTCGCTCCCGAAGCCTGCGTGGTCGCCGACTTCAACCTCGACGGCCACTTGGACGTGGCCTGCGCCACCAGCATCGACCACTCCTACTTGTTCTACGGCAATGGCAAAGGTAAGTTTGGAGGGTCGATTCCGATTCACGACGCCATCAATTTCCAAGGCGGCTACTCTATCGCCGCCGGCGATTTCAACCACGACGGGGCTCCCGACCTCGCCATCCCGATCGAAACAAAAGGCAAAGTCGCCATCCTGCTCAACACCCAATGAGGCTGGCATGGACCTTCGGGGCTGAGAGTCTCGTCCCCCACCCTTCCCGCACAGAACGCGGAAAGAGTGGGCCACCCTCATCCTCGTTGGACGCAGAAAGGCTGGGCCAGCCCGCAGATTTGAATCGGATGGGGCCTACACCAGCGACCAAAATGGCGCCGTGCTGCATCTCGAAATCGGTTACACGCCCCTGTGAGTTTGACCGTATCTAAAGAACCGTCGTAAGATAGCAGCCGATTGATCCCGTTCTTCCGAAAAATCCCGATCGCCGTCGCAATCCCAGTCGTGACGTGACCAACCTCAGGAGGATCTCCGTGATAGACGACCACCGGAAAGTAAACGTTCTGAATCGAGGGCTCATTCAACTGTCAGTCTGCATACTGTTGATATCAGCAGTCGCCTTGGCGGCCGATACCGACAACGCCCCAAACGGTCCAATTCCGCCCACCCTGTTCGGACTGCACATGCACAAGCCCATGATTCTGAAAAACCAACCCTGGCCAACCGTTCCTTTTGGAGCCGGCCGGTTGTGGGACACAGGCACCTACTGGGCGGAGATTAATACCTCCGAAGGAAAATACGACTGGGACTTGCTCGACAAATGGTTAGCCAGATTCCACGAACACGGCATTGATGACCTTCTCTACACCTTCGGCCGCGCGCCCCAATGGGCGTCGTCGCGGCCCAGTGATTCCGATTGTGCGATGGCCGGTTCCGCCAAGCCCATGGGTGATTGTGACCCGCCAAACGATTTAAAACCGGACGGCAGCGGATCGAATCAGCACTGGCGAGATTTCGTCGCCGCGATCGCAACCCACAGCAAGAACAGCCACACCTCGCACATCCATTATTGGGAAATTTACAACGAGCCCAACCAGGAAAAGCAGTGGAAGGGAACGAACGCACAGATGATTCGGATGGCGAAGGACGCGCGTGAAGTTATTTTGGGTATCGATCCCCATGCTGTCATTGTCACGCCCCCCGGTTCGGTGAAGTTTTATCAGGGCTGGATGGAGAATTATCTGCATGACGGCGGGGGCAAGAATGAAGATGTCATGGCGGTTCACGCCTACGTCCACACCGGCAAGTCCGGCGTGTATCCTATTGCCGCCGATATTATTCCCGGCCTTAAGTCCTTACGCAAAATGATGGAAGATCGAGGTTTGGCTTCGATGTCCATTTTCGATACCGAGTCCAGTTGGGGAAGAGCCGATGCCATGGGGTTTGAGAACGATGACGACTTCGAGTCAGGTTTTCTGGCCCAATTCTATCTTCTGCATTGGTCGCAGGGCATCTCGCGCCTTTACTGGTATTGCTGGAATAACGCCGCGATTGGCACGCTCTGGAGCCCTGATCCCAGCAATCCTTCCGGCCCTGGCCGCGTACACAAGGCCGCCGGGGCTTACGAACAAACTTACCATTGGATGGTTGGCGCGACCATGAATCCTTTGTGTTCGCAAGCCAACGACGGAATATGGAGTTGCGGTTTGACGCGACCGGGTGGCTACGAATCGCTGGCAGTCTGGAGTACCACCGGCAATAAGTCGTACGCGGCAAACGTCAAATTCAAAAAGTTTCGCGACTTGGACGGGAATACCGCTACCATCACCGGGGGGAAAGTCAACATCGGGTTTAAACCTATTTTGCTGGAGAATCAATGAGCGCCTGCTGAATCGTCAGCCGGTGCGAGGGCGATCGGGTAGGAAGCCGCTGGGAAACTTCAACACTGAGACCCAGAGAACTTTTTCATTTCTCTGTACCGCTGTGTCGCTGTGTTGAAATGTTCTTGCGTCCCTCGGGAAAATGTCAGTGTGCGGTTCCGCTCAGGCTGACTTCCTGGGGACTATACAAAGCATCGTGCGACACGGTAACGACTCCTTTAATCGTTCCCACGTTTGCCGGAGAGAACTCTACTCCAACCGTGCAGCTCTTCAGCGCCGGCAGAGTTGCGCCGCAAGGAGCATTGCCTGCGGAAACCAGCAAATAATCCCCACTGGCGACGATCGCAGAGATAGTCAGCAGAACCTTCTGATTGTTAGTCAGCGTCACGATCTGGGGTTCGCTTGTGGAGCCCACAGCCTGCGCTTGGAATATCAAGCTGCTGGGGGAGAGTCCTAGCGGCAGGATGCCTGTACCAAAGAGATTGAAAGTCTGTGGGCTGACGCTGGAGTCGTCGTTGATGGTTACCGCGCCGGCAGCGTTTCCTGGCACGGTGGGAGCAAACGTCAAAAGCATTCCGCAAGTGGCGCCAGCGCCCAGCGGGCCTCCGCAGGGCGAAGACTTTGCACCGGTCACGGCATAGTTGCCGCTCGCCGCAAGGCCCGTGATATTTACGGTCGAACTGCTGGTGTTGCTTACTATTACTTTCCTTTCGGCCGAGGTCGTCCCCACTACTACATCGCCGAAACCCAGGCTACCAGGAGAGAAAGCCAGTGGCATCGAACTTCCAGATGATCCCGTGCCCGATAGATTGACGTTTTGGGGACTAAGATTTGCATTGTGGGTTACGGTGAAGGCTCCTCGGATCAGGCCGTTTTGGTTTGGACTAAATCTCACGCTGACGGTACACCGCGAAAGTTTAGGAAGAGTGTTGGTGCAAGGATTTTTGCCGCTTGCCGTGACCTCATAATTGCCACTGACCGCGTAGGTAAAGGTCAATGGCACACTCTGATTATTAGAAAGCGTCACCGTCTTGGATGCGCTGGTTTGCCCGACCGTAATCGTTCCGAAACTCAGGCTAACCGGAGTGACAGTAACCGGATCCACCCCTGTGCCGCTGAGGTTGATGATTTGCGGCGAATTGCTGGCCGTATCTGTGATTGTGATGGCTCCGCCGATAGTGCCGCTAACTGAGGGCTTGAACTGCGCATTGACGATACAGAAAGACGAGGGTTGAATCGACTGCCCCGCGCAATTATCCGTCTCATTGAAGTCGCCACTGGCAGACACAGTGTTGATTGTTAGGACTGCCGTTCCCGAGTTCGACACCTTCACTTTTTGCACCGCGCTGGTTGTCCCGAGAGACGTGGTACCAAACCTTACTGTAGTCGAAGAAAGCTTTGCGATGGGAGCAATCCCAATTCCGCTAAGGCTCACGTTCTGGGGACTGTTGTTGGCGTCGTCGGTTACGAGCAGAGATCCAGTGCGGGTTCCCATGGTTGTCGGTGTGAAAGTGATGGTGACGGTGCAGCTGCCAGAAGGTGGCAGGACGGCACCGCAATCGTTCGTCTGTCCGTAATCGCCCGTAGTGGTGATGTTTGAAATATTCAGTGTGACAGTCTGATTGTTTGTGAGGATGACGGGTTGCGGGGAACTGGATGCGCCCACCAGCTGAGCAGGGAATATTACGCTTGTCTGAGAAAAGGAGACAGGTGGCGGAGAACTGTTGCAGGCGGAGAACTTGAACGACGCCACGCGTGTGTTCCAGCTTTTGCCGCTGCTCTGGTAATACTCGTTCGTGTACCAGAATGTGCAGTCATCGATCGGGTCGATGGCCATGGCGGTATAGTCGCCCCATCGATGGTCCGCCTCCTCCGTTCCATTGCCTTCAATAATGCTGGTTTCGCCCTCCATCGTGTTCACAGCGTCGGTGGAAAGTCGTCCCGTGTAACGAATGGCCGGATTCATGCTCGTGCTTGAGACACTGTAACCGAGCGCCATGTCGCCAGCACTGTCCATCGCAGCGCTACCCATCCAACGCCAGTTCGAATCGGGTGCAAACGTCGCTTGTTGGTGAAGGGTAGGAGGATTTCCAGCCGGGCTCCGGATCTCATACCAGCGCACGCCAACGTTGCCGGACGTTGTGCGGACCGAATGATTGACCACTATGGATTCGTGGTCGCCGAAATTCCGGTAGGCCAGCCGGTACATTAGCCGATCTCCAATCGCGTCGACGGTGTCTGTCGTCCCCAGTTGTGGCACGCACATGGTACCGTTGCATGCCTGAGTAAAAGGGGTAACAGGCAGGCTCACGGGACCGGTCAAGGTAGAATTTGAGGGAGTCGCCCAATCGACGTGAAATTGCCACACATTGAGCGCATTGGCACTGAGATTCATGAGGTAATTCGGCGATCCAGATGGCGGTGGCATCGACCCATCTAGGTCCGACGGGAGCAGGCTGTGACCAAGATTTGGGGAAAGCTGGAAGCACTGCGCACTCGCAGGTGCACCCGCCAACATGCTGATGCGATCTAGAGCGCAGACAAGGACGCCTGTATAGGCGTAACCGTTTCTCGGGTCTTGCTCATCAATGGAGAGATAGTACGCATCCGGCCAGACCCCCAGCTTGGGATAATCGGGGAAAAGGTTTGGTAACTGATAGGCATACAGATTATAGGGGCCGAGGGCGTCCGGAGTCTTTGAAACGGCGACGCATTCGTAATACGGACCTCCGGCGTTGTACGCGTGCTTGGTGAAGACCCAGCGCGCCGCCGCCTTGTCATATTGGACGATGGGATCGCCTTCGCCGGTGGTTCCGCACAGGCCTGCCAGAGCCTTCCAAGGATGAGCGAACCCTACCGGGCCATACAGC
>Ga0210390_10003864_pt1 | contig 12774 bp, 12 predicted proteins | sample IncBWH11OmetaG_FD_161050 | JGI IMG/M metagenome (GOLD analysis project Ga0210390, IMG submission 161050) | Forest soil microbial communities from Barre Woods Harvard Forest LTER site, Petersham, Massachusetts, United States - Inc-BW-H-11-O ...
TCGGAAGTTAGGATTGAGATCCTTGGGTGTATCTGCTGATGTTGGGCAGAGGCAACAAGTTCAAGACCTGATTTCCCGCACCGTCAGTGAATACGGTAGATTGGATGTCATTTTCAACAACGCAGGAATCAATAAGATCGCCCCTTTCCTGCAGACGACGGAGGAAACCTGGAATCAGATCATGCGAGTGAATGCCCTGGGTGTGTTGATCTGCATCCAGGAAGCGGCCAAGCAAATGATCTTGCAGGGGAGCGGAGGAAAGATAATCAACACGGCCTCCATTGCGGGTCGCCAGGGCTATCCAAATATTGCACCCTATTGCGCCAGTAAGTTTGCGGTGATTTCCCTTACCCAATCCGCCGCGCGTGAGCTTGCTCAGCACAAGATCACCGTGAATGGCTTTGCACCCGGGGTTGTCGAAACACCTCTATGGGAGCAACTCGACCGCGAACATATCGAGATTGGTGAGACCTCCAAACCTGGCGAGGCCATGAAAAACTTTGCCGCAGGCATTCTTCTCGGTAGAGTGGCCACCCCGGATGACATTACAGGCCTGGCTTCGTTCCTGGCCTCGTCCGATTCGGATTACATCACTGGGCAAACAATCGTCGTTGATGGCGGCATGGTTCTTTTGTAAGAACACGCGCTCCGAAAATGCAGAGAGGCATTTTCTCTGTTGGACGAATAGGCGATGGGACTGGCAGATGGCTTGGCCTCGACATTCTTTCGTACGCGAACGCCTGCGAGGATCAGAGAAATGAGATGATTTATGCCAATCGGACCGCGTTTAAGAAGTCTATTGTTTGTTCCCGGCGACGATGGCGGGAAATTAGCAAAAGCAGTGGATGTGCCAGCGGACGCACTGTTGGTTGATTGGGAAGATTCCGTTGCATCACAGAACAAGGCAAAGGCACGAGCACAGACCATAAAATTAACACAACAGGGCTTTAGTCTTCAGCAAGCAATGTTTATCCGGATAAATCCAGTTTGTAGTTCTGCGTTCGAGGGGGACTGTGAAGCAATCGGTAAATGTGCGGTTGACGGCATTTTGTTAAGCAAATGTGCATCTGCTGATGACGTCCGTCTATTGGAGCAGATCCTGAATGGTGTGGCTATGCTTAAGAAATGCCGCATCTATCCGCTGATTGAATCGCCTTCTGCTTTGATCAACGCATCTTCAATCGCGACCGCGTCCGATCGAGTTGCCGCGCTTGCCTTTGGAGCGGAGGACTTCTCTACGGAGATGGACATCGTGCGCAGCGAGGACGAAATAGAACTACTGTACGCCCGTTCCTGCCTGGTGACTCACTCGCGGGCTGCAGGCCGAGATACTCTCGATTCGCCATGCACAGATTTTCATAACCCGGAACGTCTTAGGGCAGCTGGCACTCGGGCTCGCCGTCTGGGTTTCACAGGCAAACTGGCTATACATCCTTCTCAGGTAGCAATACTCAATGAAGTGTTCTCCCCATCGGAGGAGGAGTTAAAAAGGGCGAGCCGTATGATCGCGACTGCCTCGCCAGACACAGGTGTCTTCTCATTCGACGGAAGAATGGTAGACGAACCGATTCTAAAGCAAGCCAGAAAGATTCTCCAGAAACAGAAGGGATAGTGTGGTGAGGAGGCGTCAGTTTATTCAAGATTCATTCATGGCGGCGGCAGGAACAGCGTTGTTGTCAAGTCATGGGATCCCAGCTTACGCGGCTGACAATCTGGTAATTCAATATATTCGGGAGAAGATCCCCGCCTTTGAGATACCGCCCTATCGAGGGGAACGATATAAGGATCAAGTGCCAGATACACTCGACATTGCTGAGCGGGCATTACTAGGCATCAACTGCCTGACTGGCATTACCGATCCCCTGGCTGATCACGAGATCTTTTGGTTCGCCGACTTCCATCGTAACCCGCCAGTTATGGTTCACGACTTCAGTGACTGGTGCCAGAACGTCGAGGGCATGATGGAGTCGCTCACGCTCTTGCGTGCCCTGACGGGAAGCGACCTGAACAGTAACGTAGACAAGATTTGGATGGAGACGTTGCTCAAATCGATTGGACCCGACGGCTTGGTCTATGTTCCGCTCGGTGAAAGGCCCTGGGGCCGCCTGAACCATGCCTGGATGGCCCCCGTGTGGAGGGCTAACGGTACAACAACGGACGCCAGCGATAAGACGGTGGCTCAAATCACCGGACCTGCGCTGTGGCCACGTTCCATATCAGCGATGATCATCTACTATCTACGCGACAGCAATCCAATATGGACGCAGGCGATTGAAAAAATGATCGAGGGCATGTCTGCATTGGCGTCGGATGAAGGCGACTATATTTTCTTTCCGGCTGGCGGTTACGAACCCAATAAGAAGTTTACTGGGGGATTGACAGCCGATAACCAGTTGATGCCGACAGGCTATCTGGCACTTGACGGCGGAAACATAAGAGTGATTCAGGGACTCGCACAATATTACCGCTTGAGCGGGTATGAGCCCGCCAAAACTCTGGCCGGAAAGCTGGTCAACTTCGCAAGATTTCATGCAGACGCTTATGACCGCGACGGCCGGTTCCGTTTTTCGGCTTATGAAAAAATCGGTCCTGAATGGTTTGTGGAGTATTCCCATGCTCATGGCGGACAGGTCACTCTTGAACAGATAAAGGGCCAAACACTGGGAGGGCACTTCCACAGCCACGCGGTTGGAATCTTGGGCATGATTGATTATGCTGCGGCCGTAGGGGATCGAGAATTGCTCGATTGGTGCCAGGCCAGCTACGTATGGGCCAGGATGCAAGGGAATAGCCTTACCGGTTTCTTCCCCGAGTACATCGTTCCTTCTTACCCGAGCTGTGAAAGTTGCGGTGTGGCAGACATGATCGCGATCGCTGCCAAATTGAGTCAAGCAGGTGCCGGGGATTACTGGGACGACCTCGACCGCTGGGTACGCAATCAGTTCGCCGAGAACCAATTAACAAAGGAATCGTGGATTTACCACCTTGCAGAATCCTCGCCCGAAAAACCTGTGGCATTTAACGAGACAGATCATCAGGTAGGCAAAAGAAATCTAGGCGGGTTCGCGGGATGGGCATCAGGAAATGAATGGTCTTTGAAAAACGGCATCATGCATTGCTGCACCGGAAACTCTACCCGTGCACTTTATTACGTCTGGGAGAACATCGTAGAAGGCAGGAACCAGGAGTTTCGGATTAATTTATTACTCAACCGTGCCTCGGCCTGGGCAGATGTCTACAGTTTCATCCCCTATGAAGGCAGAGTCAGGATCAAGATGAAAAAGTCTTGTCCGCGGGTTGTGGTCCGTATGCCTGAGTGGCTGAAAAGCGGGAGCTCCGATCCGGTCTGCAAAGTGAAGGGTGGACCACGAGCATTAACTTGGGAGGGCCGCTATGTAATTGTTGGCGGCGCAGAAGCAGGCGAAACGATAGATTTGACCTTTCCAATTGCAACGCGGACTGTCGGTGAAACCGTAGGCGCTGTCCGCTATACCATGGAAGTCAGAGGCAACACTGTGATCTCAATCGATCCGGGAGGTCGCACCGGGCCGCTTTACGAGCGCTCCTACCAACCGATGCGATGGCTGACTGTTGATCGCTTTGTTACGGAACGCGAGATTGTCTGGTAAGCAGAGGGCTTGCGAGCTCCGGGGATGCCCGATTGAAGAGCTAATCAGAAACAGATTCGCGGCGTCGGGTCAAAGGTCCGGAATGGCTTGGGCCATGACAGTGCGAAAGCGGACGAGGGCTGTTGAGCTTGGCCGAGTTCTGGCCAACGGTAACGAGACTTACTACTCTCCACCCAGATTCTGCCGCCTGGACACAGGCTAGCTAAAAGCCTCCAGCAAGTCCTCCGGAAAGTCGAGGATTTCCAGTGTTGTGCCCATTTGCTTTTCAGTATCCATATATGTGAACCGTCCTGTCCGATTCTTCCCCGCAATAGGGCCGTCTACGGTGACTTTAAATCCACGGTCCATGAAGGCTGATAGGGCACCGGCGAAATCGTTCACTAGAAGTCCGATGTGATGCACACCCTCGCCGTGCCTATCATAGAAATCCTTCCAAATGGTCTGCCCCCTCAGGTTTTCCAACAGCTCCAGAATTCCACAACCCATTTTCGCCATTCCCACTCGCACTTTGTAGTTCGTAGGCAGGCCTTCACGAGTTATCCCAGGCAGTTCTTGAGAGTCGACCGTATAAATAACAAATGGTCCTATTCCAAGTAAATCGGAATAACGGTTCATTGCTTCGTCTAAGTTTTCAACAACAACACATACCTGCAGCTTGTCGAACTGAATCTTATCGGTCACGTGAATCCCTTCCTTTCAGAATTATCCACGAAGCCCTACCTAAAGGCGATTACCTCACCTTGGTTCCGATGGCGATGGTCACACGCACATTAGTCGCCCGGCACCGAATCGTACTCGTGTTCTTCTACAGTTCGATTAAGGTGGGACTGTATCTCGCGTTCGGGAGCGAGCGGGCCTGCCGACGTATAAATCCGCTTGCCCGCCAACGGAAGTTTCTCAGCCGGAAAGCGTGTAATTATTTCGCAGCCTGTCTTGGTCACCACCAATTGCTCCTCGATGCGAGCTGCGGACCAACCATCTGAAGACGGCCAGAAGGTTTCAAGAGCGAACACCATGTTTTCCTGGATAGTTTCCGGGTAGTCGAATGACACCAATCGGCTGAAGATCGGCTTTTCCCACACTGACAGACCTACGCCGTGACCGTATTGTAAAGCAAAGCAGGATTCTTCATTAGGGAAGCCAAATTCTTGAGCTTTGGGCCACAACTTTACAACTTCCGCTGTGGTCACTCCCGGCTTGATTGCGTTGATTGCTGAGTCAAGATAATCGCGGCACTTCTTGTAGGCCTCAACTAGAGGCTTCGAGGCAAAGCCGATCCCGAAGGTCCGGTAATAGCAAGTACGATAACCAAGATAGCTGTGGACCAGATCAAAATATGCAGGGTCACCCGGACGCATCACGCGATCGCTGAAAACATGTGGATGCGGGTTGCAGCGCTCGCCGGAGATCGCATTTACTCCCTCCACTTGCTCCGAGCCCAGATCATACAACACCTTGCTTGCGATTCCTACGCACTGGCTTTCACGAATTCCTGGGCGCATAGCTTCATAGAGATGATCATAAGCCACATCCACCATCATGCTGGCAGTGCTAAGCAATGTGATTTCGTCCTGAGTTTTTATGGTGCGGGCATTTTGTAGTATCTGTTGCCCATCCACTATTGTGATACCTTCCTTTTGCAATGCAAACAGGACTGGAAGTTCAACGACATCAACCGCGAGTGGTTCACGGAGCAGATTTCGCTCCTCCAGTTCGATTCTGATCTTCCGCGCCACGTCTTCGGCTCGGCCCATTTCCGGTGCCATTGCCCCGCGCAGGGTCGAGATACCAGCGCGCGACCGCCCCTCACCCAGCCATGGACAAAACATACTGTGATGCCGTGCCGCAGAACCGAAATCCCACATTATAGGCTCGTCGTTTTGAGGCAGGAGGCAGAAACGTACTAACTTGTCCTGAGCCCATGTACCGATGTGCGTGGAGGTAATGTATCGGATGTTGTTCATGTCGAAGCAGAGGAGCGCTCCGACTTCTGATTTACTCAGCTGATCCTTTGCTCTCGCCAAGCGCTCTCTGCGCAGACGATCCATATTGACTCGTTCTTCCCAATCCACTTGCATCTGACCAAATGTCCTTAGTGCCATGATGAATTCCTCCGGTTAGAAACTCTCGTCCGCAAATCATTTCATTGCGCATAGTGATTTCGCTGCCTTTGCGACGGTCTCCGGCGTCGGGACAGTCAAGTCTTCAAGCACGGGGGAAAAGGGTATTGGCACGTCCATCGCTCCCATACGCTGCACGGGAGCGTCGAGGTAGTAAAAGGCGCCCTCGGCGATTAAAGAAGCAATTTCTGCGGTGATCCCGTAACGGTTGTACCCCTCGTCGATCACGATGGCTCTGCCCGTCTTCTTGGCAGACTCGATCATGGTGGCCTTATCGAGAGGGAAGGTGGTACGGGGGTCCACTACTTCAGCGCTGATACCTTCCGTCGCCAATCTGTCCGCCGCGGATAGGGCAACCTGCACCATGCTGCTCGTTGCAACCAAGGTGACGTCCGTTCCGATACGCTTGATGTCGGCTACGCCAAACGGAATCGTGTAGTCTCCCGCGGGCACATGGCCCTTCATGCGAAACATCATTTTATCTTCGAAGAAAGCGACAGGATTGTTATCTCGAATAGCGGACTTCAACAGTCCCTTGGCGTCTGCAGGTGTCGAGGGCAAAGCCACTTTCAATCCCGGAATATGGCTGAACAAAGCGTGCAGAGATTGCGAGTGCTGGGCGGCGGAACGACGTGTGGCTCCTAGTGTCGTCCGCATTACAAGCGGAACTGTGAAGCGGCCTCCGGACATGTAGTGAATCTTGGCAGCCTGGTTCACCATCTGGTCCATGACTAGCGTAATGAAGTCGCCGAACATGATGTCGACTACTGGCCGCATACCAGTCATGGCGGCACCGACGGCAATGCCGGTAAAACCCGGCTCCGAAATCGGCGTATCAATCACACGCTCAACGCCAAATTCCTCAGCCAAGCCTGAGAGCACTTTAAACGGGGTACCGGCTTCGGCTACGTCTTCGCCTATGATGAATATCGTCGAATCACGGCGCATCTCTTCCGCCAAAGCCTCTCGGACAGCTTCGGCAAATGTCAGTTCTCGGGTTTCAGCCGTAGACATTCTCATCCACCTCGCATGCATCCGGGTAGGGCGCACTCATGCCAAATTCCACTCCCTCCAAAATTTCAGCTGCGGCTTCATCGGAAATTCGTTGGAGTTCGTACTTGTCCACCAGACCTTGCTCAATTAGCCAGGCTGCATGGGTCTTTAGTGGATCTCGCTGCGTAATCCATTCCTGTTCCTCTTGCTTAGAACGGTAATATGCGCGGTTAATATCCCCGACGTAGTGGCCGTGGTAGCGATAGGTGTCGCATTGGAGGAACGACGGTCCGTGGCCAGACCGAGCACGATCGACCATTTGGGTCGCGGCGTTGTAGACCGAACGTACATTTTGCCCGTCGATGACCTCCGTTGGGATTCCAAAGGCTTCGGGGCGCGCTTTTATCTGGCCAGCAGTAGTTTCACTAAAATGTGTGTACTCATTGTACATGTTGTTTTCGCAGATGTAGACAACGGGAAGTTTCCACAGCGAGGCCATGTTCATGACTTCGTAAAGTAGTCCTTGGCCGAGCGCGCCCTCTCCGAAAAAACAAACGGCAACTTGATCAGTGTGCCGCATCTTCGCGGAGAGCGCTGCGCCCGTGGCAATGCCTGTACTACCGCCCACAATTGCATTGGCGCCCAGGTTGCCCTTTTGTTGATCTGCGATGTGCATCGATCCGCCCTTGCCACGGCAATAACCAGCCTCTTTGCCGAGCAACTCTGCAAACATACGATCTACCCTGCCTCCCTTAGCGAGACAATGACCGTGTCCGCGGTGCGTGCTAGTGATGTAGTCGTCATCCCGGAGTGCCTCGCAGACTCCTACAGCTACTGCTTCCTCTCCTATATAAAGGTGGGCTAGTCCGGGCATGCGGCCGCTGGTGTACAGTTCATTGACTTGGTCTTCGAACAGACGAATGCGGATCATCTGTCGGTAGAAGTGAACCCAGCGATCTGATAATTCACTCGAAAGCTTAGGTCGCTGAAACAAAGCGTCGGCGTGGGTTAGATCAGTCATGAAAGGCTCGTGAGATTATGCTGTAAACGGCTCATCAGATATTGCCAAAGCGGTTGTACGTCATCTGCAGCCCATAGCCGCCAAGCCATCCCCTTCATGCGAATGGGAGCGAAAAGCCATCCGGCTACTCGTTCGACGCAGATGTCTGCGGTTCGGACTGGACTCTCTTTCTAGATAGCTCTTGCAGTTCGTACAAAGACATGGTGCCCGGATAACGAGGGATGGCAACTGTATTCATATCGAAACGTGCGAAGGGTGAAGCTTTGCCATGAACCAAACGAACGAACTCATCCGCCTTCACGGTCATCGGGCCAATATAAACGGGGAACGCATCCGCCGAACGGTAGCCAACGATCAGGGTCCGCCGCGATCGCAAAGACTTGTTTATCGAAGATGCATGGGGTGTCAGCCCACTGAAGAAGACTGCGGTACCTCGCTCGCCCTCAATGGGCACGCTATCGGACGCGTTGAATGGTTCGGTAATTCGACCTTGGAAATACCCGTCGAGCGAGTGGTCGAGCATGCGGCTACAACCAGGAATCACACGCAAGCAGCCGTTCTCGACATCGGCATCATCGAGATAGATCAGGACTGCTTCGTATGAACTATTTGTTAGGGGGCCGTAGGCCATGTCTTGATGCCAATCGACGACCGACCCGATCTCGGCCGGTTTGATGTTCACCTTACTGTACGAGTAAAGCACGTCAGGGCCCAGCAATTGAACCATGCTGTCCACCAGTTTCGGGCTCTCGGCAAGCTCGCGGAATGCTTCGTAATACGTGCACGGCTCATGGATGCGTCGAACCTTGTTGCCCTGCGGTCCTTGATTCGGCTCCATCTCCAACCTGCTTGCATCATGGTTGGCGACTGTTGCTCCTGCGCAGATATCGTCCATCTCGCGCAACAGTTCGGTAACTTCCTTGTCCGTCAGGAGACGAGGACAAACGCAGAATCCCTTCAACTTGTGGTTCTGAACACGATCGCTGGTAAGCATAAGAGGCCTGCCTCTTGTCTGGAATCCGGAAGGCATAGACTCTTGCCGCGCCGGCCATTAGTATGATTGTATTCTAATAATATATTTTGCCTTAGATGTCAATTGAGGGATTTTCCTTAGAGGGCCCACAAATCGAGAAGGGCCCACACTGTTTTTATTATTGTATGATCATTGACCGAGAGGCCATCGCTTTGACAAGTCCATCAAAACGAGCACCCCTTATAATTCGCCTGCTTGCAACGCGGGATCTTGGGATCGCCGTGGTGGCAGTACTGACCCTGGTTTGCTTTTCACTTGCTGCTCCGCAATTTTTCACAGCACACAACCTGATCGGCATTCTTCGCGAGGCCTCACTGTTGTGCATTCTTGCAGTGGGTATGACCTATCTTTTGGTTGCTGGTGAGTTTGATCTGTCGGTAGGAGCAAATTACGGCTTCCTTGTCACGGTGATCGCCTATCTCACAGTGCTTCGTGGTTTAAATCCCTGGCTATCGGCCGCGGTCGTAGTTTTTTTGGGCCTTTGCGTTGGCGCGGTGAATGGAGTGTTGGTAACTTATGTCAAGCTTCAGTCGTTTATTGCGACGCTGGGTTCGATGGCAGTATTGCGCGGCGCGGCCAATCTCGTCTCTGGCGGCTATCCGATTTCCGCCAGAAACGAGGATTCGCTTTTCTACCAGTGGATCGGAGGGCGCCTTCTGTGGAAGATCCCCAATCTTAGCTGGCTCATGTTTTTCATCCTTCTGATCGGGGGAATGGTGCTGGCGAAGACCCGTTTTGGCTATGAGGTCTATGCAACTGGAGGTGACGGTGAGGCTGCCCGCTTCAACGGAATCAACACGGCAACTATCAAACTGGTGTGCTTTACCGTGACTGGCGGCTTATGTGGATTGATTGCCGCCTTGATGTTCGGATGGATTGGCCTGGCGCCCTACAACACGGGAACAGGCCTCGAGCTAAGGGTAATCGCGGCAGCCATCATAGGCGGGACGGGGCTCTTTGGTGGCCGAGGAACGATCTTCGGAACCTTTCTTGGGGCGGTCTTGTTGGGCATGTTGACAAACGGGTTGATCCTTTTGAGCGTCCGGCAATTTTGGGATGGTATTGCGACGGGACTTCTTATTGTGGTGGTTGCGGCGCTTGACCTGATGCTTCGTCGCAGTGCAGTTCGGCTTGCCCAAATTTCTTCGAAGTGAGGCGCGTGGAACGTCGTGAGTGACTCGAAATGTCGATGAGGGATGAACGCAGCATCAATTGCGAGGCAATCACGCGCAGGCGGCTGCTGCGATTGACCACGGCAGCAGCGGCATTGCCGGCGCTCAGCGTTCTTCTTGCCTCATGCGACAAACATGCACCGTCTCAGCAACAATCCGAACGCCGCAGCACTGCGTCACAGACAAGACGGAAAATGATCTGGATACCTCAGGCCGCCGGAGATTGGGACCTGCCAATACGCGTTGGCCAACTGGAATTCTGCAGGCTGGTTGGTTGGGACTATCAACATATAGGGAACCCCGTTTATTCCGTTCAGAATCATCTCGACCAGCTCAACGACGCCATATCGGCACGGCCAGATGTCATCGTCACCGAACTCGAAAGCCGGGGCATGGTGAGCGGCTTCCAAAGAGCGATCGACTCGGGAGTCCATATGGTGATCATTGATCAGGGGATCAGTGAGGAGGCAACGAAACTGGGATTAGGGATCATCACACAGGATCCACTCGCAATTGGTACCCTCAACGGCACACAGGCGGCGACGTGGGCAGAGAAGATTTCGGGAAAGAAAGAAGGAGTCATTCTCATTGGGAATGGCAATCCCGGCTCTGCCCTCATCGACGCACTGCAAAGCGCCACCCAGGCCGGCGTAGCCGCTTACAACCATGATCACGGCACAAACTTCGCTACGGAAACCTTCGCTGATAGCGCCTTCGACGATATCGCCATGAGCATGTCGAAATACGGAGCGCACATTGAGCAAAAGGGAGACGCACTGGTTGCCATTGTCGGCCTCGGGGGCGCGAGTTCAATCGCAATCTGGAAGGCTCTGCGAGAGAACGCAATCCCCCCCGGAAAACAGCTCGCAGCCGGCTCGCCGGACATTTTCCCCGATCAACAAACCGGCATCGAGGAGGGATATTTGCAATGGGGAATCGATCAGGATTTTCTGATCATGGGATTCCTCTCAGTGGCCTGTGCATGGTTACAGGTTGAACACGGCTATCCATATTGGAGCATGCAAGCGCCAGGCGAAGCCATTTTGAAGAAAGATATCGCACGGGTGAGGCAGAGAACAGATACATGGATGCAAAGGGCTAAGGAGCTGAACCTCATTGAATCTTGACATCCATTCCGCCGAGTTACCCGCGCAGCGGATCTCGGATGCCGTTGACGCCACTGTGCCCTACCTCCGTTGCCGCCGGCTCTCCAAAAGCTTTGGCCATGTAAGAGCTTTACGGGACATCGACATCGATCTCTTTGAGAACGAGGTGCTCGCCATTGTTGGCGACAACGGCGCAGGCAAGTCCACACTCACAAAAATTCTGAGCGGCGTATTGCGCCCGGACAGAGGCGATATCCATGTGGGGGCCGAGAAGGTTCGGATCAATAACGCGCGCAAAGCCCGCGAACTTGGCATTGCGACTGTCTTTCAGACCTTGGCGCTTGTCAATTGCCGCGATGTTGCCTGCAATCTTTTTCTGGGGCGTGAACCAACGTTTTGGGGCATCTTTGTTGACCGCCAGCAGATGTTGACCGCCTCGCGCGCGGCGCTGGAAAACCTGGGAGTCAATATCCCTTCACTAAATGCCGAGGTCGGCGACCTCTCTGGCGGGCAACGACAGTGCATTGCCATCGCAAGAGCGACGTCGCAAAATAGCCGGATCATCATTATGGATGAACCGACCGCAGCTCTCGGCGTAAAGGAATCAGAGCACGTCCTTAATCTCATAACCCGGCTCAAAGAATCGGGACGCGGGGTGGTGGTCATCAGCCACAACATGCACCACGTATTCTCCGTGGCCGACCGCATCATGGTGCTTCGCCGCGGCTCCTGCGCTGGCCTCCGCCGAAAAAACGAAACTACCCCAGATGAAATCGTCGGCTTGATCGTGGGTTCTGCCAACGCCTTGAAACCGGCTTCAGCTTGATTAATGGTCCAGCTGCCCTGCATGCTGGCCAGACTCTGTTTCTATCAGCAGTGAGGGACTATGACGATAAGCCTCTGGCGACCCCACGGCTGGCAGGAGACAGGAGGAGCGCGCAATTTTCCTCACTATGGCAGGACCTACGCCACAGCTCTGGAGCCGTCGGCTTGTCTGTTCCGTCATGGATTGCTGGCTGCCATCGAGCATACGCACACGCAGCTGACCCTGTCCGGTGGCGAGTCGCGGACGCTTGATCTCAGAGTGGTGCTATTCGAATGTGGTCGAGCTGTAGAGAGAATAGGTGTGGACGGAGAAATCAAATTTTTATGATGGACCGGGAAAAAGTAGTTCTAGTCACTGATTACGCCTGGTCGAATCTGGAACCCGAATACGAGCGCTGAGTCAGCGCGAAGGTATAGTCAGGCCTTTATTTGCCCGCACGGCTCCGCTTTCTTTTTCTGCATTTGCACGGTCCAAGGGGGCACGATGCCATTCTGCCGCGCGTAAGCAATAAGTTGGCCGAGGTGTTCGTGCGCGTCAGCAACGAGGATGTAAACAACGTCGCCCTCGTTAGCCTGCGGGCCGAGCTTTGGTAGCAGCTTCGCGAAATCCGCGTTGCTCATGCTATTGATCGTTCTGTTCGCGAAATCCCACGATTGATTCAGGTCCTCGACGATGCGATCCTTCTCGGTTGTGGATTTTTCGAGTTCGCGCGCTTTAAACTGCGGTGGCTCCGTTTGTTCGGACAGGTTTTCGGTCTTTTAAGTGGAAAGATTGTTCAGCTAGTCGTCGTCGTGGCTGTGGGAATGTGAAAATCGGCTTCATCGATTTTCAAGGTCTTGTGGGAAGGGCGGAAAACAGTTCTATCGTTTTCCGC
>Ga0210390_10003868_pt1 | contig 12769 bp, 13 predicted proteins | sample IncBWH11OmetaG_FD_161050 | JGI IMG/M metagenome (GOLD analysis project Ga0210390, IMG submission 161050) | Forest soil microbial communities from Barre Woods Harvard Forest LTER site, Petersham, Massachusetts, United States - Inc-BW-H-11-O ...
CTGCAGTTGCGCCGTTCTACTTTAAGCACCCCAGTCAGTCGCTGCAGTTTTGCAATGCACAGGGCGGGGGCTGCAAGTATGACGTGGATGTTAATAGGCGTCTGGGTATAACGAACGTCATGCTGACACTGCTGTGCGGTGACCCTTACATCTATGACTACCCGCCTAACTTCGCTTCCTCGAACCTTAATGCTATCAACCCGTTCGGTAGAGGCTTTAACTGGTCGTTCCCTACAGGGTTTGGTTCGAGTATTGTCCTGAATGAAGAGACACTTGCGAACTACGGAACGCACACGGCCTACCCAATTATTACTCTGCATGGACCTTTGACCAATCCGGTAATAACTGACTCGATCAGTAGTATTACGATGGCGTTGTCAATGACAATGGTGGCTTCAGATACTTGCGTCATTGACTGTAGGAACAAGTCAATCATTCTTAACGGTACTACAAGCAAGAGAAGCTCGTACAACGGACTGTCCTGGTTCTCGGTACCAGCAGCTACTCTCGATACCATCTATCTTGGCGCCAGTGCAGGGTCTGGTTACTACACCGCTTTGCTGTACAATACCTATTACTGAGAGGCTGCTATGGCACCGCAGCAACCGTCGTATTGTTTGCAGAACCAGACTACTCATTCGGCTGCCTTGTTCAGAATGGCACAAGCCGGAATAATGTCCGCTCCCTTTGTCGTAGGGGCGACTTCACCGATTGGGGGCGTACACGCTACCTTCGGCGGAGTAATGGCAGTTACTGGCAATGCAGCTATGACGGTCACTATAGCTACCGGTCTTGTCTACATGCCCTCGAGTACTGCTTGGTCAGGTATGTATGCGGGATACAACACAGCGTCGTATACCATAAGCCTAGCTGCTGCTTCTTCGACGCAGTGGCGAACTGACGTTATTGCTGCAGTGCAGAACGACAGCGCAACTAGTACTTCCTACGCAGGTGTGACGACAGGTGTCGATGGCTGGGATATCGTAGCTGTTGAAGGAACGTTCTCTTCTAGTTCACCTGGTGCTACACCTGCACTGCCTAGCAATGCTGTACCTCTAGCACTCGTTCGTGTTACACCGAACATGACAGTTACGAACGGTGGCGGAACTGTCGTTGATGCTAGAGTTTACGTGCCGATGGATGGTCCATGGCCTACGACAAGTTCTGCAAGGCCGTCACTGTCGGCTCCTGAAGGTACGATGTGGTGGGAGAACGACACTAACCTTCTGGGCATCATTGTCAGTGGCGCGTACAACTACGTACCGTACTACTCGGTCGTTGCGACGGACCCATGGCATAACTTCGGCGGCATCCTGTCAGGATGGACGGTCTCTGGCGTTGCGCGCTATAGGCTTATGCCAACCAACGAAGTTCTCATTGACCTAAACAATATCGTTCCTCCAGGCTCCCCGCCAGCAGACGGTACAACTATCTGGGTCATAGCTAATGGACTGCCTACGGGGTACAGGCCTATACGCACCTACACTCGGAACGTGTACTCCGCAATTCAGGGTACTGAAGTGCCCGCGTGGCGATTTAACACCGACGGATCAATTACTGTCTACGGTGTAAGTGGAACGGCCACCACTAGAATGGACTTCTACGGGAGCATTCCCTTGAACTGAGGTGGCGACTTGACATATCCGTTTCCGTCGTACAACGAGGCGCATTACACCTACTTGACAACGGACCTCAGAACTAATACAGTGCTGGGTGAAATTCCGCTTCATGGAGTAACTCTAGACTGTCAGCTCAATACGCCGGGTAACATGACTGCTGGCGCGAATCTCGATGATCCTAGAATAGCTGACGCTGACTTTATTTCTAGAACTATTCCCGGTCGAACTGCTTTCTGGGCCTATCGCGAGAACAAGATCGTTTGGGGAGGAATTATATGGACGCGTCAATGGGAAGCTCAGGGTAAGACATTTACTTTTTCGGGGCAGACTTTTGAGTCGTATGCGACTCGTAGGTTCCCAAAGTCCTGGCTTGGCTCTGCCATGTACAACTACAACGCAGGCCAGTGTTTTATAATTAACGATCTTTGGCTGCAGCTACAACGGGTGACGTACGGCGACATTGGTGTTCGCCCTATGACTAGCTTCCCACCTAACGACTTTGTGCGGCAGGTTCTTGTTAACGGTTGGGATCTGTCGACTTCTTTCGACGACATTATTCAGGCTCAGCTGGCCTACTCTAATAGTCCAGACTACACTATTCAGTGGCTAGAAGACGGAAACAGTCTACCGATAAAGCAGCTAGTGGTTGCACCTGTTATTGGTAACCCTATTGCTTCGACAGACTTGGTAATTGACTTTCCTGGATCTGTTGCGGACTACATATACAACGAGAATGCGTCTACGGGAAATACTGTCTGGTGGGCAGTAGGCGATGGATCGGGTGCACAGCAGTGGGTCGGCGCTGCAGAGGATACAGCGTCTCTGCAGGCAGGCTTCCCCTTGCTGGAGGGTGTTAATTCCTACTCTGGTGTAACTAGTACAGTTACCCTAGACCAGTACGCGCAAGCAGACCTAGCTGCACTTCCCGTCCTGTATACAGTGAATAGTCCTTTGGTATTTGGTGCAAGAAGTCCTGTGTTCGGTACGTACAGCATGGGCGACTACTGTGTCATGCACGCTAAGGATGGAAGGTTCCCTCTAGGTGCTACATATTCGCGTCGTGTGATTGGATGGTCTATTACCCCGCCAGACGAGGGTCAGGGTGCTGAAGAGATAACGCTCGTTCTTTCAGACACGATTGTCCCGGATACTACAGGGGGGTGAGTTATGAAGTATCCGCAGGCGCGAACGTACGACATCATCCGTGATATTAAAGCATTGCAGAAAGCAACTAAGGCGCTTGCGGTCGGTCCTCCTGCTCAGCCCTTTGGGTCGTCTATTACCTACGCTGCAACTGCTCCGCTGAATCCTATCATTGGCGATATTTGGTACAACACTTCGGAAGGAAACGTAGCTAGTCAGTGGACTGGCATAGGGTATGATACGACAATTGGAGGGCTAGCTCCGATAGCTTGGTGGAAGCTAGCAGATACTCTCGGGTCGACTGTTGCGCTAGATGCTTCAGGCTTTACTCATACTGGTGTCGCGACTAATGTTGTGTACGGACAATCTGGCCCTGTACTAAATGATACCACTGCTGCGTTCAACGGGACCAGTTCTACAATAACCACTACCTACGATCCTGGTCCGTTTAGTGCCTTTAGTGTTGAGGCTTGGGTTGACCTAAACGGTCTGACCCAAGCTGGCAACTCGAAGCTAGTTGCTAATTCACGTTCCGATACAGACCATAACGGATTTGAACTATTTCTCAATGGCGGAACTACTCCTAGGATTACCGTAGGTACTGGATCTACTTCCGTCTCGGTTACGGGTGACGTAATACCCGGAACAGGCTGGACTTACATTGCTGCAGTGTGGGATGGCTCGACCCTCTGGCTGTACCAGAACGGCGAGCCTATAGGGAGCACGCCGTTTGCTGGGCCAATGACTGCTGGGTCGGCAAGTGGCATTGGAATGGGCTACGGCGTCACGTACAGTGGTGATTACCTAAACGGCAACTTGGCTGAAGTTGCAGTGTACTCGACTGCGCTGTCAGCTGCGCAGGTGCTTGCGAACTACCAAGAGGCTCCTGCAAACGGTTGGGTGCCTTACCAAGTAGGTACAGGTGCAATCGCACCTCATGCTGTCACGGCATCTATGCTGGGCTACTTGGGCTTGCTTAATGCTAACCCGTACTTCCTAGGCGGGGACGCAACAGGGTGGTCCGCAATCAATGGCACGTTTGCGGTTGTCACTCCGCCTACTGGAATTCCATTCTCGTACGCTGGCCAGTATGTTAACAACGGCGTTACTGCTGGTTACATGAACGAGGATAATCAGGCCTTCCCTGTTATACTGAACCAGGAGTATGCAGTCTCGGCCTGGGTGTATACTACTACTGGTGACGTTGTCCTAGGCTTTGACTGGTTGCTATCTACTGGAGGCGTATCGTCGTCGTCCAATCAGGAATTCACTATTCCTGTCAATACGTGGACGCAGATAACTACCGTCCAAACACTGACCGACCTTAATGCAGTTTCTGGTGCTCCTACGGTTGGGTCTAATGACCTAGGCGGCACGACCTATGCGTGCGCAATCTTGTGCTTCCCTCAGGTGCCTGGCTCGCTTATACAGGCTGGGACTGTTACAGCACTGCAAATTATTGCAGGTACTATTGTCGGTGGCATTGTTGATGGTACTGGTATAAACGCTCAGTCTATGTCTTTGAATCCTGGCCCTCTGCTAATGTACGGCCAAGCCGGACAGACGTTTGTAACTCTGTCAGGTGCTGGCAACTGGACATGTCCTGCAGGTGTTACATCGGTAAGTGTGTTTGCTCAGGCTGCTGGCGGTGGAATAAATAGTAACTACAACTGCGGAGCAGGCGGTGGTGAGTCTGCAGGCGATCCTTCAGTAGCTGTGACGCCTACAAACCTCTATGCGTACTCTGTTCCTACTGGTGGAACAGGAAATGGCGGTAACTGTACCTTTGCTGGTGACACCGTTACCGTTACTGCGCATGGCGGTGGACAAGCAAACGTATCTGGCGTTCCAGGCCTTGCGGGTACCGGGAGTACTAACGCCTGGCACTATAATGGTGGCAAGGGCGGCTACGGCCACGGCTCTGCCACTGGCGGCGGTGGAGGCGGCGGCGGCGCAGGAATTAGCGGCTCAGGCGCACCAGGCGGTGCTGCTGTTGGTGCAGTCGGAGGTCAGGGAGGCAAGGGAGGTCCCGGCTTCTGGATTGGCGGTTACGGCGGCAACGGCGGTGCTAACGGTGCTGTTGGCCTAGCTGGTAACAACTATGGCGGTGGCGCTGGCGGCGATGGCAGCGGCATCCATACTGCACTTGCAGGTGGGAATGGCCGCCTAAACTTGGTCTACGCTACTTCAGGTTCTGTGGGCCTGGCACTCTCTATGGCCTCGGCTTCAGGAATTGACCCTATTACTAGTCAAGGTTACCCTGCTGGGTTTAAGGCGTACGACCTAACCTTCGGCGCCTCTATCAACCACAATGCAGACAACATTGGGTTCAGCAACGTAACACATGTTACCACCCTTGCGATAAACGGCGGTCTGCAGCATCTAGCTGAAACTGCTCCTGATGGCAACCTGTACTCCATTGAGGTACTGCACCTGTGGACTTCGGGCACGCAGACAATCAACTCGACTACGCCCGCTGTAATTACGGGCCTCTCCGCTACTCTGGCCGCTCTGTCTTATCGGATCAGGGGTTGTATAAACTACGTCGGCAACCAGAGTGCTGGCACTCCTACCTTTGCTATTCACGGAGGTGCAGTAAGCCTAGCCAGCGTGGACGCTGAGTTCACGAATACGGATGGTGCTGCTACTCAGCCTATCCCCTACTGGAACTCTGGTTCGCTGGGTAGCTATGCAGGTGCGCCACTAGTTAATGGTAACAGCGTTAAGCTCGAATTTGAGATTTTCGCAACGTTCTCTGCAAGTGCCCTGTTTACCATTCAGACGTCTACTAGTGTCGCTACTGACACCTTTACTATTCAGGCTGGCTCCTGGATGGACATCATGCCCGTATGAGGAGAGTCCCATGGCTATAGGTGACCAAGGAACAGTTGCAGGAATCAATCAGACGCTTACTACGAATGCACTAGCAATGCGAAATCTTATGCAGCAGATACTCGACGACCAGGAGGGCATCACAGACCTTGGTCTTGCTGGCTTGGAGGCTCTAGGCTTCTCCTCTGGAGATGCAGCGAACGTGATTACGATGTTCTCGTACATGAACACCATTGCCGGTGTGTACAAGGGAACTCTTACGCAAGGCACGACGTTCAACTTCGATAATGCACTTAGTGGGCTCTGGGCAGGTGAGTAGGTAGTGGCAGAAGATCCTCTGCAGCAGCAGCAGCAGCAGCCTTTCGCAGTTGGCCTGTCGGCTACACCTGGCGGTGGCTGGGTTCCGGTACCAGACCCTACTGCACTCACTACGCAGCAGCTTCGTCGTGAGCTGTCAACGATGCAGGAATTTCTAGAGCTACGAATAAGTAGTCTGAAGGAACTGACGTTCACCAGGTTTGATGCTTCGGCAGAGGCGCTTAGTGCTGCACTAGCTGCTGCCAAGGAAGCTTCTGAGAAGGCCGACAAGGCTAACGAGTCAAAGTTTTCAGCCGTTAACGAGTTCAGGGCTCAGCAAGGAGACCTAATTGCTGGGTTCTTGACTAAGGCCGAATACGCATCTGCACACCAGACAGTTCTCGATGGGCTTAGTGTCGCTCGTGAGCAGCTGGCGGCGCTGTCTGGGACGGTAGTGCCTCGACAAGAGACAGATGCATGGCGCGCAGCACTAATTGACAAGTTCGAGAGCAATCTGGCTGTAATTGCTGACGGACTTAAGATACAGGACAGTCAGCAGGAAGAGCGTATTCGTGCACTAGAGAGTAAGACTGCAGGTCTGGAAGGAGGTAAGGAAGGTACCAGAGATAAGCGTGAAGACGAGCAGCGCGAGACGAACAACCGACTCGTACTTATGGGCGTTGCAATATCACTAGTTGTCATAGTGGTCAACGTCATTATAGCACTCGTCCTGAAGTAGGAGAGAAGGCGGACATGGGCAAAATTCTAGTCATCGACTACTCAGTGGTGCATCCCTCGCTGGCCATGCTCAAAGCAGCTGGAGTCACTGCAGTAGGAAGGTACTTCGGTCAAGGCAGTCCTCCGAAGAACCTGACCAAGGCAGAAGCCGAGCTCCTCGGAGCCAACGGTATCGATATCTTCAACCTCTTCGAGTACGGCGCAAACCAGGTACTGGGAGGAGCGAACCAGGCTCAGATCGATGTTGCACTGTTCAAGGAACAAGCCAAAGCAATAGGCGTTCCCGACAGGCCAGTGTTCTTCGCAGCGGACTTCGACATTCCAGACTACGCGCCGGGTCTTCCAGACACACCAGAGAACTCTCTAGCCAAGCTGGGTGAGGCTGGTAAGTACTGGCAAGTCGTTCGTGCCGAGCTCGGAGACAACTCTGGCGGCTATGGTGGGTACTGGCTCATCAAGCGCCTGTTCGATGCCAAGCTTATTACCTGGGGCTTTCAGACCGTAGCGTGGTCTGGCAACCAGTGGGACTCACGCGCACAGCTTCGGCAGATGGCAATTACCGAGCTGGGCAACGAGGCTGATCTCGACGTTCCTACGCGTAGGGACTTCGGGCAGTACCGGTACGGCGCCCCCCTACCGACACCGAAGCCACAGCCTGCGGGTCCGACAAAGGCAGAAGCTCTAGCGGCTGCACAGCTTCTTGTCAAGTATCTGGAAGGCTAGTCAATACGGCGGACTACCCAAGATCGTCAGCTCCCGGTGTTGCGTCGTCCGCCGCGCAGCCAGCCCTCCGGGAGCTGACTTATATACTCACGGTCACCATTCTCGTCTGTGTCAAGCGGTTCGTCGAAGCGGAAGCAGTAGCCTGTCACGTTGCATATTCCTAGACACTCGCGAGTAGGCATTATGTGGCATGGCCACTCGGGCTCAGTGGACACTCACGTCTCCTTCAACAGCTCGAGCATGGCGTTGCGCTCCTGGTAGGGTATGCTCTCGTGGTGGCAGAGGAAATAGAATAGGTGTCGCATGGCATCGTTCGCGTCCTTGTTCAGTATGACAGGCTCGATGAGGGCGCCAAACTTTTTGAGCTTTTCGTTGGTCGCCCACCTCTTGACGTTAGAGCCCTGGTAGTAGACTTGCGGAGGGTTACCGTTGGACATCTGGCACTGCTCGAACAGCCTAACTACGCCAATGTACTCGTTGCTGGTTAGGACAGCAAACTCCGCATTACGGTTATCGAACCGTTCGCATATGACTACTAGCCTGCCTGACATGTAGTCGTCCTGTTGCAGTAGGAGGCGCCAGAGCTTCCAGTGGTGGAGTTCTGGTCCCAGCTGACCGTAAGAGCCTATGCCATTCTCGTAGACGACCCATCCAGTTTTGCCACCTGGATCGAGCGCTAGATAGCGCATAGTCTGGACCTCTCTAATCGAAGTTAGATTATTATAGACGAGACGCGATCTGTCCCTATATAAGGATACGCTGAGCCCTCTAAAGCTTTGTTAGACGTTAGCTCAGAGTGTCTAACAATGTACTTAGCGCTCGTTGAGCTTAGCGATGTGAAGCTCGTGGACTCCAGTTGGCAGGCCAAGGAACCCAGCCAATGGCTATGCAAACTTCTCGTCCTGTCATCTCGATAATGTGTATGTAATCCCTAGACTTCTTGTCCGGATGACCTGCTAGGAAGTCCATGAGACCCTCTACCAGAAGCTGACTCTGCTTAGGAGTGTGTACAGGTTCGGAGTCATCGGGAATCTCGAGTAGGACTTCCGAGAGGTCGACTCGTTCCTGTGCTAGGCGCTTGGAGTTGCGGCGTGCTCGGTACTTTTCCATGTAGCGCCGGTGGGATGCTGTTTCCTTCACCATCTTCCGATTCCCTTCCGAGAGGTAGCTGCATTCCTAGTTCCACAATGTCTTCGATGACGTCCGGTATAGGTCGAAGGCCTTCTTTCCGGGCCATGCGATCCTTACCCAGAAGAAGATCAGATAGCCTATCGAAGCGTCGGTTTACTGTTTCGGCTGCCGCGTTTGCTGCTGCTATTGTTTCGTCGGCTAGTGCTCGCATTTGTTTCTCGCATTCGGCCTTTATTTGCTTGGCTACAATCATAGGCAGAATGCGACGTGCCTGTCGAGTTTCAATTCTCAGGTCCTTAAGAACCTCGTGAGCCTCTCTGGTAACGGTTTCGATTTTACCCAAGAGTTCACGAAGCTCAGCTTCCCTTTGCATGTCCACCTGAAGCGGCGCTCCTGTGGAGCTTTGTCCGTTGTGGGGCCCGGTTCCGACTGTGGACAGTGTGGTGCCCATTGGCTTGCGTTTATTTTGTCTACCCATCATCTTCCTCCAGGAGCGCTTGCCTTTCGGCTTGGAGTTCTTCTATGCGTGCGTCTATGGCTGCTAGGCGTGCAGCCTTACTCTTCCTGTCGCCACGCTTGCGGAGCTCGATCATGTCGAGCGTTACTGGAGGTCTGTGACCATTCAGGAAAGCTACATATTCGCCTGGGAGAAGTGGCCTACCTAGGTGCTCCTCCATTACTAGGATGTGGGATCCTTTCCATCCGTCTTTGGTTTTGACGTACTCGTATCCGTTTTTGTTGACTTGTCTGTCTCCGACCTGCGCTCGCTGTCCTCTACCCATTGCTTGTCTCCTGCACGCATTTCTCTTCTTGCGTCTGGGAAAACGTAGAACCATGCTGTGCGGCAGGCTCTAATGCACCTGGTACTTGCTCCACGCAACACGACCGTCCTCCAGCCACTCGAAGTGTAGTCCTGAGACTCGTTCGATTGTGTCTTTGGCTTCTTGACTAATGTTCGGGTCCTTGAGATGCTCGGTGTAGAACTTGGCGAAACAGTTAGGCCTGTGCCAGAACTGGAATGCGACGTAGTCGGTCTCTCTGCTTCTGCCCCAGCCGCTGATTTCTATGATTCTCTTCTGTTCGGGCGTTAGGTCCTCTATGAGTACCCAGCGGTTGTCTTGGTTTATGTTCTTGACACTCGAGGTTGCTGATAGGACACTGAGTACGTCTGGGTCGTGAGGCTTGAGAGCTTCTATGTAGAACTTGTGAGGCCAGCCATACTTGAAGTCGGCCCAGCTTGCGTACCAGCCGTCTGTCGTGTATGAGTGTTCGTCTTCGGCTTCTCTGTCGAACCTGTTGAAGCAGGCAGACCAACCTACCTTGCCACATATTAGGCAGGACCCTGAACTAGCTGGTTCGGCTGCTAGGTCTTCTGGGTGAATGCTTCCGCAGAAGCTGCACCTTCGGAAGAACTCGTCGTGCCTAGGTTCACTCCAACTCCAGCCACCCCAGCGCGAAGCTGGGTTCCAGGGGTTGTTGTGAATCAGTTCCGACTCAGTCATTCATCCATCCTTCTGTATGGTTGAAGATCCACCAGTCTGCGGGCTGGACCGATTCCGTTATGTGACGTTGTGGTGCCTTGAGGTGTAGCGCACGATAGATCCACTCTGCTGCCGAGGAGCAGACGACGTGACCAGGTGCTACGTCGATATTGTTCTGGTCTTTCCAGCCCCAGAGGTGATCGATAATGTCTGTTAGGTCCTTGAGGTGAATGTCGTCTAGTCCGTCGCCTGTGATGCCTCCGAACCAGTCGTAGTCTGTACCTAGCAGACCTTCTGCTACCTTGGCGATTAGTGCACGTTCTGCATCTGTACGCGGCTGTAGCTCGTTTGAGTTGGAGAGTGGAGCTAGCTTGCCTGTAGTGTACTTGGCCATGTCGACCCAGCCGACCCCGCCTGGTCGGCCTTCGATGCCCCACCAGCGAGCGCGTCTGTCGATACGAGTTGCTACAACTACGTGGGAGGCTGGAGTACTTTCTCCTTCTAGAATTGCTCCGAACCTGATAAGGTCAGCTGCCCAGCCGGCTCCGTCGACTGCGATAACGTCGCCGACTCCTAGGGTTCCGATCAATGTATCCTCCTACGTGAGAGTTCGGTGTAGGTACCCCAGCCGTCTTCGAGTTCTGGAAGGAAGTCGAACTTTTCTCCGTTTACTGGTTGGATCTTAAAGACTAGTTCATCCATGGCTAGCCACACGAGTACGATCTGTCCGTCTACTGTATGGCCATCTTTGTAGTAGCATCGAATGAAGTCACCCTTGTCAGGGAGTGGCTCCCACTGCTTGAAGTTTTTTGGGTCTAGTGTCACTACGACAGCTCTCCCCAGCTTGGGCCGGACTTGAAGTCGACTTTGAATCTGACGTAGTCGCCTACGACTCGCGCAGCTGCTGCGAGCATTTCCTCGTTCATAATTGTCATTACCTCCATGAGGTTATCTGGATGCGTCTCGGCTAGGAGCGAGTCGTGGACGATGTTCCTGATGAACCCAATGCCTTTAAGGCGTGGACGAGTATGCACGAATGCATCAAGACAGATATCACTGGCAGTTGACTGAGGCAGGAATGCAAGAGCCTCATTGAGTACGTCCTTTCTGTTGCTGTTGGTAATTAGGTAGAATCTTCTGTGCCGTCCGAAGGCTGTGATGAGGTCGTTTCCTTCGAGAACTTGTCGCCGAGTACGCTCACGAAAAGCGACAGTTGCTGGAATGACCTTGAAAAACTCTCGCATGCCTCGCTCAGCTTCTGACATAGGGATACCATACTCGAGCGCAATGCTTCGCGCTTCTCGTCCGTAAGCAAGTCCGTAAAAGTAGGCCTTGACACGAATTCTCAGCTCCTTCATTTCGGCTGGACTTAGTCCTGAACAATCGCCGTACAGGACTGGGGTTAGCTCATCGAAGATGTCACGCGTTGGATCGTTGAACAGGCCTCGTAGGTATTCGTCCTGTGCTAGCCAGCAGAGAACTCGTCCTTCGTTCTGGCCGTAGTCACCCTCAAGGAACACGTTTTCCGGTTTGCTTGGTACAAACTGCTTACGCATTGTGCTATCTCGGGGGATGTTTTGAAGGTTAGGGTTACGACAACTGAGCCGTCCCGTCGTGGTACCATGGAGTAGGAAAGTAGGATAGACTCGGCCTCGGTATACTCGCTTTCGTAGTCCCTTGACGTAAGTTCCGTAGAGCTTGGCTTCCTTTCGATGCTCCAGCATGCGCCTGAAGAACTCTTCAGAAGGTTCGCCAAGGTTTCTTTCCAATAGCGCCGTGAGTGCAGTGACGTCCGTAGTCTCAACGTACTCTCTTTTCGTGTTCATCTTCATAGGTAGCTTCAGGCCAAAGGTGCCCTTGACTACCTTCTGAACTTGCTGCCACGAGCGCGGATTAAAGTTTGTCCATTCGGGGTCCGGTATGGCTTGTGCTATTCGTTCTTCTAGGATAGCTAGACTGGCTTGGTATTGGATCATGAGTTCTTCGTTGTACTTCAGGTCGACACCTATGCCGTTGAGCTCCGGGAACATTAGCTGGTCAGATGCGCGGCAAAGGAACTCGTGAAGCTTGACTAGTTCTGGATGGGTCTCGAGTTCTTTGGTTAGGACTTCGTCAACTAGGTCTGTGACGTGCACGTCCCATGCGTTGTACTGGTACAGTATTGGTCGAGGAATAACTGCGTAGCTGTCCTTGGGCTTCTTGTACTTGTCGAGTGCGTGTTTCCAGTCTGGAGTACCTAGCATTTCTATGCCTAGGTATCCAAGGCTGTGAACTCTCTGACGCTCGTCTCGACAATAGGACTTGAGCATGGTGTCTGCGTAGACCGTCAGGGCAACGTGGAGCTTAGCCCAGAGGCCCTTGTTGTCGAACTTGAGGTTCTGTCCCTTCATTGGGTGCGTTGTTAGGTACAGTGCAAGTGCTTCAATGACTCGTTCGTCTCTCAGTGCTGTTTCGCCTATGACAACTATCTTGCCACGCTGGTAGCCGAGTCCGACACAGAGAAGGGTATGTCGGTTAGGATGTTCGAAAGACACGTCCTTCTCAATGCCTGACTCGATGTCAACTACAACAGGCCCCTGTATCTGTTGCAGCTCAGCTAGTGCGGCCAGTGCCTCTTCTGGGGCCTCGTATGCTTTCCACTTAGGCTCGTACCAGATACCAGTGAAGCCTTTGAGCTTGCCGAAGTCAGTGACTAGAGACGGGAAGAAGTCTGGTTGCCGAAGACAGGCGGCGGGGTGGAAGGTCGGTAGAACACGCACGTTAGGTAGCTCGTCCTCATTGGTATGCCCCTGACCCACACGGAGC
>Ga0210390_10003869_pt1 | contig 12768 bp, 12 predicted proteins | sample IncBWH11OmetaG_FD_161050 | JGI IMG/M metagenome (GOLD analysis project Ga0210390, IMG submission 161050) | Forest soil microbial communities from Barre Woods Harvard Forest LTER site, Petersham, Massachusetts, United States - Inc-BW-H-11-O ...
ACTCGTGAGCGACCACGTACTCTTGCGCCAATGGCCCACCGCTGGAACCGAATTGGTCGACGAGTACCTGGAAAAAGCCGGTGTCGAAGTAGGCGGTCTTGTCCACCGGGCAGTAGAACGGTCCGACTGCGGTGGTCGCCGGTCCGCAGCCGGTGTCGACCTGATCGCTGAACAGCCGCACCCGGGGTCGGGTGTATCCGCGCATCAGCTGCTTCCAGACCGCGTCGACGGAGTTGCCGGTGGCCACCACCCGGCACTGCACGTATTTGTTGGCGTCGGCTCCGGTGCGGCACTGGTTCAGGTCGAAGCCGGGTGCCACGTCCTGGCTGGTGTTCATCGGTAGCTGGGTCGCCACTTTGCCGGGGTCGACACCGAGCAGCAGCGCCACGACAAGGAATAACAATCCGCCCAGCCCGCCGCCGATCGCGATTACCCGTCCGCCGCCGCCGGACGCCGACGTCGTGCTCGTGTCGATCTGCATACCCTCGTTGAAGGTCATCGCGTTCTCCGTTGCGTTTAGGTCGCGGCTCCCAGGGGCTTCTAACCCGGCGGGATCAGCTTTGCACACTACGATTCAGGCGTGCCCGCGGTTGCCGAAGTTCCTGCTCTTGCGCACACCACGGTTGGTGATCTTCGTGGTACCGCCGAAGGCGGCGTCGCGGTGTGGCGCGGTGTGCCGTACGCGCAGCAACCCGTCGCCCAGCGTCGATTCGCCGCGCCGGCGCCGCTGTTGCCGTGGGCGGGTGTGCGCGACGCTGTCGAGCACGGGCCGCTGCCGCTGCAGAGCCGCTCGTTGGTTGCGGGCGACCGTCATGACCCGAAGATCCGCGACGAGGCCTGCCTGACGCTGACGGTGTGGTCAGCGGATGTGTCCGGGTCGCTGCCGGTGATGGTGTGGATTCCCGGGGGAGCGTTCCTCACTGGCGCCGGACAATTGCAGCACTACAACGGGTCGCGGCTGGCCGCCAACGGCAACGTGGTCGTCGTCAACGTGACCTACCGGGTCGGGGTGTTCGGTGGTTTCGAGCTCGGTGACCTCGGCGAGGGCTTCGACAATAATCTTTGTCTGCGTGATCAGCTCGCCGCATTGGCCTGGGTGCGTGACAACATCGCCGGGTTCGGCGGCGACCCGGACCGGGTCACCGTGTTCGGCGAATCCGCAGGCGCCACTTCGGTATTGGCACTGCTGGCCAGTCCAGCCGCCGACGGGCTTTTCGCGCGGGCGATCGCACAGAGTCCGGCGTTGTCGCTGATCGCCGACCGCGCGACGCGAGCCGAGCAGGCGCAGCGGTTCCTCGGCCGGCTAGGAGTCAGCGCGGCGGAGCTTAAGCAACTGCCGCAGCGGCAGTTGCGCCGGGCCGCCGGCCAATTGCAGATGGAGAGCGTTGCGACGACGCCGACGCTGGCGCATGGACTGACCTACGGAGTCGACCTACTGCCGCGGCATCCGATCGAGGCCGCACGGGCGGGCGCGGTGGCCCGGGTGCCGCTGATCATCGGGAGCAACCGGAACGAGGCGTCGATGTTCGCCCGGGACAAGCCGCCGATGCTGCCGACGACGCCGGCCAACATCGACAGCTATTTTCGCCGGCTTGCGCCGCAGGCGCGGGCGCGGGTGTTGGCCGCATACCCGGGCTACCCACGCCGCCGCGCACGGGAAGCCGTCGGGGCTGACGCCATGTTCGTCGCATCAACCTGGGCGTTCGCCGACGCCTACAGTGCACACGCGCCGACGTATGCCTACCGGTTCGACCACGCGCCGTGGACGCTGCGGGCGCTGGGTCTGGGCGCTACGCACGGCAGCGAGATCGTCCACATCCAGCACAGTTACGACTCTGCGCTGGGCCGACGGCTGCATCCGCTGGGCAGATGGCTACCGCCCGCGGTGGGCCGTCGGATGCAGCGGACGTGGCTGGACTTCGCGACCGAGGGCTGGTCGAGCGGCCGGGTCTGGCGGGGCGACTGGCCCTGTTACGACACCCCGCGGCGGGCTACCCTGGTTATTCGGTCGGCGTCCGACGTCGTCGTCGACGACCCGGACGCCGCACGTCGCTCCGCGTGGGAGGACCTGTACTGATCGGACACGCTGGAGTCAGCTAGCTGACGCGCGACGTGCGGGGTAGTTTGTGAACCTAATTGATAATGCCCTGAGTCGACGACTCTGTGGAACGGGGGGTACGTGTCTAGAGATTCCAGCGACTGTTCGAAGCTCCCACGCCTTTACTTCTCGCGGCCCGCGACCGTCCTTCCGGACGAAGCGATCGACAACGAAGCGGCGCTGTCACGCGTCCGCGAATCGTTCCGCGGCTCGAAGTCCGAATGGGAGCCGATCGAGCAGAACATCCGGCATGTGTTCGACCGATGCAACACCAAGATGCGCTACCTCGACGAAGACCCCGCGCTGTCGCCCGGCGAGTTTGCTTCGCGCGCAGCCAGCGCCTGTCTGCGTGAAAACGGCGTAGCGGCAACCGATATCGACCTCCTCATCTATGGCGGCATCGCGCGCGACGCGTTCGAGCCGGCGACCGCGGCCGAAGTCGCGGGGCGCCTCGGCGCGAAGCCACTGCACGCCATGGACGTGACGTGCGCCTGTGCCGGACTCATCGAGGCGCTGCACGTCGCGGCCGGCTATTTCGCGCTGCACGACGACATCCAAACGGCGCTCATCTGCGCCGGTGAGCTGACGCGTGACCGGATCACCTACGAAGTGCAGTCGCTCGAGGACGTCGCGGTCGGGGTGGCCGGCCTGACGCTCGGCAACGCCGCCGCCGCGTTACTGATTTCGCGGGAGCCGCTGCCGGCGGGCAGCGCGCGGCTGGTGGGGCTTTCGCATAAAACGCTTTCCGAGCACTACGCGCTGTGCAGGGCGCCCATTGACGGGTACTTCACGTCGCATTCGAAAGAGCTCTTCGCGCTAGCGGTTCACGTACCGCCGGAGATCCGCCGGCTGCTGGCCGACGCCGGATGGTCGCCCGAGGACGTCAACCACTACGCTTTCCACCAGCCGAGCGAGGCAGTCCTGGAGCGAGTCTTGGCCGAGCTCGGCGCGCGGGCGCAGGCGTGCGTGCACACCCACTCGTTGTTCGGGAACACGGCAAGCACCTCGTGGGCGCTCGCGCTGGACTATCGCCTAAGGCACGGCACCGCGCAGGCCGGCGACAAAATCGTCGTCGCCAGCGCCGCAGCCGGATTCACGATCGTGGCTGCCGCTGCGGTGTGGGAAGGCTGATGAACCGCTACCTGCACCTGTACCGCGTCATCGCCAAAACGTTCGGATTCTGGCTGCGCCCGCTCGGCGCTTTCACACTCCTGCAGGTGCGCCAGGCGATCTCGGCGACGACGCTGGGCCTCGACCACCTCGTCTATCCCCGCCACCGGAAACAGACGATCGACCGGCCGATCTTCATCATCGGTAACCCGCGCAGCGGCACCACCTTCCTGCACCGGTTGCTGCTCGGAGCCGGCGATATGGCCGCCTTCGAGCTGTGGGAGATGCTCTTCCCGGCCATTACCGCACGCAAGTTGCTCGGCCGGATCGTCCCGCGGCTTGACCGGCTGTCGCCGGCGCGTTACCACCCTTCCGACGTGCACGACACCAGCCTTCGCGGTATCGAGACTGACGATGTGGCGTGGTTTTTCCGTACCCTCGACGGCCCGTTCGCCTGGGCGTATTTCCTTGCTTGGCAGGATATTTGGGGCAGTGAGCTGTCGAGGCGTGAGTTCGGGATCGAGGGCGTTACGTCACGCGAGGACGAGCGCTTCTTCCATTACTACGAGGCCTGCTGGCGACGAAACCTGACTCTCAAGCGCGCCAACCGCATCCTGGCGAAGTCGAGCATGCTCACCTTCCGGCTCGACGCGCTGGTGCGGCGCTACCCCGACTGCCGGCTGGTGTACGTCGTTCGCGATCCGGTCGAGGTCATCCCGTCCGGTATGTCGCTGCTCGCCAGCGTGCTCGAGAACGGCTACGACGTCTGGAACCGCACGCGGGAGGAGGACCAGCGGCGGTGGCTGGAGAACCTCTACCAGGCGTCATGCGCGATGTTGCGCGTCTTCTACGACGCGCAATCGGCCGGGCTCATTCCTCAACGCAACCTGTGCGTGGTGCGCTACGAGGATCTCCTGCAGAACCTCGAGCCGACGATGGCCCGGATCCTCGACTTCATCGAGGTCAGGCCGAGCGAGGCCTTCCAAGAGGAAGTGCGGGCGCAGGCCGAGCGACAGCGCAGCTACACCAGCCGCCACGAGCATTCGCCCGAGCAGTTCGGACTAACTCCTGAACGCATCCGGGCCGATCTCGGCTTCGTTTACGACGCGTTCGGGCTCTCCGGCGCGGCCGGCTGATCGCGCGGTCGCCGTCCGAAAACCTGGACCTATGGGCCGAAAAGCTGGACCGCTTTTAGTACGCGCTCATTACAGCAATATGAAAAGTCTTCAGGTTCTTAACATCTTGGTGCGCTGCGGCGGTTAGCCTCAGGCCAGCTAACCTCCGCAGTGAATGGAGCCCCGTGCGTCATCGTCGTATCACTCGCACCCTGGGTGCGGCTGCTGGTGGGCTGTTGGCGGCCGCGTACCTCCCGGCTGCCGCGGCGTTCGCCGACGACTACTCCGTCGAACCAACCGGCAGCGAAACGGTCACCGGAATTTACGGATACGGATTTGACGGGGTAGACACGGCTTCTCCGGCTACGCCCGGCAGTATTCAGGGCGATCAGGAATTCACTTACACCGACACTACGAGCGGTCACACCGGCGCCTTCGAAGGCGATGAGAGCAACGCTACGGACGCCTTCGGTGACACCAACCAGGAAGTCCTAGTCACCTCTGACTTATCAGGCACTGACGCTCCGCCGGTCGGCTCGGTGTTCGACACCTACACCGTTGGGGATAGCGGCTACTCGAACATCTACTCCGCCATCCCTACGGGCGACGGGGACTATGAAATCACCGACACCGTGGTCACGCCGGACGGGGATTACACGATACCCACTACCTTTAACGCGGCCGACCTTCCCATCGCCGACGCAGGAGGCGTCCCTGAGGGTAACGGCGCTGACATCGATCCCGTTGGCTCTCAAGTGATTACTGCAATAACCGGAATTTCGCCGCTGGCCATGGCCTATCAGGGCACCCAGACATTCGACGTTGACAACGCGAGCGGCACCGCGGTCGGCAGCTTCAACGCCGACAATACGATCACCGCGGATTTGCTTGGCGCCTATACCGAGGCCGTCCTCGTGACAAAGGATCTGTCAGGCACCGTTGGCATCACGATCGGAGACACTCCGGGCGTCGGATCGATCTTCAACACGATGACCTACGGCGGCATCGAGAATGTTTACGCCGACCTCACCTCGTCGTCCGGAAATAATATCTCGGATGTCATTGTGACTCCCTTGGGAGACTTCAGCATTCCGACTACCTTCGATGCGGCCCAAGTCGAAACTACGGCGGCCATCGACCTACCCGACGGAGACCACCTCGACCCTACTGGCAGCTTGGACTACACCGGGCTAAACGGGCTTCCACCGGTAGACGCCGCCGTCCAGGGCACGCAGACATTCGATTACACGAACGCCGACGGCACGACCGGATCTTTCGGCGCCGACGTCACGAACACTTTGGACGAGTTCGGTGACTCCACTGAAACAGTCTTGGTCACCTCCGGATCAGATCCGGACGCTCCGATCGGCTCGGTATTCGAGACCGTCACCTTCGGTGACACCGGTATTGAGAACTTCTACTCGGACATCCCGTCGGCGAGCGGCGGGGACATGATCTCGGATATCCTGCAGACTCCTCTGGGGGATCTCACCATTCCCACCACGTCAGACGCAATCGCTGATGTCGTCACCGATTTGCTCGGCAGCTCCTGAGCTGACGTCTTGAGCCGTCGCTAGTCGCGCCGGGTTGCGGCAAACCGTTTGTCGGTGTAACGGCGCAGGTTGGACAGGAACCGGCGGAAGCCCAGGTTGAGCAGCGGCCCTACCACGAATATCGCCAGCTTGGCCGGCCCCTTGGGTTTCTGTGCCAGCGTCCAGGTCATTCGGCAGCCAGTCCTGGCCCGCTATCCGGGGCCGTCGCTGGCCGCGGCGAAGAGTGGCACCAGGACGTCGCTGATCGGTGTGGCGATCCCGTGGGTGCGTGCCTTGCGGATGATCACCCCGTTGCGGATCTCCCACTCCTGCGGGCGCCCGGCCTCGCGGTCGGCCAGCATCGAGGTGCCCATATCGGTGGGCGCCTGACGGAACATGTCGACCAGCTCGTCGACGACCTCGTCACCCAACTTGGCGCCCTCGGCGCGGGCGACCGTCGCGCACTCGGCGACGTACCGACGTGATATCGCGGCCACGTCGTCTCGGCGGAACATTCCCGACCGGCGCCCGGTCAGCACCATCAGGCCGGCCAGCGCGTTGACCAGCAGCTTGCGCCAGGCTGCGGTGGTGAAGTCCGGGTCGCACTCCACCGTGCACCCGGCGCCATTCAACAAATCCGCGATCTTGGCCGCGGCGGGCCCGGTGGGCAGCACCAGCCGTACGTCGGTGCGCAGCCGCACCCATCCTTCGGGCTGAGTCTCGGCGCCGTACCAGACGATGCCCGGTATCACCGTCGACGACGGGCAATGCGGCTGGACCTGTTCGACCTGCTCGACACCGTTCTGCAGGACGACCACGATGGTGTGCTCATCGCACAACCGGGCCAGCCAGCGACCGCCGTCATCGTTCTGGGTGGCCTTGATCGCCAGCAGGACCACCTCGACCGGGCCGTCGACCTCGGCGGGATCGGTGCACACCGGCCCGGGCACCACGATCGGATCCGCCCCGTCGGGCCGCAATTCGATCTGTGCTCGCGGTGTCCGTCCGCACACCAGCAGCTTGTGCCCGGCGGCGTATAGGTAGCCGGCGACTGTCGTACCGACGGCGCCCGGACCGACAACTGCAATTTCTTTGATGACATCCATGACAGTGCTCGAAACTACCGCCTCTAGACTGTGCTGTCGTGTTACGCACTCACGCCTCCGGATCGTTGCGCGCCGCCGATGCGGGCCACAAGGTAACGCTTGCCGGATGGGTCGCGCGTCGGCGCGATCACGGCGGAGTGATCTTCATCGACCTTCGCGACGCATCAGGTACCTCGCAGGTGGTGTTCCGCGCCGACGACGTGCTCGCTCAGGCCCACCGCCTGCGCGCCGAGTTCTGTATCGCCGTTGAGGGCATCGTCGAGATCCGGCCGGAAGGCAACGCCAACCCCGAGATCGCCACCGGCGAAATCGAAGTCAATGCAACGTCGCTGACGGTGTTGGGGGAGTGCGCGCCGCTGCCGTTCCAACTCGACGAGCCGGCCGGCGAAGAGACCCGCCTGAAATACCGCTACCTCGACCTGCGGCGTGATGGCCCCGGCGCGGCAATTCGGTTGCGCTCCAAAGTAAATGCCGCGGCCCGCGAGGTGCTGGCCGGGCATGACTTCGTCGAGATCGAGACGCCGACGATGACGCGCTCGACACCGGAAGGCGCCCGCGACTTCTTGGTGCCCGCCCGGCTGCAGCCCGGTTCGTTCTACGCGTTGCCGCAAAGCCCGCAGCTGTTCAAGCAACTGCTGATGGTGGCCGGCATGGAGCGCTACTACCAGATCGCCCGGTGCTACCGCGACGAGGATTTCCGCGCCGACCGTCAGCCGGAATTCACCCAGCTTGACATGGAGATGAGTTTCGTCGACGCCGACGACGTCATCGCGATCTCCGAGCAGGTGGTCAAGGCGGTATGGGCATTGATCGGCTACGACGTACCGCTGCCGTTGCCGCGGATCAGCTACGCGGACGCGATGCGACGGTTCGGCTCGGACAGGCCCGACCTGCGCTTCGGTCTGGAGCTGGTCGAGTGCGCAGAGTTCTTCAAGGACACCACATTTCGGGTATTCCAGGCGCCCTATGTGGGTGCGGTGGTGATGGCTGGCGGAGCGTCGCAGCCGCGTCGCACCCTGGACGGCTGGCAGGAGTGGGCCAAGCAGCGCGGGCACAAGGGCCTGGCGTACGTGCTGGTCGGTGACGACGGCACGTTGGGCGGGCCGGTCGCCAAGAATCTGTCCGACACCGAGCGCGCGGGCCTGGCTGCACACGTCGGCGCCCAGCCCGGTGACTGCATCTTCTTCTCGGCGGGGCCGGCCAAGGCGTCGCGCGCCCTGTTGGGCGCGGCACGCGTGGAGATCGCCCACCGGCTCAACCTGATCGACTTGGACGCGTGGGCGTTCACCTGGGTGGTGGATTTCCCGCTGTTCGAGCCGGCCGACGAGGCCACCGCCGCCGGCGATGTCGCGGTGGGTAGCGGTGCGTGGACCGCGGTGCACCATGCGTTCACCTCGCCAAAGCCGGAATCGGAGGCCACGTTCGACAGCGAACCGGGCAGCGCGCTGGCCGACGCCTACGACATCGTCTGCAATGGCAACGAAATCGGTGGCGGCTCGATTCGTATCCACCGCCGCGACATTCAGGAACGGGTGTTCGCGATGATGGGCATTGGCGCGGCCGAGGCGCAGGAGAAGTTCGGATTTCTGCTGGATGCATTTACCTTCGGTGCGCCGCCGCACGGCGGGATCGCGTTCGGCTGGGATCGGATCGTCCAACTGCTGGCCAAAGCGGATTCCATCCGCGAGGTCATCGCGTTCCCGAAGTCCGGTGGCGGTGTCGACCCGCTGACCGACGCGCCGGCACCGATCACCGCGCAACAGCGCAAGGAGTCGGGCATCGACGTCGTGCCGAAGCTACAGCGCGCTGCTTCAGCGGAATAGGCGGCGGGCTCCGCTAGGTTGACCGGGCATGAGCCAACAGATGCCTGACGCCGAAACGATCAAAGCGTTCAACAAGACTGTCACCGACGAGTTCAGGGCCAACAACGGTAAGGTCACCGGCCAATTTACGGGTGCCGACCTGCTGCTGTTGACCACGACGGGCGCCAAAACCGGTCAGCCGCGACTGTCGCCGTTGGCGTATTTGCGCGTCGACGGCAAGTTGCTCATCCTCGGGTCTTTCGCCGGGTCCGACGTCAACCCGGCATGGGTCCATAATCTGCGCGCACACCCGTCGGCTCGCGTCGAGATCGGTAACGAATCCTCAGACGTGACCGCCCGTGAACTGCCGCCGGAGGAACGGGATGATCTCTTCCCGAAGATCACCGCGGTGGCTCCGGGTTTCGCCGAGTATCAGGCGAAGACGTCCCGGATCATTCCGGTTTTCGAGCTGCAGCCGGTCGCTTAGCCAGCGAGATATCCGGCCGGCAATCCGAGAGACCGGCACAGCTGATCACGGACCGATCACTTCGCGGCCTCGCGAATTGGCTAGTGCGGCACCGACAGCGACCACAGCTTTTGCAGCGTGCTGCGGATCGGATGCCCGGACCGCAGTATGTTGACCACTTCAATCGGGAAGAGGTCCTGGTTGCCGCCGCACTTGGGCCAAGCCTCGGGTCCCTGAGTGGCCAGCACCCGGTTGGCCACCGCGATCTGCTGATCGCGGGAGGCAAACGCCGGGTTGCCCATGCCGCCGTTCTCGTCCCAGGTGGACTGCTTGAATTGCAGGCCGCCATAGAACCCGTTGCCGGTGTCGGCCCGCCAGTTGCCACCCGATTCACATTGCGCCACGGCGTCCCAGTCCATGCCGTCTGCGTAGGCCACCCCGGTAGTGGGATCAATGACGAGCGATATTCCGAGGACGACCAACGCGGATAGCACAAGCGACTTGCACACCGATTTCATGCTCAGTGTTCCGCGTAAATAACTCATTTAACACGTGTAACAAACCAGCGTGAAAATTGTCAACGGGTGGGACTTTAGCAATTTAGTGAGATCTTTGATGTTCCGGCGTTTCTAGTTGCCAGAGTTAATAGGAGTTAATTACTGTGCCAAATGGTGCAATTGTTACTTATAGCTACTAATGTTGTTGGAGTTATCTAGTCGTGATCGAGTTACCTAGAGTGACTAAAGTTGCTGTTGTTATCAGAGTTACTAGTGATACATCTGGGACGAACGCGCCATCGGGCGGGACCTTTACGTGACCTCGCCGAGGAACTCCTGCACTAAACGCTTCGGGGCCTGCGTCAGCCACGCCTCGACGATCAGCTCGCGCAGGCCCACCTCGTCGATTTCGGCCAGTTTGACCAACACCGCCGGATAGCCGTCGAAATGCGGGGTGGTGAAGTACACGTCCGGTTCGTCGGCGATCAATGCGAACTTGACGCCCTCGTCGGCCACCCGTGCGCCGAGGATGTCGCCCTCGGGCGGCTCGATCCCCCGAGCGGCCAGCGCTTCCCGATCAGACTTACGCAGCGGTCGCTCCCAGGCGATCAGTTTCTTGCCGACCCGCCATTCATGGGGTGACGGCTCGCCGGTGAGCTGCAGCTCGCCGACGATGCTGGCGACGTCGTCCCACGTGGCCATGACTCATTGTGCTCCCATATTGCGTGGCCAGCGCGTCGATCGCGGCGCGACGTTGTTCAGCCGTCGCCACCGCCCGGGGCTGGCTAGTGTTACACCTGTGGCCGATCTCGTGCTTCCCGACGAGCCCCTCGCACCGGATCAGCATCCGCCGGGCCCGGGCGCCCGCTACCGGATCACCCACCGCACCGAATACCGCTACTCCCACGTGGTGACCAGCTCCTACGGGCGGGGCTTCCTGACCCCGCGTGACCTGGCCCGGCAGCGCTGCCTGTTCCACGAGCTGCGGATCTCACCAGCGCCCGCCGACAGCTCAACCAGCCGCGATACCTACGGCAACATCAGCTCGTATTTCCATGTCACCGAGCCACACCAGACCCTGACCATCACCAGCGAGTCGATCGTCGAGGTATACCCGTCTCCGCCCGAGCGTTGGGGGAGCGGCCCGGCGCAGGCCCCGTGGGAGCAGTCCCGCCCAGTGGGAGTGCAGGGCGCGTTAGCCACCGAGTTCGCGCTGGACCTGGATCCGCCCGAGATCACCGACGCGATACGCGAGTACGCCGCTTCCAGCTTCGCGCCCGGACGACCGCTGATCGACGTCCTGCGCGACCTCACGTCACGGATCCACACCGACTTCACCTACCGAAAGGGCTCGACGACGATCTCCACCGGAGTCAATGAGGTTCTGATGGCCCGGGAAGGGGTATGTCAAGACTTCGCTCGGCTGGCAATAGCCTGCCTGCGAGCCAACGGGTTGGCGGCTGGCTACGTTTCCGGATACCTGGCCACCAATCCACCACCGGGGAAGGACCGAATGATCGGTGTCGACGCAACCCATGCCTGGGCCGCGGTCTGGACCCCGCAACCGCCTGGGCGGTTCGAGTGGTTGGGAATAGACCCCACCAATAACCAGATAGTCGACGAGCGCTACATCGTCGTCGGGCGGGGCCGTGACTACGCCGACGTGCCGCCGCTGCGCGGGATCATCTACACCAACTCCAAGAAGAGCGTGATCCACGTCGCCGTCGACGTCGTGCCCTACGAAGGCGATGAGCTGTATGCGTGATTTCCACTGCCCCAACTGCGGCCAACGTCTGACGTTCGAGAACTCGGCGTGCCTGGCCTGCGGGAGCACTCTGGGTTTCTCCCTCGACGAGATGGCCCTGCTGGTGATCACCACTGGCGGCGACGCCGACAAGGCCGGCTTCGTCAGCGCCAGCGAATACGAACTGTGCGCCAATCGTCATGTCGCCGAATGCAACTGGCTGGTCCCGATCAATCAACCTCGCCTGCTTTGCGTGTCGTGCGCGCTGACTATCGAACGGCCAAATGACGCCGACACCGCGGGCCTGGCGGAGTTCGCCCAAGCCGAAGCGGCCAAGCGTCGGCTGGTCGCCGAGCTACACGAGCTGAAACTGCCGCTTGTCGGCCACGATCAGGATCCCGAGTACGGCCTGGCCTTCCGGCTGCTCTCCAGTGCACACGAGACGGTGCTGACCGGCCACGAAAACGGGGTCATCACAATAGATCTCGCGGAAGGCGACGACGTGCACCGCGAGCAGTTGCGGGTCGAGATGGACGAGCCGTACCGCACCCTGCTGGGACACTTCCGCCACGAGGTCGGGCACTACTACTTCTATCGGCTGATCTCGCCGTCCAGCGACGACGACGCGCGGTTCCGTGAGTTGTTCGGCGATCCGGACGCCGACTACCAGGAGGCGCTGGACCGCCATTACAGCGAGGGCGCGCCCGAAGGGTGGAAGAAGCAGTTCGTATCGTCTTATGCGACCATGCACGCCGCCGAGGACTGGGCTGAGACGTTCGCCCATTACCTGCACATCCGCGACGCTCTCGACACGTCGGCCTGGTGCGGGCTGGCGGCGGCGTCCGCTACGTTCGACCGGCCAGCGCTGGGCCCCAGCGCTTTTCAGACCATCATCGACATGTGGCTACCGCTGTCGTGGTCGCTGAACATGGTGAACCGGTCGATGGGCCACGACGATCTGTACCCGTTTGTTCTGCCGACCGCGGTGCTGGAAAAGATGAAGTTCATCCACACGGTGATCGACGAGGTGACCTCTGCGGCAGGCAAACCCGCGGCGGTCAGCGGGTAGCCGCGGCAGTACCGGTCACGGCATCACCCGACGCTCGTCGGGTCCCCACAGCGGTTGCATTCCGCCGGGCAGTGCCAGCTGCGTCGCGGTGATCACGTCGGCGAGTTCGCGCAACGCGGTATGCACGGCAGTCAGCAGCTCGGCCAGCTTGGCGCGGCGTCGGTCGGCGGAAACCGCTTCCAGTGCCGCGGGATCCGACCGGCGCAGCAGGGTGCTCACCTCGGTGACC
>Ga0210390_10003871_pt1 | contig 12767 bp, 6 predicted proteins | sample IncBWH11OmetaG_FD_161050 | JGI IMG/M metagenome (GOLD analysis project Ga0210390, IMG submission 161050) | Forest soil microbial communities from Barre Woods Harvard Forest LTER site, Petersham, Massachusetts, United States - Inc-BW-H-11-O ...
GGAGTTGATTGTCAATATAGCTAGCTAGGCCCGGCCAGGAAAGTTGTACTTCGCTGGGGCGTTGAACGGCCCTCGTTTTGATTTTGACAAGACTGTCGCAGCGTCGAGCCGATTCGAGCAGTCATCTCTTCCGAGTGACCTTGAAGTCTCGCACTTCCAGCAAGAAACCTGAAGCGGTTTGCCTGATGGGTCCTGTGACCGAAAAAGTGGCGTCGCTGATGGGTGCTGCAGTCTCTGCAACGAGCCGCCTATAAGCAGTCGCTTCCTGCTCCGGGAGCGGATTCAGGGTGCCACCAGTGTGGTCTAGCTGCACCTTATTGGCTCGATCCAGGGATCCGAGAGTGACGGCCGGACGGGCGGCGTTTGCTGCAAGCTGGTAGGCACCGCTAACTTGGGTGATTTGCCCTATGAGAGTCATCTCGACTCCCCGCCAGCCGTAGCTGCCGTTGGCAAACCGCGCGAATTGGGCAGGCCATGCATTCAGATCCGGAATGCCATCATGAGCGAGATATAGGGTCGCGACAGCTTCGCGGTTATCCGCTACGGGCAGGACTGTCGCAACGCCGTCGAGCATCTTGAGTGCTTTATACGCACCTCCCCAACAAGTGGCCAAACCGTAAGGACAGACAGGTGTGAGGCCAACGACAACTTTGTGTCGCGTCGCATGCCGAGCGATCCTTTGACTTCTCACCAGTTGATCCACAACCGGAACGCAAGAGCGACGGGGAGCGTCAGGTTGGCCAGTAACGAGGATCATCCTGCCCAAGGAAGGAACACCGTTCTTCGAAAGGAGGAAGAGTAAATGAAAGCCGGGCGGACACACATATGCGTTGGGCGGCGCGGTCAGAGTGACAGAATTTTCGGCGACGCTCATGGTCAGAAAATTGATTCGCTGGCCGGTGTTGAAAGAGTGAGTCACTGAGGATAAACCGACCAAGCTAGCGCTCCCAATCTCGACAGAACCACTTGTCGTGACCTGAAAGGTTTGCCCATAGGTGATTTCAGCGGGCGTGTCGAGAATCTCTGGTCTGGGTCCGCGAAAGAGGTAGGGGGGACAGAAGATCTGCGCATCCAGATGAGTATCTGCCCGATCGTTGGGGGCTAGTTCAGCGGTGGGCTGATACTCGCCACCTCCGGCGCTCATCACGCGCCCGTCGGGAAGCAGGATAGCCGTGGAGTGGTAGCAACGGTCTCTCTGCTCCGCAGCCATGAGGGTCCACTGGTCGCTTTTCGGATCCCAGAGTTCAGCTATATGAACCGGCATGCCGTCTGTGAGGTCGTTGAACCCTTGTCCGCCAGCACCTTTACCTCCCTGAGTTCCGCCTGTAACCAGCACAGTTCCATCTGGCAACAGAGTTGCGTTGTGCTGACGACGGCGAAAGTGCATCGATTGCGCGGGTTGCCATGCAGGGGCTGAAGAAGCGAGGTCAATTTTCTCAACAAGTTGCGAAGGCAGCTGGGTGACGTGATCGTTGCCCCCGCCGATGAAGACAACCTTGCCAACGTCATACGTCACAGAGGGAGCATAGTCGCGAGGACCTGCGTGGCGCGAGGAGGATTGAACCCAGGTACCTACACCGGCGGTATCGAAGAAGAAGGAGTCAACTCCTGGGCCAGCCATGAACACGCGTCCGTCAGGCGCGAGATGGAAACGCGGAAAGAGAAATTGCTGGAGATCGGCGGCTTCAATGAAAGGCGTGAGCTGCTTCCACGGTGCGTCGTCCCATATCTCGGGGGTGCTGTTATTGCGCGTATTGGCCGCATTGGGTTGGGGTTCCGGTTCGGAAGTAGCCAACGTTCCGGAGCATACGAGGACGCCGCCATCTGCCAGTGTGACGGCGGTTGGATACCAGCGGCCGTTCTTCCAGAGACTGTCGGCGAGGGATGCGGACGTGATTTGACCCTGCATCGGTTCGGCGGCCTTCCAAGTGTCGTTTTCGGGATCGTAGATTGTCGCCGAATCGATACCCTGGCCGTCGTAGAGGTGTCCTCCGGTTACCATCAGCCGGCCATCTGGAAGAAAAGTGTGACTGGAGCAGAACAGGTTGATGGTTTCTCCGGACTGTCTCACAGGTTGATTCGATGTCGGGGTACAACGCATCGTAGCTGGATCGAAAAGAAAGGCGTGGGTCTCGTGCTCGTTGAGGCTCTCGAAGCAGTTGGTCGTGGGCTGTTTGCGGCGTCCCCAGAAAAGGACTTTTCCATTTCGCAATACATGCGTATGAATAGCGACGTTAGCCAGAGGAAATACTTCTGACCATTGTCCCTGGAGGTTAGGTGAAGTTGCGGAAGCCGCCGTCGACGCGGGTGGTGCAGAAATGGGATCACTCTGAAAGGTCGGGTTCATTTTTGCCGAGAAGTGTTGGAGCGGTAAGCTGTGATATATATAAGCAGCTCGCTTTAAACATGGCTATCAAAAACACTCTATCGGACTCCATCAAATCTTAGATTACGCTCGCACTCCCGTTACCGTCTTAAAGAGTCCGCACCTCGTGCTAATGATGGGCATCTTACCCGATCGGGTAATTGTGGTCTGCCCCTCTTTAGGCTTTCAGTAGCTATGCGCTCTCGGCATCATCCAATGAAGAGTCGCTTCAATGCTCTAATTGTAGTCACAATACTCCTTGCCGGGCTCGCTCAAAATGCCCCACGATTATGATTTGGAAGTTAGATGAGACCGCGGCTCGAGGTGGGATGTGTTTCCGATACGGTGGGCCACGTGGATGAAAAGCAACATAGCTTAATAGTCTGTTCCATTCGACAGCAGATACGCACAAGGCCGTTACTTATTTTGACCTGGGATTCGCCAAGCCAAAGAAGGGCGATCTGGACGGAGCAATGGTCGACTACAATCAGGTCATCAAGCTCGATCCGAAAGATGCTAGCGCTTACAACAGTCGGGGCAAGAACCAATTAGCTTAAGAAGGGAAACGATATGGCCGCGACACAGGATGGAATCAATTCGGATACGCCCATGGGCGCGAATCTGACGAAAACCGGAGCAACCTTTCGCGTCTGGGCTCCGGGCGCGACAGCCGTGTATGTTGCGCTCAACGCCGACGCGACCTACACGCCGTCCGCGGGCGATTTGCTGGTCAAAAATGCGGCGAGTGGTCACTGGACCGGGTTCATTGACGGTGTGACGGAAGGAACGGCCTACCGTTACTGGGTCGTTGGCGCGGGAAGCAACGGCTTCAAGCGGGATCCGTATGCGCGGGAATTGCGCTATCCGGCTGGCACGGATGACTACGCCAACTCCAACTGCATCATTCGCGATGCAGCCAGCTATCAATGGGTTTCCCCGGCCTTTAACACACCGCCATTTAATCAGCTGGTGGTGTATCAGTTCCATATCGGCGTCTATTTTGCCGAAGACCAGGATGGAAACGATATGCGCACCGATCGGGTGTCCAAGCTATTTGATGCGCTGGACAGGATTCCCTATATCGCGGACCTCGGCTTCAACGCCGTACAACCCCTTCCATTCGTCGAGTACTGGACGGAGAATAGTCTAGGCTACAACGGAACCGATCTTTTCTCGCCGGAAATGGATTATTGTGTTTCTCCCACGGACCCGCTGTTCGCCACGCTCTACTTGCCGCGAATCAACGCGATGCTGGCCGCGAAGAGACATGGTCCGAAGACGATCGTGGAATTGTCGAGCAACGTGAGCCAACTGAAGCTTTTTATAGACCTTTGCCACCTCTATGGGATCGCGGTCATTACCGACGTCGTCTTTAATCACGCAGGAGGGTCTTTCAATGACCAGAGCATTGATTTCTTTGATCGCCCCACGAGTCCCGGGACCGGGAACAGTCTGTATTTCAATAAGTCAGGCGCCCAATGGTCGGGAGGCAAGGTTTTTGACTACAGCGAACCGGATGTATGCGAGTTTCTCATCAACATCGCCCGCACGTTCATTAATGAGTATCGTGTGGACGGCATCCGCTATGACGAGGTGCGGGTAATCCGCTGGTACGGCGGCTGGTTTTTCGCGCAGGGGCTCACCAATACGGTACGCTATCTCAAAAGTAATTGCGTGCAGATCGCGGAGTTTTGGGACGATGATCGTCCGACCGCGATAAATACGACACCCGGCGGAATGGGTTTCGATCTCGAGTACGAGGACCGCTTTCGAGAGGCCGTACGTTCGGTGCTGAGGCAGGCGGCGGGGGGCGCCGCAGCGCCGCTGAATTGGGACGTGTTACACGACACTCTTTATACGCGCAGCGGGGATCCAGCGGCATGGCGGCAGTACCAAATGCTTGAGAGTCACGACGTCGTGTATGACCCTCACTCTGACAAGGAACCGCGCATCGCGGCCCTTGCAGGAGGGGGCGATGCGCGTTCTTGGTACGCGACCAGCCGTTCCCGTGTGGCCAACGGGCTTCTGCTCACGGCCCCCGGGGTGCCGATGTATTTCATGGGGCAGGAACTTCTAGAGGACAAATACTGGAATGACTGGCCTCATGCTTCGAACCTCTTCGTCTATTGGAAAGGCTTAGAGGGAGCAGACAAAAAGGTTAGCGATTTTCACCGCTTCACACGAGACCTGATTTGGCTCCGCCGAACGTACCCAGGTCTTACTGGTGAGGGACTCAATGTCTTTCACGTGCACAACGGCAACCGTATCATCGCCTTTCATCGATGGGTTCCCGGCGTCGGTTACGACATAGTCGTAGTCGCCAGTCTCAATGAGCACACTTTCTATGATCGGAGCTATCAACTTGGATTTCCTGTTTCAGGACATTGGGAAGAGATCTTTAATTCGGATATCTATGAGAATTGGTTCAATCCGAATTCGCAAGGAAACTATGGTGGTATTACGGCCGATGGCCCCGGGCTTCATGGCTTTTCGCAATCAGCAGGCGTTACGGTCCCAGCCAATGGCCTTTTGGTGTTCGCAACAACGCGTTTATGACAAACCGTAGCTCGGGAAAAGACACATGCCGCCGGTAACTTATACAGCGCTCTGCCTAACTCTTCACAACACTAATAATCGACCTTCGCGCGCCCCATAGGGCTCCTCTGGAATGTCATTTTGCTTTTCGGGTTAAAACTGCTTCCCCATCAGAGCTGATAGTCAGGTAGCGCAAACCCGGGAAAGAAGTCGATTTAATAATAAAAGGTTAATTAATGTTACCCATGTATTGAATGATGTTGCGCTATTGGCTTTCTGCGCTAGGTTTAGCGTTACTCTCGATACCGCCAGCAACAACCCAAGATCTACCTCGAAAGCGAGCTATCCTCATGGCACAACTACCTGTCCCTGCTCCGCCTACTGCCCTTATACCCTTTGGTGTCCAATCGCCCACAGCACGCGCTGATACAGCGCAACAGATTCGAGTGCAAGCCGCTGCTTTTGAGCGGTCTAAAACATTGCCCAGCCATTCGGACAATGGCGACGAGGCCCTCTATCCGACGAAGATTGGTAATTATTCCAAAGGACTTCCTCACAATGCTTTCGGCGAAGTGGACCTAGTTGCATATGGGAAACTTCATGCCGCGGTAACAAGCGGCAAACCTGCCGATTTTCAAAGCATCCCCCTTGGAGGGGGTGACGCGTGCCACAGCGTGAAGTTGGTTAATCCTCAAGCCGGTCTATGCTTCGATATGGAGGGTGCGGACAGTCACTCTCTCTCAATTCCTCCATCTCCAGCGGTGGCAAGCGACGTTCGGGCCGCGGAAATGGTCGAGTTATATTGGATGGCAATTTGCCGCGATGTGCCCTTTTCCATGTATGGCCGGGAACCTCTCACGCAGGCAGCCATCGCAGACTTAAACAATCTGGCAGCATTTACCGGTCCCAGGGATCCGAATACGGGTATGGTTTCAAGTCAGACCCTATTTCGAGGAGGTACACCCGGGGAGTTAACTGGACCTTACATCTCGCAGTTCTTTCTACAGAACGCTGGCTTCGGCGACCTAGCGGTGAATGACCCAATGGGAAACCCGGTCCAGCAATATACTACCTATAAAGCTGATCTGGATTACATGATCGCAGTTCCAGACTGGCTTGCTGTGCAAAATGGCGCAGCAACGCAGCCCAAGTCGCCAAATTTACCCTTCGGCCCGAATGTAACGGTTGGTCCGCGCTTTCTCTTCAATGGTCGCGGGGGGGCCGCATTCGTTCATGTTGACGAGCTGTACCAAGCCTATTTTATGGCGGCGTTGAATCTGTTGGATAGCCTGAAATTCAACTCCTACGATCCCGATAACCCTTATCAGTCACCAAATCCCTGCTCGGCGACCGAGGCGGGATTCGGTACGTTCGGTAATCCGCATGTGGCAACGCTGTTGGCCGAGGTAGCCACGCGGGCGCTCAAGGCGCAGTGGTTCCAAAAATGGTTTGTGCATCGGACTCTCCGTCCTGAGGCGTATGGAGGATTAGTTCACTTCACAAAGACAGGCCAGAAATCTTACCCTGTTCATTCCGATGTTGTGAATTCCCTGGCACTGCCGCAGCTCTTTGACAAATATTGCAGCTATCTACTCCCGATGGCTTTCCCTGAAGGTAGTCCACAACACCCATCCTACGGTTCTGGACACGCTACGGTAGCTGGTGCATGTGCCACGATCATCAAAGCTTTCTTCAACGAAAATCTGCAGATTCTCAACCCCGTCGAGGCCTCGGCAGACGGAACTAGTCTGGTGCCGTATACCGGCGGCGCTGTGCTCACCGTTGGCATGGAAGCCAACAAGATCGCAGGCAACGTTGGTATGTTCCGTAACCATGCGGGCGTCCACTGGCGCTCGGACCATGTCCAGTCGATTCTGTTGGGCGAGCAGATTGCGATCAGCATTCTTCAAGATCAGAAATACGTGTACAATGAGCCATTTGCAGGCTGGACTTTTACAACATTCGAAAACCAGCAGGTTACGATCTAGTGAAAAGGAGAGGCAACACAACAAGTTGTTGCTTCTTCTGTTCTCATCGCGACCTGAGCAGCACCCAGCCTCTCTTACAATGCCGGCTCGGCTTTTTGTATTGGGTATCGAATCATCACGTTGAACCAAATCCGAGGCGGAGAATCCCGACGAAAGGCGCGCGCTCTGGGATCGTTTCCGTTGCATGTGGTACAGGTCGACCACCGGTTGCGACGGGATGTCCATGCCCAAATTCTCCAGCGCGATTGATTGCCTGACCTCCTCCGCGAACTCCATCCATCGGAGATGGCACCGGATTCAGATCACGGATGTGCGAGCCGCAAGTCTTCATCACCAAGATCAACCGCTTGTCGATGGAAATGAGCATACCCCGGCAACAGAAGCATGGCCGCAAAGAGTGCTGGCATCTTCTCCGCGGTTGGATGTAGCACTTTATTCCCGCGACCCATTGACACACGAATGTCAGAATTCGGCGCACGGCGGCCTGAGCGGCGAGATTTACCCGAACAGCCAGAATAAATTGCTGCCTAGCTTGGACGGCCACCGTAAAGAAGTTGCGGACAGCCGCAGCCAAAAGCAGATTTGGGAGTAAGCGCAATCGACGGACCAGATTCCATACCTTATCGCCGAATTCATGCAAGCATCAGTGTATATAAATCCTCCAGGTCAGCTCCGACAGTGGGGAAAATCAAAGCGATTTCCGCGGGTGGACTCCAAGAAAGCGGGCTGATCGGGGATGAGCTTTAATGATGGCATCAAGCGTTTAGGCATGGCCTGCAATGATCTGGATACGTCGGCGTTCGCAGAGGTGGAGTCGGTTCTTGAGTCGGCTGTGTCGGAAGTGCGAACCGGTTTTGAAGCGGCCGCAATACCCCACAGGTTCGATTGCCACATTCTGGGACATCTGATGCAGGTAGATGAAAAAACGGCGAACGAGGTTCTGGGGAAACTCTGTCGTCTCCCGATGGTTGAGTTGTTTGACAGCCGGGATGGATGGCACGTCACTGTGTCGACCCGCCTGGCATTCCGTGTCCATTTAGCTCGCGAGGAACCGGATCGTTTTCGGCTGCTCTCCGCGCGGGCTTCCGCGTGTTTTCCAGGTGACAATCCCGAATTCGTGATTGAAAGGCTCTTCCACAAACTCGTCGCAGAGCCGGAGGCAGCTTCCGTCGAGCTTTATACCATTTGTGCGTCCTGGACCCGTGCAGGGAAGGACCGATGGCTGCAAGCATTGGGTACAATGCTTCACGAACTGCTGAGGCTATCAGAGCTGGACCCATTGCCACGCGGATTCGCCAGTGTTTGTCTCGGTTGGATCACGCAGGGCCGGCAATCTCAAGGCCAGATCGAGGCCTTGGCCCGCGAGGCTTTAACGCTTTTTCGGCAGGTGAGTGAACCCAGAGGCGAAGCAGAGGCCCGCAGTCTGCTTGGGCAAGCGTTGCAGAAACGCGGCTCCTTGCCTGAAGCCCTTGGCGAGTACGAGGCCGCTCGACGAATTATTCTCCGGCTGACCGAGCGCGAGCCTGAAAATGCCGACTTTCAGCGAGACCTTTCGGTCGCTCACACCTACATTGGCGGCGTACTTCAGGCTCAAGGTCAGCTTCTCGAGGCCCTGCACGAGTATCAGGCCTGCGAGCGGATCGTGCTGCGGCTGGTCCAACGCGAACCCGACAACAACGATTGGCAACGACAACTTTCGGTGACACGGATCCGGGTCGGTGGCGTTTTCCAGGGCCGAGGTTATTTAGATGATGCCTTATGCCAGTACGAAGCCGCCAAAAAGATAATGTCGGATTTGACCCGGGTTGACCCGCAAAACGCTCACTGGCAGAGAGATCTTGCGGCCGCGCATAACTGCGTTGGGGGCGTGTTCCAGGCCCAGGCCCGGCTCGGTGATGCCCTGCGTGAGTACAAGGCATACCAGCAAATAATGCAGCGACTGACAGAAACCGAGTCTGAGAACACGTTTTGGCGACGAGATCTTTCGATAGCCCACAACCGCGTCGGGGGTGTGCTTCAAGCTCAGGGCCACCTAGGCGATGCCCTGCACGAGTACGAAGCCCACCAACAGATCATGCGAAGGCTGGTTCAGCAAGACCCAGAAAATGCTCACTGGCAGCAAGACCTTTCCGTTGCGCACAATCGCGTCGGTTGCGTGCTTCAGGCCGAAGGGCGTCTCGGTGAGGCCTTGTGCGAGTACGAAGCCTACCAGCAGATCATGATGCGACTCACTCGGCATGATCCTGAAAATGCGGACTGGCAGCGAGACCTTTCCAGCGCACACGCTTGCGTCGGCGGCGTGCTGCAAGCCGAAGGCCGACTTGGTTGCGCTCTGCGCGAGTACGAAAGTTGCAAACAAATCATGTTGCGACTTACGCAAGTCCACCCGGAGAATGCCTACTGGCAGAGGGGTCTAGCAGTTGCGCACGGCTGTGTGGGCAGCGTGTTGCAGGCTCAAGGCCACCTGGAGGGCGCCCTAGGCGAATACAATGCCTACAATCAGATCATGTCACGGCTGATCCAACGCGATCCCGAGAACGCCGAATGGCACCGAGAGCTATCCATTTCACACAACCGCGTTGGCAGCGTGCTCCAAACCCAAGGTCAATTCGATGAGGCCTTGCGCCAGTACGTAGCCGCCAAACAAATACTGCTTCGGCTAACCCAACGCGACCCTGAGAATGCTTTGTGGCAGCGCGATCTCTGTGTGGCTCACGGTTGTGTCGGCGGGGTGCTACGAGCCCAGGCCAGGTTGGATGACGCTCTGCGCGAGTTCTTCCGTTACAAAAAGCTCATGCAGCGATTGACCCGACGCGATAGTGAGAACGGTGATTGGCAGCGAGAGCTTTCCGTTGCGCACAACTGCGTTGGCGGCGTTCTTCATGCGCAGGGGCGACTTGAAGAAGCCTTGCTCGAATACCAGGCGACCAAACGGATCATACTGCGGCTGACTGAACGCTACCCTGACAACGCAGATTGGCAGCGCGATCTCGCCTTCACCTATTTCTCTATCGGCAGTCTCTGGATGGGCCTGGGCGAACTGCATCGAGCAGCTAAGGATTACGAGCAGTCGTTCACGATTGCCAAAAAGCTGGTCACGCTCGACCCGACAAATATCCTCTGGCGGCAGGACCTCATGGATTTCAAGCGTCAGCTCGAGCTGGTGTGGCGCTAAGCACTTGGGCTTCCTGGCACATCACCCGGATTGAGGTCTGGGGTAGAAACAAGCGCACCGGGTCTCGCTCATTCCAGCGCTCCGGTGCCCGTCCATTGTTATGGACATCTTCCACTTCCCAGTAATCCGGGTTAATGCCATTTCCAACGATGACCGCGAGGCGGTCTCCCGACGGCCTAGGCCATATGGAGTCAATGACGCCACCCAGCACCGTCCCGCGCGGCAGCAATTGGGAGTAGCCAGAGCGAACTAGGGTCAGGGCTTGCGGATTGACAAAGAAATCGACTGCCGTACCGGGGACCAGTGGTCCGGCGGGGGCCGACAAAGTGAAGTTCTGGTACTTGATGATATTGGCCTCAGGCGTGGAAGAGATGACCTGTCCTCTGAAGGTGTTCCGGAAGCCCAGGAGCTTGGCCACCAGCGGTGACGAGGGGGAACTGAAAACTTCTTCTCGTCGCCCTTGCTGTAGCACCTGCCCCGCGGCGATCACGATCACCTCTTCGACCAACTCGTAGGCCTCCTGCGGATCGTGGGTGACCAAGATCACCGAAAGGTCAAGCCGGCGCAGGATCCGGAGTAATTCGCGGCGTAGACTCAAACGGAACGGCGTGTCAAGGGAGGCGAACGGTTCATCCAACAAGAGGTAGTCCGGTTGTCGCACCAGGGCGCGCGCCAGCGCGGCGCGCTGTTGCTGACCAAAAGAGAGCTGATTGGGGTAATGTGCGGACAATCCTTCAAGACCAAGCAGCCGCATTACTTCCGCAGCCCGGGCAATGTCCTCGGAGGTTGCGTTGGTGGCAAAGAGAACATTCTGCCAGACGGTCATGTGTGGGAAAAGGGCGAAGTGTTGTGGAACATAACCGATCCGGCGCTCGTCAGGGTGCAGCCAGAGTCCCTTTTCCGTGTCGCACAGAGTGCGCGCCCCGATGGTCAGGTGCCCTTCTGCCGGTTGAACCAGTCCAGCCAGCGTCTTGAGAAGCAGGCTCTTTCCTGCGCCGGAAGGGCCAAGTACAGCCACACGTCGGCAACCCGTACGAAAATGGACGTCGAGACGGAAATCTCCAAAATAGTGGACGATGTCCACGGTGATCGGGGCGGCATCATTCAAGCGTCTGGCGGTGGCAACTTCGGTGCCGGAGGCCCACATATCCTTCGAAAACCCGTTCGTCTGGGTTGGAGGACCAGAGAGATTGACCGTCGGAAGGCACGGAGGGCGTCCCCAGAACCACGAACGTCGGGCCAACAAGTACGAAAGTGCGATTCCTGCGGCTCCCACCACGAGCATGAGAATCACCAAAGGGACCGTGCTGTTGAGCCCCGATTCAGAAAACTGCACCCAGGCCAGGACGGGGAGGGAATAAGGATGGTAGGCGACCATGGCATTGGCACCGAACTCACCGAGAGCTCTGATCCAAGCCAGGGTTATCCCGCCGCGGATGGCTGGCCACGCCAACGTCAACGTGATGTGCCGAAAAATTTCTCCCGGCGATTTGCCGAAGGTGGTCGCTACCTGCTCGAGAGCGGGGTCAACCTCTTCGAAAGCGTTGCGCGCCGCAATGATAAGAAAGGGGCTTGCCACGAAGGTCTGAGCTAAGACGATCGCTGCCAGATTGTCCGTCAGGGGCGGCAGCCCGAACCGGGAAAGCCAGCTGCCCACCGGTGCATACGGACCGAACACCATGAGTAGCAAAATGCCGGATACCGACGGCGGAAGCGCCAGTGGGAGTTGCACGAGCAGGGTGACAATGGTCTTACCTCGGAAGACGCAACGAGCTAAAAGATAGGAAAGCGGTACGCCGAACAGCAGCAATAAAAGGCTCGTTACGGTAGCCGTTTCCGCAGAGACACCGGCCGCCGCCAGCACGTCGGGCTGCAGCAGGTCTCTGAACGAACTCGCCGACACACGAGGCAGAAGACCTGCTATCGGCAGCAAGAGGTAGACGACTAGCAGTCCCCCTAGCATTACGAATAGTGGCGGCACCTGTTGACGCACCCGCTTCATCGAGAGCCGACTTTCTTCAGATCAGTTTGTAGTGTCGGAGGCACCGCATCGATTTCACCGGAGACCAACGGCTGAATGAGCCGCAACGCGTGCTTTTCCACGATCTTCCGGCCGGCATCGGATAGGAGGAAGCCGACCAGCGCGATCGCGCCGGCACGGTTTTGCGAAGTTTCGGGGATTGTGATGCTGTAGACGATGGCGGAGCCAGCGAATTTGGTCCCTTTTGGGCTGACATAAGTGGCCACGCCGTACTGGGGATCAAGATCCGGATCGCTTAAGTTGAACTCGCGCGGGAATCCGACAAAGGGCAAACTATGCTCTGCAACCTCGTTGCGATAGAAAATCCCGGCGTCCAACTGACCGGCCTCCAGGCGGGCGACAAGTTGCTCTTCTGGAAAGACCAGCGTCGGTTGTTCGGGGTTGAATAAGATCTTCTGTGCCAATCCCGGTCGTTGATAATGCTTTTCCGCCAAGTCAAACAGGAAGAGGGTACGGTAACCCTTCGGCTCGAGTTCAGGGTCGCCGCGGCCCAGGCGGAACCCTTTCTCTTGAAGGATTTCATAGAGGCGAGCGTCCTTGGTGCCGACCTGCTGGAGCTCAGCGGCAAAGCGGCTGTTTGGATTGTAGCCGAGCACCATTTCGTTGCCGAAGATGGTAGCATACCAACGCACTATATCACCGTTTTCTTTCCCCATAAGTCGC
>Ga0210390_10003873_pt1 | contig 12763 bp, 14 predicted proteins | sample IncBWH11OmetaG_FD_161050 | JGI IMG/M metagenome (GOLD analysis project Ga0210390, IMG submission 161050) | Forest soil microbial communities from Barre Woods Harvard Forest LTER site, Petersham, Massachusetts, United States - Inc-BW-H-11-O ...
AGTGTGGTCTCCGTCAGCGTATATTCGATGCCCTTTTCCTCGCAGACCATGCACACAACCCGCGTATAGGTCGAACGGGCCGAACCGATGATTTCTGGTGTCATGGCCGGTCTCCTGGCTGATTTTACTGGGCAAGCCGAGGGCGCCTCGCAATTGCCCAAGACCAGTCGAATCTGCTTGGGCCAGACCGACACCTCGTCAGAAAAAAAACTCAACCGTCACTGCCGCAGCATGATCAGCGGATCGGCGCTGTCCGGCACCAGCCGCCACTGGGCGTTGTCGTCGGCCTGGAAATGCCAGACATCGCCATTGGCCGACATCAGGAGCAGTTCGCCCCGCTCCAGCCGCCACATCGTCGGCCTGAAGGCTTCGACCGCGGGATCGCAACGCGGTTTAAGAAATACCTGGAAATTGTCGGCGGTGGCTTCCGTATTGGTCAGGGTCAGGCCGCAGACGGGACGGCCGTTACCCCGCACCATCGCCCAATCGCCGATCATCTGGTCCATCGATTTGGCGAGCGAGCGAGCGGCGGCAAGGTTCTGCAGGATGTAGATGCCCTCGCCCTGTCTTAAGCCCTCGAAGATTCCGCTCTCGACTTCGGTGAAGTCGATCACTGCCTGGCCGGTGGCGTCCTGCAACCGGACGATATCGAGCCCCTTGACGTTCCAGGCGGTGATATCCTTGGTGAAGGGCAGCGCCTTGGCACAGCCCGGCTCCAGCTCAAGCTTGAGGCCTTGCGATGTCGCATCGCCCTTGAGCGTAACCACGCAAGTCTTGCTGCGCTCGGTAGTCGAGAGCTCCCATTGCCCGACCATTTCCTTCTTCAAAGACTGGGCATCTTGCGCGAGCGCTTGCGGCGCGCAGACGAGCAACGCCGACAGCGCCGCAGCCGCGATGCCGAGGCTCCTTCGCATCAGCGGCCCTTCACCGGCGTTTCCGCGATCGGCGTGAGCGGCCCCTTGCCGGCGAACCAGGCTTTCAGATTGTCGACCACGAGCTGATCCATGGCATTGCGGGTCACCACCGATCCCGAGCCGATGTGCGGCAACAGCACCACATTCTGCATCGCGCGCAATTCATCCGGCACCGCCGGTTCCTTGGCGAACACGTCAAGGCCTGCGGCCAGAATGGTTCCCGACTTCAGCGCCGCGATCAAGGCCTCTTCATCGACGACCGAGCCGCGCGCCACATTGATGATGACGCCGCGCGGGCCGAGCGCCTTCATGACGTCGGCATTGATCATCTTTGCCGTCGACGGCCCGCCGGGAACGATCGCCACCAGCGTATCGACCGCCTTCGCCATTTCTATCAGGTCGGGATAGTGCTTGTAGCTCACACCCGTGGCCGGGTTGCGCGAATGATAGACGACGGGGACGCGGGAGGCGTCCAACCTGCGCCCGATCGCCTGGCCGATACGGCCCATGCCGACGATTCCGACCTTGCGGTCCCTGAGCGAGCCAACGCTTAAGGGATATTGCTGCGTGGTCCAGAGGCCCGAACGCAGGTAGCGGTCGGCCTTGACGAATTCGCGCAAGGTCGAAATCAGAAGCCCCATGGCGACATCGGCGACCTCTTCGGTCAGCACGTCCGGCGTGTTGGTCACAACAATGTTATGTTCACGCGCGTAACTGGCATCGACGTGGTCGTAACCGACGCCGAACGACGCCACGATTTCGAGCCTTGGGAACATCGCCATCACCGCGCCGTCGCAGCGGACCGTCGAGTAGGTGACCGCGGCACCGCGAATTTTCGAAGCCGCGGCCGGGTTTACCCGGTCGAGGTCGTTCCGCGTTTCAAAGGGGTGGAGCACGTACTGGTCGGAAAAGCCCTTGTCGACGATCGGTTTGTTCGGCCCGTAGACCAAGAGGTCGATCTTTTCCGATGAAATGTTTCCGCCCACCATCTAGTTTTCCTTTCCAAGCGCGCTCTCGTGCCAGCGCCGCAGCACCAGGTGCGAGGTTAGCGCCAGCAGCCCATAAATGACAATTCCGGCGGCAGAGAGCAACAGCAAGGCCGCGAACATTCGGGGAATGTTGAGACGGTAACCGGACTCGGCTATCCGATAGGCCAGACCCGACCCGGCGCCAGCCGATCCTGCGGCAATTTCGGCCACAACCGCGCCGATCAACGACAGGCCGCCCGCAATCCGCAACCCGCCGAGGATGAAGGGCAATGCAGCCGGCAATTTAAGTAAGCGAAGGGTCTGAAGCCTGGAGGCGCCATAAAGGCGGAACAGGCCGGCGAGATTGCGGTCCACGGAATTGAGACCGAGCGTCGTGTTGGAGAGCACGGGAAAGAATCCGACTATCCACGCACAAACGATGACGGCTGTCTGCTGCGAAAGATAGATCAGGAGCAACGGCGCGATCGCGATGACCGGGGTGACCTGCAGGATCACGGCATAGGGAAACAGCGAATATTCCAGCCATTTCGATTGATTGAAAAATATCGCCAGCGCGACGCCGCCGACCGCAGCCGCGGCGAACCCTTCGAGCGTGGTCGACAGCGTGGTCAGAAGCGATTGCCACAGCACGCCCCAGTCCTGAATGAGGGTCGCGAAAACCGCCGAAGGTCCTGGCAGCACATAGGGCGGAATATTGTTGAGCCGCACCACGAATTCCCACGCCAGGATTCCGAGCGCCAGTACCGCAACGGGCAGCAAGATCCGAAACAGACGCAAGGTTTGGCTGTCGGGCGTCGCCCGGTCGGCAGCCAAAGGCGGGGTGTCGAGCGAGTTCATGATCCGGACCGCTCGGGATACGAGGGCGTGAGCGCATTCGAAACCTTGCGGCAATAGGCGGCATATTCAGCCGATGTGCGGAACTCCTCGCTCCGCGGTTCGATGGTCGCGATGCCGATTTCGGCACTGATACGTCCGGGTCGGGACGTCATCACGACCACCCGCTGCGACAGATACACCGACTCGAATACCGAGTGCGTGACGAAGACGACGGTCTTGCGCAAATTGCGCCACAGCGAGAGCAGGTCGTTATTCAACCGGAAACGAGTGATCTCATCGAGCGCGGCGAACGGCTCATCCATCAGCAAGATGTCCGGATCGGTGACAAGCGCGCGTGCCAGCGAGACCCGCATCCTCATGCCGCCCGACAGTTCGCGGGGATAGGCTTGCGCGAATTCGGCGAGTCCCATTTGCGCCAGGGCCGCGTCGATCCGGGCATTGGCTTCGTCGGCAGGCACATGCGCCAGCCTCAACGGCAACCGGACATTGTCCCGCACACTGGCCCACGGCATCAGGGTCGGCTCCTGAAACACGAAACCGACCGGATGGCGCCCGCTCGTCTCGACGGTGGTGCGGCAAACGCCAACAGCACCGGAGGTTGGTGCGTTGAGGCCGGCGATCAGGCGCAGCGCCGTCGATTTGCCACAGCCGGATGGCCCAAGCAGGGAGACGAACTCACCCTTGCGGATGTCAAGATCGAGCGGTCCGAGCGCGATCACGCCGTTGTCGTAGACCTTGGTAACGGCGCGCAAGCTGACGGCAAGGCCCGCCGGATCGGACCCCGTTTCTGTCAGGGCTGCGGGCCCGGCCATCGTGCGGTCCTAGTTCTTCGGCCGAAGGTCGAGGCCGACACCCTTGTTGATAAAGCGAAGCGTGTAGGATTTGCGATAGTCGATGTCGGAACGGATGACGTGGGCACGCACCATCTTGTCGAAGAAACTCGCCATCCGCGCGTCGGTCATGGCGCCGATACCATCGCGCAGCGAGTCGCCGGAATCGACAATGCCATATTCCTTCATCCGCGCGATCGAGTAGGCAATCAACTCGTCGCTCATCTCCGGATTGAGCTTCCTGATCATTGCGTTGGCGGCGGTGTTGTCGCCATAAAGGTAATTGTACCAGCCGATCATCGAGGCATTGACGAAGCGCTGGACCAGGTCCGGCTTCTTGTCGATCACATCGCGGCGCGTCTCGATCAGGGTCGAATAGCTGTTGAAGCCGTAATCGGCCAAAAGGATGATCCCCGGCTTGAAGCCCGCGCTCTTCTCGATCGCGTACGGCTCCGAGGTGACATAGCCCTGCATCGCGCTTTGCTTGTTGGCGAGAAACGGCTGCGGATTGAAGGTGTACGGCCGGACCCTTTCCTCGTTGAAACCATATTCGGATTTCAGCCATTGAAAATAGCTTGAAATGCCCTCCTTCGAAACAAACAGCGTCAGCTGCTTCAGATCCTCGATCCGCGTGATCTTGGTCTCCGGATGCGTCAGCAGGACCTGCGGATCCTTCTGGAAGATGGCGGCGATCGTGACCACCGGCACGTTATTGGCGACCGCGTCGAACGACATCAGCGTGTTGGCGGCCATGAAGAAATCGAGCTTCCCGGCGATCAGGAGCATGCGATTGTTGTTGTTCGGGCCGCCCGGCACGATCGTGACATCGAGGCCATATTTCGCATAGGTGCCGTCGGCCACGGCCTGGAAAAATCCGCCATGTTCGGCCTCGGCGACCCAATTGGTCCCGAACGAGACCTTGTCGAGCGCGCTCTGGGCCCGAACGGGCGATATGGCCATGACAATGGCCGCCAGAAGGGCCGTTAACGCTCGCGGCAAAAGGGCCGGGTTCATATTGGACTCCGTAGGTCGTTATGGCCCATGATGGGAGGTAATGGGTGCCGATGCATCCTCGTAACCAATACAAACGATCTTGCAAATCCGCCTAGTGAAAAATTTCGCTCGATGACTTCAACCGTCCCTCCCCGCGACTGGACCGACATCCACTGGCCCGATTTGGCCGGCGCCGGCCGTGCGCGATGGATTGCGGTCCTGCCGTTGGCGGCCACCGAGCAGCATGGGCCGCATTTGCCCATCGGCACCGACGTCATGATTGCGCAGGCTTATCTGGCGCGGGTGCGCGAACTTCTGCCTGACGGCGCCCCCGTGACGTTCCTCCCGCTTCAGCCGGTCGGGATTTCCACCGAGCACGTCGATTTTCCCGGTACGCTCACGCTGCCAACCGAGGTCGCGCTGAAGAGCTGGATGGCACTCGGCGAAAGCGTCGCGCGCGCCGGCCTCAAGAAGCTCGTCATGGTCACGAGCCATGGCGGCAACAGTGCGGCGATGAGCCTGATCGCGCAGGATCTGCGCGCGCAGCATGGGCTGCTTGTGGTCACCACCTCCTGGTCGCGCCTAAGTAGCCCGGAGAAAATATTTTCTGCGGAAGAAGCGAGCCACGGCATTCATGGCGGCGCGGCCGAGACGTCGATCATGCTGGCGCGACATAGCGGACAGGTCCGCCGCGAGGCGATCGCCGATTTTCGTTCCTCAGCGGTGGCGATGGCAAACGATTATCGCTGGCTCTCTACGCAACGCCCGGCGCCGTACGCCTGGCAGGCCCAGGACCTCAACCCGAGCGGTGCCGTGGGCGACGCGACGCAGGCGTCCGCGGACAAAGGCGAGCGCCTGATCGATCACGGCGCGCGCGCGTTCTGCGAGCTGCTCGCCGATGTCGGCAAATTCGATCCGCAAATATTGTCGAAGGGTCCGAAAATCTGACGACCTTCGCCTAACCGGTCGAAAATACCCGCCAAATTAGCCTTAACCGAATTTAATCAGGCCCCTTCGAACCGGATTTGAGGACGTGCCGTCCAACGGGGATCGCGGACCACAACGGACCCGCCCCAGACAGGATGGAGTTTCTCATGTCGACCAAAACGAAAATTGCCGCTCTTGCCCTCGCCGCGCTCGCCGTCACCGGCAGCATTGCAACCACCACACCGGCCGAAGCCAAGCCATTTGGTCTGGGCTGGGGCATCGGCGCCGGCATCGTCGGGGCCGCGGTTGTCGGCAGCGCGATTGCCGCCAACAACGGCTACTACGATTACGGCTATCGCCGTTGCGGCTGGGTTCGCCAGTTCGACGCCTTCGGCAATTACATCGGCAGCGTTCGTAGCTGCAATTACTGATTTGCTTGCGACGTTCTGATCGTGGATCCCGCGTCCGGCACGGGCGCCTCATCCACCCCGTGTCGCACCCGACCCGCCCGGTCGTCCCCCCGGGCGGGTCAACTTTATCTGTACCGCGCCTGGGCAACTCACCGCGGCGGCGGCAGGGCGAATAGAAGTCCGACATTCACACCGAGATTCTGCTCATGCCCACGGGTGAAAGCGTAGCTGTAGCTCGGCTCGACAAACCAACCGAACTGCGGCGTGGTCCAGATCATGAAGTCAAGCACGGCTACGGTGCCAAACGCGTTCGTGGAAGACCATTGCGGACCGAGGCCGACCATGAACTCGACATTCTTCGACAGTTGAAACGGCTTCTTGAACACGAGCTCCGCTTCCCATTCGGTTCCGTCCTTGCCGAACAGCGGCGTGATGCCGGCCTCGATTTCCAGCCAATGCTCGATCGGCGTCACCTCGATCGCGAAGCTTGGGCCAATACTGGTTCTTCCCTCTTGAACGCCCCATTCACTCGCGGCGCCGATTTCAAGCACGGCGCCATGACGGTCGTCGTCCGCTCTTTCCCCGGCGAAAACCTGCCCTTGAGCCGCGATCAGGCCGGCAACCAGCAAAGCGGGCAACGCATCGTGTTTCATGGCTATCTCACTCGATTGACATAGCGTAGGTGGGTATCCTATATTAAGTCGATCATGGCGCATACGGTCAAGGAGAAAAAGAAGCTATTGGCTCGTGTCGGCCGCATCCGCGGCCAAGTCGAGGCGATCGAGCGCGCGCTATCCGAGGAAGCGGAGTGCGAGCGCATCATGCATATGATCGCGGGCATTCGCGGCAGCGTCGCTAGCCTGATGGCCGAAGTGGTCGAGGATCATATCCGCACCCATCTCGTTGACCCCGAGAAGAATCCCGGCGCGCTCAACGCCGACGCGGCGGACCAACTGATCGACGTCGTCCATACTTATCTGAAGTGAGGCGAAGATGACCGACACCGGCTCAGCCTTTCGGATTCAACCGCACGACCACGTGTTCCTGGGCAAGGATCACGACAAGGCGGAGCGCCGGACCTGGGCGGTGATCATCCTCTGTACCATCATGATGATCGCCGAGATCGTGGGCGGCGCCTTGTTCGGCTCGCTCGCCTTGATCGCCGACGGTCTGCACATGTCGACGCATGCCGGCGCGCTGCTGCTCGCCGCGCTCGCTTATACCTATGCCCGCAAATATGCTGCCGATCGCCGCTTCACCTTCGGCACCGGCAAGTTCGGCGATCTCGCCGGATATTCCAGCGCCATAGTTCTGGCGATGATCGCGCTTCTGATCGCCTATGAGGCGGTCACGCGTTTTCTTAGCCCCGTTCCAATCAGCTTCAACGAGGCGATCCCGATCGCGGTGCTCGGTCTCGCCGTCAACGTCGCCAGCGCCTGGTTGTTGTCGGGCGGGCATCATCACGGCCATGGTCATGCGCACGGGCACGCGCGGGGCCACGACCATGGCGATGAGCCCCGGCAAATCGAGATTGGCCGCAGCACGCTGGAAGTCGAGGTCTTCGAGGACAATGTGCCGCCGCGATTTCGGGTCATGGCAGATAACGGCGCCTTGCCGTCGGCTTCCGATCTCTCGATCGAAACCATCAGGCCGGACGGCAGCCGGCAGCAATTTTCTTTTCAAGCCCGGGACGGATACCTTGAGTCCCGCGACGTAATTCCGGAACCGCACGCCTTCCTCGCCGAGATTCGCCTGATGCAGGCGGGCCGGGCCGAGACGCGCAAACTCGAGTTCGAAGAGCACGAACATGGCGAAGGCGCGCATCACCGCGACAATAATATGCGGGCGGCCGTCATCCACGTCATGGCGGACGCCGCCGTCTCTGTGCTGGTCATTGCCGGCTTGGTGCTGGCGCGCACGTTCGGCTGGCTCTGGATGGACCCGCTCGCGGGCTTCATCGGCGCCCTCGTGATCGCCAACTGGTCGGTCGGGTTGCTGCGCGACACCGGGGCCATCCTGCTCGACCGCAACCCGGATCCGCGCATGGCCGAGAAGGTCAGGAATGCGATCGAAAACGACGGCGATCGGGTCACCGACCTGCATCTATGGCGGCTCGGGCCTGGGCACCTCGGCGCCATCGTCTCGGTGGCCACGTCAGGAATGCGCGAGCCGGCCCACTACCGGCAGAAGCTCGCGAGATTCGCCGATCTGTCGCATGTTACCGTGGAAGTCCAGCGGCTTTCGTCAGGCGGCTGAGACCGGGCGTCCTTTGCAGCCGACGGACCGCAGACCGTTTCGTCCGGTCCGCGGCTGTTGCGCTCAGCCGCCATAGCCTTGTTCGGCGGCACGCTTGAGGCGAGACAGCGAGTCCTCAGGACCCGAATCGAGATTTGGGTTCAGCAGCAATCTTAACAAGATGCCGCGCCATCCGCTCGGAAAACCGAAATCGCAGCGATAGTCGACCTGACAATGGGTGGCATCGAGCGGCGTGCAGCGAAGATCTTCGCGAACCGCGAGGCCAAACGGCAGATTGACGTCCATCCGGAGACGATGATGCTCCGAGTCGATCTCTTTCATCCGGAATGTAAGTTTCAAATGAAGGTTCCGTCCGGTTTCGCCGCGGACCTCCTGTCCGGCGACCGCCGGCCCGGGCGGATCGACGCTAAGGACACGCAGGTCGAACACGTTTCCCCATCGGGTCGGCTCCAAAAGGAGCCCCCATACGACGCTGACAGGCGTTTCGACGACCGCCGACGGGCAACTCACATACGGCATGGCACGACTTCGCTACTTACAGATACTTCGCGATCAGCCTGAAGTCCCGCAGCGCCGCCTTGCCTTTGGAACCGGATGCCTTCAGGGAACGCTCCAGGCGGTGGCTAATGTGATCGTGGATCATGGCTTTTTTGGCGCTCTCGATCGCGCTCTCCACGGCCTGCAGCTGTTGGGCGATTTGGGCGCATGGCCGGCCCTGTTCGATCATGTCGATGATGGTTTCGAGATGGCCGCTGGCGCGCTTCAGACGCCGGGCAATCGCGGAGTGCAGGTGATCTTCCATTTCGGGCTCCTATCCTCCCGGGAGGATACTAATGATCCTCCAGGGAGGATACAGAAAATCCTTGACACCGGTGTGGCCGGCGCCTATTTGCCGATTACTGTGTGCGAATATTCCATTCGCCGCAGGCAAACCAACCCTGACGAAGAGCAAATGGGCAGTACTCCCTATGGTAACGCCAATCCGGCGGCACTGACCGGAACGGCGCTACCGCAAGACATCAAAATCTGTCGCGCCGGCACTTGCCGCGTGAGGGTCGATGGTCGCGCCTAGCTGACCGTCTCGCTCACCGACCTGCCGCGCGAAGCGCGGAAGTGGAGGCGAGCGATGTTCAAAAGACACGCCAGTCCAGAATTTAGAAGTCTCGGCTTGGGGCACGTGGTGCCGCGCCGGCCTGAGGCTGTGCATGCCAATGACAATCTGCGGGGTCTTCGCCGTCCCGCTGGCCAGCGCCGGTCTCCACCGCCGAGGCTGGCGTGTCATTGGGTTCTGGTCGGCGAAGGCCGGCTGGAGTGCCGCTGGCAGGTCGAAGGCTCCTGCGAGGCGGCAAGCATCGAGGCGCGCGATTTCACACAACAGTCTTCGAACTGTCTTATCTGGAACAGGCCGGCTGGCGCGGTGTGCGGCATGGCTGGCTCCGGGCCGCCACCACGAGCGCCGGCAAACCGAGTGGGAATTTCGCCGTGAACACGTCGATTGGTCAGGCCGCGATCAGCCTCGGCATGGCAACCCTCCTGGGCGCCTGCATCGGGTTCGAACGTCAGTGGCGTCAACGCATGGCCGGCTTGCGGACCAATACGCTGGTCGCGATCGGCGCGGCGAGCTTTGTCGTTTTCGAGGGCCTGTTCCCCGATGATGGAAGCCCCACACGTGTCGCCGCACAAGTGGTGTCGGGCATTGGCTTTCTCGGCGCAGGGATCATCTTTCGCGAGGGACTTCAGGTCACCGGCCTCAATACCGCGGCGACCCTGTGGTGCTCGGCGGCCGTAGGACTGCTCGCTGGAAGCGGACATCCGCTGCACGCAGTCTTGGCAACGATGTTTGTCGTGCTCGTCAATCTGACGCTGCGGCCGCTGGTTCGGATCATCAACCGGCAACCGATCGCGCAAGCCGAGACCGATTTTCATTACAGCGTGCGCGTCGTGTGCCGAAATCCGGAGGAGGCGCATGTCCGCGCGCTGTTGTTGCAGGGCACCGGCAGCGGCCAACTCAGCCTGCGGCGGCTCGACAGCAACGATCTTGCCGAGAGCGGCCGCGTCGAAGTCACCGCGCAGCTCACATCTTCGGTCAAACACGACGCCATTCTCGAACAGGTCGTCGGGCGGCTTAGTCTGGAGCCAACCGTCTCGGCCGCAAGCTGGAGTGTCGGGCCAATTCTGGAATAACTTCTTCCAAGGGCTCTCACCCTTGTACAAGGCGTGGAAAAACGAGGCCGGGGAATAAACTGCCGGGCTTTTTGATCTATCATTTATTGTGGGGTAATGGGGCGCGTGATGATGGGGGTCTACAAATTCGGGGGCTGCACCGCCATGGTGCTGGCAACGTGTACCGCCGCGGTCGCCGGCGACGCACCCTCGAATCTTCCGGTAAAGGCGCCTGCCGCCTATGTCACCAAAGCCCCCGCGACCCCTGCCGCGAGCGGCTATGACTGGAACGGCTGGTACATGGGCGTGCATGTCGGCGTCACCACCGGCTCCTCAAACTGGTCCGCCGTCCCCGGTTTGAACGGCTCGTTCGACCTTCCCTTCAATTTCGATTTCATGGCGGGAACGGGCAGTTACCTCGCCGGCGTTCAAGGCGGGTACAATCACGTCTTCCAATCGCACCTATTGCTCGGATGGGAAGCCGATGCGTCCTTCCCCAATTCGGATGTGGCAGTCCCCTTCTCGGTACGCGGCAGCCAGACCATCACCTCGCCCTTCACCGGCCAGGTGACCTACGGCGAGGCGGTCATCTATTCCGGGACCATCCGCGCCCGCGCCGGCTATGTGTTCGACCGTTTTATGCTCTATGGAACGGGAGGCTTGGCCTGGAGCTTCGATCAGGTCACGCGCACGCAAGTGGCCGGCGTTCCCGTGGTCGGATCGGCAACGCCGGGGACCGTGGACACCTCGCAGCCCTGGCGCGTCGGATGGGCGGCGGGCGCCGGCGTGGAAATCCCGATCACCGGAAGCTGGACCGCGAAAGCCGAATATCTGTGGACCGGGTTCGGCCGTCACAGCGTCGAATTCAACGCCGGTGCGCAAGCGTTCGATTCCGACTTGACCATGCAGAGCTTTCGGGTCGGGCTGAACTACCGGATTGGCGATACCTCGGAGGGTTCGGACTTCGTGCTCAAGGGGCCATCATCGGGGCTTGAGACCGACCGCTTCGCGTTCCATGGCCAGGTCACCTATCTCGACCAGTATGCCGCGCCATTTCGGGCCCCCTTTAGCGGTCCGAACAGCCTGATACCGAATCAGGCCCGCGAGACCTCCGATATGACGTTGTATGCCGGCGTCCGCCTCTGGCAGGGCGCCGAGGCCTGGATCAACCCGGAAGTCGATCAGGGCTTCGGGCTGGCGGGGACGCTGGGCGTTGCGGGCTTCACCAGCGGCGAGGCTTACAAGGTCGGCGCAGATAATCCCTACACCCGCCTGCAACGCGCCTTCGTGCGGCAGACCATCGACCTTGGCGGCGACAGCCAAAAGGTCGATGCGGGCCTCAACCAGTTTTCAGGAACGCAGACGTCGGATCGGCTGGTGCTCACGGTCGGAAAATTCGCCGTGGTCGATATTTTTGACACCAACAAATACGCCCACGATCCCCGCGGCGATTTCATGAACTGGGCGGTTGCTGACACCGGAACGTTCGATTATGCGGCGGATGCCTGGGCTTATACGGTGGGTGCCGCCGCGGAATGGTACCAGGGTCCGTGGACCTTGCGTGTCGGCGTCTTCGATCTTTCGATCGCGCCGAACACAACCACCCTCGACTCGCGGTTCGGGCAATTCCAGTCGATCGGCGAAATCGAGCGGCGCTATTCGATCTGGGATCAACCGGGCAAGGTGGCGTTCACCGGGTTCCTGACGCGCGGGCGAATGGGAAGCTTCGAGGACGCGATCCAGCTCGCCGCGATGACCGGGGGTCCCGCCATGATCTCGGCGGTACGGGAATATCAGAGCCGGGGCGGCATCAGCATGAACCTCGAGCAGCAACTGATGCCCAATGTCGGCTTCTTCGCCCGCGCCGGGTGGGCGAACGGCGATATCGAGCCGTACGAATTCACCGATATCGACCGCACCGTCGCCGCGGGTCTTTCGATTTCCGGAAAGCAATGGCGGCGCGACGACGACACGTTTGGTATTGCCGGTGTCGTCAACGGCATCAGCAAAGAGCACCAGGCTTTTCTCAATGCCGGCGGGCTGGGAATTCTGGTCGGCGACGGACAATTGCCCAATCCCGGCACCGAAAGGATTCTTGAGACCTATTACAGTTTTCCGGTGCTTTATGCGCGAATGTCCCTGGACTATCAGCTCATCGTCAATCCGGGCTACAATCGCGACCGCGGCCCCGCCTCCGTGTTCGGTTTCCGCGTTCATGCCCAGTACTAATCCGCCCGCAGATCCGGACATGAAATCCCGCCTTCCACCTTGCCGTACGGAATATTCACTGCCCTTACTGGTGCTCTCCCGACTATAAACCCATCACAAACCGCGCCTATCAATAAGAGACACGGGGCGCACGGGTCTTGATCTTTCAAAGGAAGGTCACTCCGAGGGTTCGAACAAAGGCGGCATGCATGACGCTTGACGATATCCTGACACCG
>Ga0210390_10003879_pt1 | contig 12749 bp, 11 predicted proteins | sample IncBWH11OmetaG_FD_161050 | JGI IMG/M metagenome (GOLD analysis project Ga0210390, IMG submission 161050) | Forest soil microbial communities from Barre Woods Harvard Forest LTER site, Petersham, Massachusetts, United States - Inc-BW-H-11-O ...
GGTCTCGCCAAAGGCAGTGAGGTTGTGGCTCACTATACCAAGCGGGGCACTGAGGATACCGCAGTCGAAATCGACAGGGTCGGTAAGGACGGATTGAAAACAGCCAAGGGCACTGTGACGGATATTGATCGTGGAGGCAAGAACTTGGTTGTCGATACCGGCAAGGGAACTGAGCGGACATTCGAACTGACCGATCACGCGAGCGAGGATGCTGGAAAGGACATCGCGAAGGGAACCGTCAAAGGATCCAAAGTGACCGTCTACTACACTGAGGATGCAGGCAAGAGAGTGGCTCACTTCTTCGAGGCGCTTTGAAGGAATCTTGGAAGATGCCAGTTTGGAATTCAGACGTGTGAAGATCTCGTTCAGGTGGCTGATTAGCCAGACTTTCCAAACACAATAAGACAATGAGACTTGGGAAAAAGGAGACTATGTCATGGCGAATCGGACGGTGGCCGACTTGTTGATTGAGACTCTTGCGGCAGCGGGCGTCGAAAGGATCTACGGGGTCTCTGGCGATTCGCTCAACGCGATCACCGACTCGATTCGAAGACAGGGGAAAATCGAATGGATTCACATGCGGCATGAAGAAGCGGCCGCGTTTGCCGCAGGTGCGGAGGCGCATCTCACGGGAAAACTGGCAGTATGCGCAGGTAGCTGTGGTCCTGGCAATCTGCACTTGATTAACGGCCTTTACGACTGCCAGCGCAGCCGTGTTCCAGTGCTTGCCATCGCGGCGCAGATTCCGAGCAATGAGATCGGTAGCGGATATTTCCAGGAAACGAGTCCGGAGCATATCTTCGCGCAATGCAGTCACTACTGCGAGCTGATTTCCCAGACTGAGCAAATGCCTCGCGTGCTAGAAATCGCAATCCAGACAGCAACCGCGCGCAGCGGAGTTTCAGTGGTTGCCATCCCCGGAGACGTGGCATTGCGCGACGTCGTGAAGAGCGGCCCGCGATTGCATTTTCTTCCGCCGAAGCCGACGGTATGCCCATCAGACGAAGAAATCGCGACATTGGCCAAGCTCCTCAACAAGGCCCAGAAGATCACGATCCTGGGTGGGGCGGGCTGCGCAGGTGCTCAGTCGGACTTGATTGCACTCGCGGCAAAACTGAATGCGCCGATTGTGCATGCAATGCGCGGGAAGGAATTCATCGAGCCCGATAACCCTTATGACGTTGGGATGACCGGTCTGCTTGGGTTTTCGTCCGGTTACCGAGCCATGATGACCTGCGACTTGCTGCTCATGCTTGGAACCGATTTTCCTTACCAGCAGTTCTATCCAAAGAACGCCACGATCGTGCAGATTGACATTCGCGGAGAACAGCTTGGCCGCCGGACCAAGGTCGACTTCGGCTTTGTGGGTGACACAAAAACAACTCTTCGGGCACTCTTGCCGAAGTTGGAACAAAACACATACGACACGCATTTGAAATCGTCGCTCGAGCACTACCAAAAAACGAAGAAGGGTCTCGATGAACTGGCGACGGACGGATCGGGCAAGTTACCAATCCATCCGCAATATGTTGTTCGAACGCTCGATGAGTTAGCTCGGGAAGATGCGGTTTTCACTTGCGACGTGGGTACGCCAACGATTTGGGCGGCGCGCTATCTGACCATGAACGGCAAACGGCGCTTACTCGGCTCCTTCAACCATGGCTCGATGGCGAACGCGCTGCCCCAAGCAATCGGAGCCCAAGTCAGCCATCCGGGGCGGCAGGTTGTGTCTCTGTCGGGAGACGGCGGCCTGGCCATGCTCCTGGGAGATCTGCTGTCGCTGCGCCAATTGAAGGCGCCCGTCAAGATCATCGTCTTCAAGAATGAGTCCCTGGCTTTTGTCGAGTTGGAAATGAAGGCGGCTGGCATTATTGATTTTGGAACTGACCTCAAAGACCCCGACTTCGCGAAATTGGCTGACGCTGCAGGCCTTCTTGGACTTTCGGCTGAAACCCCCGGCGATGTACGTTCAATGATTGCGCAAGCCCTTAAGCATGATGGGCCTGCTTTGGTCGAAGTTCCGGTGAGCCGGCAGGAGCTGTCAATGCCTCCAACGATCACGCTTGAACAGGCGAAGGGGTTCAGCCTGTTTGCTCTCAAAGTGGTCCTAAATGGGCGCGCGGACGAGATCGTCGATCTCGTGAACGTCAACCTGCTGCGGTAAGCGGAAATTACGGTGCTTGAAATCCATCGCGATCAATGGGGAAGCGATATGGTGTCCACCGAAGAATGGCGTTAGGGTAGGGATGTTTACCGTACGGGAAAACAGTCCAGGTCATTGGCGAATGCGAGTGGGCCAGAATAGCGAAGTCTGATTTCGGCTTCGGTTTCGCTCTCTTTTCCGAGAGTTCGCAGCATTCGATGGGACAGAAGCAATTGCTTGACATGAGCATTTGCCGCTATCGCTCCAATGACGGAAGGCGGCATATGGAGACGCCTTTCCAATCCGGTTGCGCCCTCCGGTACAGCATTATGAGCGACGAATATGTCTGCTTTCGAGGCCAACTGGGTTAAGCCTTCTCCCTCGCCATTCGTATCTCCACTAAATACGATCCGCTTCCCGCCGATTTCAACCCGCCATCCCAACGCGGGGAACACGCCGTGAGTGACACTCACTGCGTAGAGAGCGATGTCGGCATCGTGGAACACAAGAACCGGGGTGGAACTGGCCACAACGTTATGCGGTTGTAATTGGTAGCTTCCTTCGACATCTGGCTGGACTAAATCACTCAGATAGCGCCAGGCTCCGCGTGGGTCGGCAAAGAGGTCGTGCACAAACTCGGTCGTGGACGGCATGAATCTGTTTCCTGTTGGGCCGTAAACCGGCAAAGGCCGATTGCGGTCTTCAAACCAGGAGGAAAAGATCAAGGCGGGGAAATCGCCACTGTGATCGACATGAAAATGGCTGAACAGAAATATGTCCACCTGGGACATCTGCGCGCCGCTTTCGCCAAATCGTAGAGCGCTGCCTCCTCCGGCATCAAGGAGGACGCGAGCCCGGCCGTTCTCCCATATCAGATAACTGGTCGAGGCACGCTTGTCTTGCAGTTCCGGACCACCCGATCCGAGTACTTGCAAAGCCAAGCCTGTTGAGCCACAGGTTTGAGCCGTCCCAAGCCATCCGTGTCCTAGAGAAAAGAAAAGCGCAAAAACGAGTAGAAAACTTGCCCATGGCTTTGGCGAGCGCATGTCAGAGCCTCCGTTGTCCGCTTTGTCGGTCAGGGCACTATCGCCCAATGCCAGTCTTGTGAAATTCTGGGGGCCGCGGGGTGCGACTTCGACCATGGCTGGCATTCAGGGCTTCATCGCGAGTCATTCGCAAATCTGGGGAAGACAATGGAGATCCGCTGAAACGGTCCTCATCCATTGCAACTCATTCAAGCTCTCGACAACTTCCTTGAACCTGGAACGCCTCCTCTTTCGGAGTGTCAAGCTGGATGCCTTCCAAAGGAGCGAACGTCTGACTCGCTACAAAGAGCAAGGCCTCTTCATATTGCCTCCGCAACGACATAAACTCTCGCCATTGTGGTTCCGCATCGACCGATGACCGCAAAGGCAGTCCGACCGAGTAGAGGTGATTCCGGGTGGCTTCATACCATCCCCTCGAGGGACATGTTATTGGTTGCCTCGTACTTTTGCACGTCTGCCCCAGTGCATTCGCAATTGCCAGAAACGCACGTGTTCCCGTTCGCACGCAGGCCTTGGCGGTTTCTGTATCGTCAGTCTCGATAGAGCTAGCCGTGAGAGCCGCGGCGTCAAGAACTGCCGCAGCAGCCCTGACCCAAGATTGATTTCCTTGCACTGAAGGCGACATCGTGAGCATCGGCAATACCGAGTGGGTGTCGCCGAGTGTTCGAAACCAATCTTCCCATGCTTCCCACATTTCTCTCATATTGTCGGCAATGCCCGCCCGTTGGCACCATTCAAGCAGCACTACGCCGTCGGGCTGATCACCTGTGCGGACATAGAGCCACGATGTTCTGTCCTCCCTGGCCCGAATCACCGCCTGGTAACCGGGAATGAAAGTAAAAAGGAAGACAACGATGCCCAACCCCAACGCGCCTTCAGGAATAGCAAGCCATTGGCCGGCGATGGTTGTCGGCGTTGCAAAGCCAAGTGTATTTAGAGCTGACCCGGACGCGAGAAACGCTTGGCGCCACGACACGACCGCGCCCGTGCCCCAATACAACAAAACGAAGGCCGCCATCGCCCCCACGAAGTAGACCAGAATCAGCAAGAGGAGGTACGCCGGAAACAGCCAGAGCAGAACCGGATGCGAAGCCCTCGTTCCACGTTTACCTCGAAGCCTTAGCGAGACCGCCGCATATACAGCGCGGCTGGCGGTTTCAGCGAAAAAGTCCCTGTAGTGGCGATTGATCAGCGCGATGCGAATCATCGATCGCAAAATGAGAAAGAGAAGGCCCAAGCCCAGGAGCGATGTGAGAATGTGTGCCAATTAGCAAACTCCGCAAACGTGACCTTTCCACTCAAAAGCTGGTGGAGTTTCAAGCCGGGACTCCGATCATGTCGCGGACGCGACCGGCTGCCCGGTTACACAAAGCTCGATTCATGTGCATTCTCAAAGAGTTTGACGCTTTCGCTATAGTCGACGCGGACCCCAATCAATACGGGTCCAGGTGTGTCGAATGCCTTTCGAAGCGTCGGCGCGACGTCATTGGGGTGTTGAATCGTTAAACCGGTAGCACCGAAGGCTTCGGCGTACTTCACGGGATCAACCGGACCCAGCTTGATGCCCGACGGGTGGCCATATTTGATTTCCTCCTGCGCCGCAACCATGTCGTAGCTTCCATCAATCCAGATCATGTGAACCAGATTGGATTTGAGCCGCACCGCAGTCTCGAGCTCGTTCGCCGAAAAGAGGAAACAGCCGTCGCCCGAAATGGAGAGAACTTTCTCCTGCGGCCGAACAATTGACGCCGCGATTGCCCAGGGAAGCGCTACGCCCAGAGTCTGCTGACCATTCGAAATAAGCAGTTGGCGCGCCCGGAAGCTGAAGAGATAGCGGCTCAAGTAAACGCTGAAGGTTCCCATATCCGAACACACCGTTACATCAGGCGTCATGATCTTCTGAAGTTCGCTGATCAGGCGCATTGGATGAATAGGAACCCCAGATTTAGCAGCTGCCTCGGCCATCAGCCGTTCTCTGTCCTGGGCGATCAAGTGCAGCAGTTCGGCCGAGGTCGGAGCGAGCTCGGAGCGGTGAAGCAACGGAGATAGCGCGTTGAGCGTCTCCTCAATGCACCCAATTAACTCAACCGCAGGGGAATAGTCGTTGTCTATGTTCGCAGGAGCCACGTCGATGTGGACGATCGCGCGCTCTCTGCCGCCGTTCCAGATCGATGGCCAATACTCGACCGCGTCGTATCCGATGGTAATGACGACGTCGGCAGATTCCAGGAGGGCGTCTGCGGGCTGATTGGCTATTTGCCCAACACGACCACCGTAATAGGGAAAGAGGTCTTTGGAGATTGCCCCCGCCGCCTGGAAGGTACCCACGACCGGCATCGTCGTTGTGTTCATCAGTTTGCGAATCGCATCAACACTCTTTGGCTTACTTGCCATCAATCCCAGAAAGATCACCGGAGCCTCGGCAGAGTTGATGAGGCGAGCGGCCTCGCGAAGTGATCTCTCGGGCGCGGGTCCCTGACCAACGAACATCGAAAGCTGGATCGTCTTGCACTTGGCCTGCCCGATCACGACGTCCATCGGCAAGCTGACAAAGGCCGCCCCCGGACGACCAGTCTCCGCCGCGCGAAACGCGGCAGATAGCACCTCTGCCGTGGCTGCGGGAGAATCAATTTCCGCCGAATACTTTGTAATAGGCTTGCACAAATCCACCGAATCCAGCGTTTGATGAATTGATTTGAGGCGATCCGAGACGGCGACAGCGCCGCCCAAGGCAACGATTGGGTCGCCCTCGGAATTTGCCGTGACGAGACCGGTGGCGAGATTGGAGACGCCCGGACCAGAGGTGACGAGAGCGACACCGGCTTTCCCTGTCATGCGCCCGATGCCACCTGCTATGAACGCTGCGTTCTGCTCGTGCCGGCACACCACGGTCTGAATACTGGAATCAAGCAGCCTGTCGTAGACCTTATCGATTTTTGCGCCCGGGACGCCGAACACGTGACTCACTCCCCGCGCCTCCAGTGTTTCGACAATTACGTCGGCTCCAGTCTGGAATTTCTGTTCCTGTTGCGTCATGGTGTCATTCCCCTTTGGTTGATCTACTCTGTTTGTGCAAGATCGGAAGCCGGATTCCGGCTTAAGTCGGCAGTCAAAAACGCGCCCTTGTCTGGCAGGCGCACGTCATATTCGCAAAGCATCTGGATCCCAACCCGCACAGTTGCTGCCTTCAAATCCAGCACGTGACCGCCTTTGGTACGGTCCTTCGAGATGAAGTGAAAGTGGTAGCCCGGAATATTGAATGCACTTGAATAGCTCGGAGACCAAATGCACACGAGCGTGCCTTCAATGTTGTGGAACTCAAATTCTCCTTGTTTCTTGGTGGCGTCCACCAGCCGAGTGCCTGTTACAACTCCACCCACCGCGCGGGCGTGCACTTTCTCGAAGCGCCCTTCCACCCGAAGGGCGTAAAAGAGGTTTGGGGACTCCCGATGCGGATCACATGCCTGCTCAAGATCCTTCAAACGGCCGATCGGTCCGGTTCCGAAGGCCTCATCATGCTGAAAGCGGGTGATCACAGCGAACGGAATCCTGAAATCGTCCCTACGCAGAATCACACTTCCATCGCTATGCACCTGGTGGATCGCGCCGTCGACGATGACCATTTCTCCGTCGAGGTTCTCGAAGGTTCCAAGGCCGAAGTCGCCATGTTCCATTAGGAGTCGAGACGAGATTGATCCGGAGTAAACCCCTTCAACCAGTGCGCTTGAGGTGGAGATTTGATACATGCGATGTCGCTCGGAATCCAAGTAGTCGCTCAGCGCGGCACCCACCATGCTGTCTATCGATGTTCCGTGACGCAATGATGTCGCGCGAAGCCCGGCATCAAGGGATGCCGGTATGACTATGCTGAGGGTTGGCATTGTGCTCGCTCTCCCTGAACTTTAGAGAGCAATCGCGCTACCAAACTGCTCGGATGCGTTACCGTCGCATTCTGAGTGTCTTACAAAGTTCACTCTCTATTGTTGCGTCGTTGGGACGACATCTATGTCGGGATTCCCGCTTGTTTTAAAGGTGCGCAATTGCGCGCCGGAATTGAATCTGGCCGTTGTCAACTATGAGTGCCCCAACGCCTTCTGCTGAAAAACAAGATCCCGAATCTCAGAATTTAAGCGTTGGCTTCACCCACCACGTCGCCTTCAGGCAAGTTTGAACCGTCTACCCGCCGACCTAGTGTCGCCCGTTGGACACGCCGCTCCCGCCACCACTATGCAGATTGCGAAGAAATGAATGCAGTTGTTTGATCGATTTGTTTGGCGACTAGCATGCAATGACCATCGCGGCAGAGAGCATTGGGCTCGCGAAAGTCAATCTTTCCCCTTAGGGAGGAGTCATATGAGCGTGAACGTGAAAAAGAATTCCAGTGTGAATACCGTCGAACACCACACCTTGACGCAGCGGCGAAAGCTCGATGACATCCCTGCGCGAGCGCGGAAGATCGCATCGGAAGCGATCGGAATCGACAGCCACATCGACACCGTGCAACGAATTCTAGTGATGGATGAAGACCTCGCAAGGCGATGGGAAGTGGGCCATGTGGACATTCCACGGCTGCACGAGGGCGGAACGCACGCGCCATTTTTCGCGTTGTGGGTTCCAGTGTATTTCCCGGGGGCGGAGGCGGTGCGCAGGACACTGGATTTGCGCGACGCGATGGAAACGCTATTTGAGACTCACAAGGACAAGATCGAGCTGGCGACAACGGCGAGCGACATCGAGCGGATCGTGAAGTCAAAGAAGATCGCGGCGTTTCTGACGGTCGAGGGCGGACATACGATCGACGACGATCTGCGGGTGCTGCGAATGTACTACCAGCTGGGAATTCGCTCGATGACACTGACGCATTCTCGCAACAACAACTGGGCCGATTCGGCGACCGACAAGCCGGTGCACAACGGGCTTACCGACTTTGGCAAAGAAGTGGTGCGGGAGATGAACCGTCTCGGAATGGTTGTAGACGTTTCGCACGTTGCCGACAAGACATTCTTCGATGCGCTCGAGGTAACGACCAAGCCCGTGATGCTCACCCATTCGTCGATGCGCGCGATCTCTGATGTCCCGCGCAATGTGACTGATGAGATGTTGTGGGCGTTGGCAAAGAACGGCGGTGTGGTTGGGATTACCTTCGGAGAAGGTTTCGTCAATCCAAAAGACGCAGATGCATTGCGGGCCGCTATCGAAGTTGAAACAACGGCGCCGACAATGGACGGACGGACTCTTGACGACTACGCTGCACAGGATGTGCGGAAGCTCTTTGGTACGCGCGTGAAGGTCGCGGCAAGCGTGGAGGACGTGGCGGACCACATCGATCACGCGGTAAAGATTGCCGGGATCGATCACGTGGGAATCGGAAGCGATTTCGACGGGGTCTCTGGTCCGCCGAATGGGCTGGACGATGTGTCGAGAATGCCGGCACTCATTGCTGCGCTTCTCGAACGCGGATATTCGGATCGCGATCTAAAGAAGATCCTGGGCGAGAACACTCTGCGCGTCATTCGCGAGGTCACTGGAAAATAGAGCGGCTGCGTAAAAAGGGGCTGCTTCCGACCGATAACAAATCAACAGAATGAACAAAGGAGAACTAGTGATGAGTTCGCAAACACAAGCTATCGAATTTACCAAGGGAGCGCCGTTCAGTAATGGCTACGTCGCCGGCAATACGCTTTACGTCGCTGGGCAGCAGGGGCCCGATTCAAGCGGCCGGGTGGCCGGCACAGACATAACAGAACAAACAACAAACGCCATTGCTGTAGTGAAGAAGGTCGTTGAAGAAGCAGGCTTCGATTTGTCTGACATCGTTTCCGTTACGATCTATTTCACCGACCTGAACGATGTCCCGAAGATCAATGCGGTCTATAAGAGACTAATACCAGACCCTAAACCAGCGCGAGCCGCAGTTCAGGTTGCCGGATTGATCGGTGGCGCGAAGATTGAAATTGCGGCCATCGCGGTCAAACATTAACCCGGGGGTGGTCTCGCCAAGACTCAAGCTGTCTTTGGATCTATCGGGGCCATCACCAGCGCCTGGCATCCGTAGGCTGAGACCTTGGAACGTGAAGGCGTATAGCTTGGGTTCGTAGTCGACTCACCAGCCACTGACCGGGCATTCTTAGCAGGATTGAACCTGGTGATAGATGCGGTTTTCTTCTGCCTCGCCTCGCGACGCACGCGAACGTTGGCTTGGCTCTTGCGTGAACGCTCGATCTGACTCTCCTCCTGCCAGACCCAATGGCTCGCGGGAGATTCCGTGCCTCTGCATCATGGTAATGAGGGTGGTTCTGGGTACCCCAAGCTGCGCAGCGGCTCCGCGCCGTCCACCAACAACCCAATTCGTCTCGCGAAGGACTGCGATGATGTGCGCCCGTTCGGCGTCGAGGAGCGTTCTGGCAGGCACAAGGTCAGGGTTCCGCCTGCGAAGCTCAGTCGCTTTCAGTTCCAGCGCCGGCCCCGGCGTCATGATTACCGCGCGTTCGATGACATTTTGCAGCTCCCGAACATTGCCCGGCCAATCGTGTTTTTTTAAAAGCTCCATCACGTCATCGGGGACATGGTTGATCGGCTTGGCCTGTTGCTTTGCAAACCTCTGAAGGAAGTGTTCGACAAGCGGTGGAATGTCATCGATTCGTTCGCGCAATGGCGGCAACATGATCAGAAACACATTTAGGCGGTAGTAAAGATCGGCACGGAATTTCCGCTCCTGCACCATGCTCCAGAGGTCCTGGTTAGTGGCCGCGATGACACGTACATCTATCGCAGTAGTACGACCACATCCAAGGCGCTCGCATTGCTTTTCCTGAAGTACACGGAGAAGCTTCGGCTGAAGTTCAAGAGGAAGGTCTCCGATTTCATCCAGAAATAGCGTTCCTCTGTCGGCTGCTTGAAACCGCCCTGTTGTCTGAGCCACCGCCCCGGTAAAGGCGCCGCGCTCATGTCCAAACAATTCGCTCTCAAGCAAAGCGCTCGGAATCGCCGCGCAATTGACAGCCACGAAACGGCTCTGGCGGCGAGGGCCGGCCTCGTGAATCGCTTGTGCAATCACTTCTTTGCCGGTCCCAGTTTCGCCCTGAATCAGAACGGCAGAGTCTACCGGTGCAACTGTGTTAATCCGGTCGAGCACAGTCCGGAATTCCGGACTGCAACCAATCAAGTCCACTTTGGACACACTTCACCTCCACGCGGAAAATCTGGGGAAGATCCGCGTACTAGTTCTGAGCGGCCGTTAGAGCGGCCTGGATTTTTCCTAGCAAATCCGCGGCATTGAAGGGCTTGTGTAGAAAACTGACGGCGCCTTCGTTGAGGGCTATCTGTTGCGTTTCAGCGTTATCGTGCGCGGAGATGAAGATGACAGGCAACGTTGGTCGTTCGAGTCGGATGCGACGCTGTAGCTCAATTCCATCCATTCCCGGCATGCGAACATCGGTAATCACACAGGCCGCCACGGCTAGCGTCCCGGACTTTAGGAACTCTTCCGCGGTTGGGAACATTTGAGGTGCATATCCCGCCGATTCGACCAGGCTCTCGATGGACTCTCGGACTCGGAAATCGTCGTCCACCGCTACCACCACAACCATATGTCTTGCTGCGTTTGTCATTTCGAAGCCAATCTCCAACTACGCTTCGATGGTAACGGGGACGCGGCAGGCTGACAATTATAGGTTTATTCAGACGGGTTTAGAAGTGCTTGTGACTCCAAGCTTATCCGCCATTCGGACGAGTTCCGCCAGCGATTTAGCCTCCATCTTGCGCATGATCTGGCCCCGATGAACGCCAATGGTGATTTCGCTGGTGCCCAGGTCTGCCGCAGTCACCTTATTTGCATACCCCCCGACAACGAAGGGAAGAACTTCGCGCTCGCGAGGGGTAAGTAGACTGTAATGTCTCTGCAATTCGGCCAGTTCGGATCTCTTCTGTCTCGCTGTTCGATCGATGGTAATCGCGTTCTTGATCGCGTGCATCAGCGTTTGTTCACTGAAGGGTTTAGAGAGGAACTCAATTGCACCGGCCTTCATGGCGCTGACCGAAGAAGGGATATCCCCATGACCCGTGATGAAAACAATCGGCGGTGCATCTCCGTTCGCCAGATGCTGCTGAAGTTCCAGGCCGCTCGTTCCCGGGAGTTGCAAGTCCAGAATTAGGCATGCTGGGGCATCGGGCTTTTCACGTTCCAGGAACTCGGCGGCCGAAGCGAAGACAGCGACCTGAAGTCCCATCGAGGAAATGAGGCTGCACAACGACTCCCTTACTCTGAAATCGTCGTCAACCACAAAAACAATGGGGCTGTCAGGATTCATGGCGCCTTCTTGTTTCGACTGGGACGGTAAAGCAAAAGGTCGTGCCCGCGTTTTCGGCAGATGTGGCCCATAACCGGCCGTGATGCGCTTCGATGATAGAGCGGCAAATTGCCAGCCCCATTCCCATTCCGTTTTCCTTGGTAGTGAAAAAAGCTTCGAAGACTTTCTCCGGATCCGCAAGACCGCTGCCGGAATCCTGGATCTTCACAAGCGCGGCTTCCGGGTTTTCCTGTGTTGTTCGGATGGAGAGCTTCTTGGGGCGGTCAGAGATCGAGTCCATCGCTTCGATCCCATTGAGGAGCAGGTTGAAGGCTACTTGCTGCAACTGGACGCGATCGCCGATCACAGCTGGAAGGTTGTCGGCTAACTCCGTCTCCACTAAGACGTGCCTTCTCGCCGTTTCACTGCTCAACAGGTGCAGCACTTCGGCGATCACCTCGCTCAGGTTTAACTCAATTTTCTCGAGCGGGGCATGCTTGAAGAGTGCCCGGATGCGCCGCACCACTTCTCCGGCTTCCGTGCCGTCACGGACAATTCGTTCGGCAGCCTCTTGCGCTTTAGCCAAGACGGGAGGCTGGGCCGAAAGCCAGCGCATACAGGCGTGACCGTTCGCTACGACGGCGGCAAGAGGCTGGTTGATTTCGTGCGCAATCGCGGCGGCAAATTCGCCAACCGTTGCAGTTCGCGTCGCTCGAGAAAGTTGCGTTTGACTATTCTGCAGTGCCTCCTCGGCGAGTTTTCGATCCTCAATGTCCGTGAGCAGTTTGTACCAGCGTATGATTCGCCCTGTTTCATCACGTAATGGAAGACCGGAACAATGAAACCAACGGTATTCGGAGTCTGCTCGACGCAGACGAACCTCGGTATCGAACGCGCAGCCTGTTTCGAGCGAGGAATTTAAACGGCTGGTGACAATTGGCAGATCGTCGGGATGCACAATCGCTTGCCAGTTTTTCATCTCCTGAACGGTCTTGCCGGTATACTCGAGAAATTGCCGATTCGCGAGATCAAACTCTCCTTGGCTCGTCATGTTGCAGACCATACCAGGAATACTGTCAACAATAAGGCGGAGACTTTGTTCGCTCGCTCGTAACGTCTCTTCTGCCTTCTTTTTTTCGCTAATGTCTCGGATAAAGCCGGTAAAGATTCGGTGCCCTTCGCTCATCATTTCCCCAAATGACACTTCCACGGGAAACTCCTGGCCATTTCTTCGTAGAGCGGTAACTTCAACGCTGTGCCAGTTGAGATGCC